>ERZ842401.8204-NODE-8204-length-10373-cov-2.761679_pt1 | contig 10373 bp, 10 predicted proteins | sample MGYA00521270_ERZ842401 | MGnify/ENA primary metagenome ERZ842401 (study PRJEB31892, sample SAMEA3878208) | bioreactor metagenome | biome: Moose rumen | place: Sweden | collected 2011-10 | study: EMG produced TPA metagenomics assembly of the PRJEB12797 data set... | reverse complement strand
AGGGATATCAGTACGAATCTGCTCTTTTTCCAGAGCGTCAATGATTGGATTGCTGGCCATAGTTGATACCTATCAAAAAATAAACTAAATCAGTTCATATTGCGCTGTTCAAGATAAGTCTTAAGCAGCTGTAATTCTTCTTTACTAAGCTCACGGTTTTCTAGCAGATCGGGCCTTCTTTCATAAGTACGCCCCAGCGACTGCATCAAACGCCACCTGCGGATTCTTTCATGATCGCCGCTCATCAGTACCTCAGGCACCTTAAGACCGTCTATGGTCTCAGGCCTCGTATACTGAGGAAAATGCAGAAGCCCCAGTGCAAAGGTGTCTTCTTTGGCATTGCGGAGATCGCCCAGAACCCCGGGAACCATCCGTGAAACCGCATCGATGATACACATGGCAGGGAGTTCACCCCCTGAGAGGACGTAGTCACCGACAGAAACCTCCAGATCGACTTCCTTCTGAAGGACACGCTCATCAATACCCTCATAGCGTCCCGCTATAAGAATTACAGAGCCCCAACTGTGGATATCTGTGACCAACGAGTGATTGAGCTGTACGCCTTGAGGAGACATACATACAACTTTAGTATCCTTCGGTGCTTGACTTCGAGCAACTCTAAGAGCATCTCTTAATGGCTGTACCTGCATCAGCATACCAGGACCGCCACCGTAAGGTTTATCGTCCACGTTGCCGAATTTATCTTCAGTATAATCTCGAGGATTTATGCAATCGACTTTGATAAGTCCGTTTTCACAAGCTCTTCGAGTTACGCCGAATTTAGTAACAGCGTCAATCATCTCAGGAAAGAGCGTAATGACACCAAAATACATATTAGTAATCTACGCCCCACTCAACCTCAATTGTTTTAGCATTGAGATCAACTGCTTTAACAATCGGGCCAACGACATAAGGAATCAAGAATTTCTCTTTGCGTTCCTTTGCCAGGTGGTCAGAGGGAGACACTTCCATTAAGGGAGCAGCTCCATAATCCCTAATTCTCGATACTTTACCGAGCATTACACCTTCAAGTCCTATAACCTGACAACCTACAAGGTCAGACAGATATACAGTTCCTTCTGGTACAGGAGGTAGGCTTGAGCGCCTAATCCCAATTTCAGCTCCTGCATAAAGCTTAGCTTCTTCAGGAGTTGATGCCACATCAAGCTTAACAATAAAATCGTTACCGTGTGGCTTATATTCTTCAACCTGGACCTCACGCCATTCCGCCCCGCGCTGACGTATAAACCATGGCGAGTAGTCAAAAAGGTCCTCGGGTTGCTGCGTATATGAACGAACCTTCATCCATCCATATACTCCAAATGATGAGCCTAAGGCTCCCATTGGACGCGGTGTATCAGTCAAAGCTTATTAAGCCTCAGCTGACTCAGATGCTTCAGCCTCAGCCTTAGCCTTAGCCTCTGCAGCTGCTTTCTTAGCTGCTACAGCTGCTGCGTGCTTATCAGCCTTAGCCTTTAAAACAGCCTCTTCGCCCATCTCGTTCTCAACAAGAAGACGCTTTACACGATCTGAAGGCTGTGCGCCCTTAGCAATCCAAGCATTGATTGCTTCTAGATCTAGACGAAGACGAATCTCTTTACCCTTAGCGATTGGGTTAAAAATACCAACCTGCTGAATAAAACGACCAGTTGCAGCAAAACGCTTGTCTGCAACAATTACGTGATAAAATGGACGCTTTTTCGCACCTAAGCGACGTAAACGAATGACTACCATTTCGCATTACCTTTATTTAGTTAAACAATCATGATGAAAAGTCATCATACAAAAACAGTTGCAGTATTTTACACCTTTTACCGAAAAAAACAAGATCATCATCACTATTGGAAGATTATTTTTAACATACTGTAAAAACAGAAAAAAATAATTCTCCGAATCCTGCGATAAAACCGGATTAACTGCTTATAAAACAAGGTGTTAAAAGAATATAGGAATTAACCTGTATATAGGATATATTTTTGAGAGAAGAAAAAATTTTTTTCAGCTTCGATAAGATATCGAAGCTGAATTATACGAGATCGTAGCTTGGACTATCTGCGGAAGAAATTACCCATTCCGCCCATTCCGCCCATACCACCCATGGCTCCCATCATGCCCTTCATGGCTCCGGCCATCTTACGGATTCCGCCCTTACCCATCTTCTTCATCATCTTCTGGGTCATTTCGAACTGACGTAAAAGAACATTAACCTCATGTATCTCTACACCGGCACCCATGGCAATTCTTTTCTTTCTTGATCCCTTGATAATCTCAGGATGAATTCTCTCTTTCTTAGTCATGGAGTTGATGATTGCCTCCATATGTAGAAGAGATTTATCGTTAACTTTATCCTTAATCTGATCAGAAATATTACCCATTCCAGGAAGCTTATCCAGAAGACCAGACATACCGCCCATCTTCTTCATCTGAGTAATCTGATCTCTGAAGTCCTCAAAGGTAAAGCCCTCACCGGACTTAATCTTCTGAGCAACCTTCTTAGCCTGCTCCATATCGGTGTTACGCTGCAGATCCTCAATAAGAGACAGCACATCACCCATATCAAGAATACGGCTTGCAATACGATCCGGATGGAATGGCTCAAGTGGAACAATCTTTTCACCTAAACCGATGAATTTGATTGGCTTACCAGTTATTTCCTTAACACTTAGTGCAGCACCGCCACGGGCGTCACCGTCAGCCTTGGTTAAAATAACACCGGTTAGATCTAATGCTTCACCAAAGGCCTTGGCAGTATTGGCAGCATCCTGACCTGTCATGGCATCAACAGTGAAGAATGTTTCAATAGGATCAGTCAGAGAATGAAGTCTCTTAACCTCATTCATCATTTCCTCATCCACTGCAAGACGACCTGCAGTATCAAGAATCATTACATCGTAAGCACGTAATTTAGCTTCTTTTAATGCTGCAGTTGCAATGTCCTCAGGCTTGTTCTTTGGATCTGATGGATAGCAGTCAACGCCGATTTCAACAGCAAGAGTCTTTAACTGATCCATAGCAGCAGGTCTGTAGGTATCAACTGAAACCAGCAAAACCTTCTTGTTCATACGTTCCTTTAAGAACAGAGCAAGCTTAGCTGCAGATGTGGTTTTACCAGCACCCTGTAAACCTGCAAGCAGGATAACTGCAGGAGGCTGATGAGCAAGATTGATTTCACTGATCTGTCCACCCAGAGTCTCAATCAATTCGGCATGAACAGCCTTGATAAACTCCTGACCAGGAGAAAGACTCAGATTAACTTCAGCACCAAGAGCTCTTTCTTTAACTCTATTGGTAAAACTTTTAACAACAGGAAGTGCAACATCAGCTTCTAATAAAGCAGTACGAACCTCACGTAAGGTATCCTTGATGTTTTCTTCTGTAATACGACCTTTACCGCTTATATTCTTAAGGGTACGTGTTAATCTTTGGGTTAAATTCTCGAACATTGAAATCAGCTCTTCAAAAAAAATCTAAACTACAGAATTTTGAATTATAACAGATACAGATTTTTTTTTGAATTTTGCACAAAACTCGAAATGCAAAAGAAAGTATAAATAGAGATTATGGACAATTTTGAAATCAGATGCAGATGACACTCTGGTTAAACATAGTCATCTGCAGAGGAAAGATATCAGTGTGATGTTTTCTTGATTATGTAATTACCAATAAACTGGAAAATACTGATCATCAGAAGTATGACAATCACGGTAAGCCAGATCATGTCACGATATCCCATCTGATAACCGTATCTGATGGCAAAATCCCCCAGACCACCTGCACCAATAGCACCTGCAATTGCAGTAATACCAATGAATGATACAAAGGTAATCATGGTTACACGAGTGATTCCTGGAATACTTTCCTTAAGATAGACACTGAAGATAATCTCCCAAGGAGACAGTCCCATTGACTGAGCAGCCTCAACAAGACCTCCGTCAACTTCTGAGAGAACCTGTTCAATCTGTCTTGAGAAGAAAGGAACAGTACCGAATACCAGTGCCACAAATGAGCCCTCAAGACCTGAACCTGTACCGACAATAAAGCGAGACAGAGGAATCAGAAGAACCATCAGAATAATAAAAGGTATTGAACGGATAACATCTATACAGCGATCAAGTGTATTGAAGACCAGTCTGTTACGCATGATGCCACCTGATCTGGTTACTACCAGAGTTACACCAAGAGCAACACCAAGTATCCAGGCAATGGTTCCGGACACAAGAACCATAATGATGGTCTGGAACAGACACTCGTAGAATTCCTCTGACAGCCTTTCAAAGTTAGGCATTAAGGTATTTATAATCTCCATCATTTCAGAATCTCCACTTTAACGCCCTTATCCTTTATATATGCAACAGCATCTTCAATCTTTGAGGTCTCACCTGTCAGATGAACAGCCAGATGTCCTAGAGGAACACCTTTAATATAATCAATGTTTGCATAGAGAATATTCACTCTAACCTTGTATATATCGCAGATCTGAGTCATAAGGTCCTCACCTGTGGACTCACCGGTATAGGTTAGAGACCAGATATTGGTTCCCTCCTTGATATCTGCAAGAGATCCTTTCTGATGAAGGATTTCCATAAATGATTTGATGTTTGAGGCTGTATCAAGGAAACGTTTGGTTAAAGGAGCCTTTGGATCTGCAAAAAGGTCGTAGACATTTCCACACTCAACCACGCTTCCGTTCTCCATAACAGCAGCTCTGTCGCAGAGGTCTTTTACAACAGACATCTGGTGAGTAATAACCACGATTGTAAGATTTAGTTTCTTATTCAGGTCCTTGAGCAGATTTATAATCTGTTCTGTGGTCTGAGGATCCAATGCTGATGTAGCCTCATCACATAAAAGAACATCAGGATCGCATGCAAGAGCTCTGGCAATAGCAACACGCTGCTTCTGACCACCTGAAAGCTGAGATGGATAGGCATCACGACGGTCAGAAAGATCAACCATTTCAAGTAAAGACTCGATTTTCTTAACACGTTCTTTCTTTTCCATACCGGTACGTTTTAAAGGAAGATCGATGTTTTCAAAAACAGTTCGTGAAGGCATCAGATTGAAATGCTGGAAGATCATGCCGATACGCTGACGGATTTTGCGGAGCTTGCTGTCTTCTAAAGAGGTAAGGTCGGTATCGCCAATGATTACCCTTCCCTCGCTTGGTCTTTCAAGAAGATTTATACATCTTACAAGAGTTGATTTACCGGCACCTGAAAAGCCGATAATTCCAAAGATTTCACCGTCCTTAATTTCAATATTGACGTCTTTTAGAGCTTCAACCCTTCTCTTTTTCTGAATGAATGTTTTACTTATATGCTCAAGTTTGATCATTTTTAGTATAGCTTGTTGAAATAATAACGGTAGAATTATACATTATTACAAAGCGATAGGTATGCGGTCCTGCATATGGAAGTATATTTTTATCATCAGACAATCAACCAAAATTTAAGGTGAAAAAATGAAATTCAATCTGAAATCCCTACTGTTGGCATCTGTCCTTTCTGTATGTGCTGTTTCCGCCAACGCAGCTGATGTTAAAGAAATCAAAGTAGGTGTTGTTGGTGACTATGTTGCTCAGTGGGATACAGTAAACGAAATCCTAAAGAAGGATAATCTTAAGGTAAAGCTTGTAAGATACTCTGATTATGCAACCCCAAACCGTGCTCTGCATGATGGTGAAATTGACCTCAATGCGTTCCAGCACAAGGCATTTCTAAAGAACGATATCGAGCGTAACGGCTACGAGATTGTTGATATCGGCGATACCATCATCACTCCTCTTTGTGTATTCAACAACAAGGATAAGATTAAGTCTATTGAGGACATCAAGGACGGAGACATCATTGCTATTCCATCTGATTTAACAAATGGAGGACGCGCTCTTAAGGTTTTAGAGGCAGCCGGTCTTATCAAGGTTGATCCTTCAAAGGGATATACTCCAACCAAAGCTGATATCACCGAATACGTAAAGAAGATTAAGATTCGTGAGGGTGAATCAGGCATTCTAGCAAGAATTCTTCCTGATGTAAGCGCTGCGCTAATCAACGGCGGCAATGCCTATACCGCAAATTTAAATCCAAGCACAGATTCAGTCTATCAGGAGAATATTGATCCTAAGGTAAATCCTGCTGCAGCTGTTTTAATCAATGTTATTGCAGCTAAAAAGGACAGAGCTGATGATGCTGATCTGAAGAAGGTTGTAGAGGCATATCAGACTGATGCTGTAGCTGATACCATTCTTGAGGCCTACAAGGGAGCATTCCTTCCTGCATGGGCTGGAGCAAAAGGCGGTTTTGTTAAGTAGAGTTAATGAATGATATCTAATCTAAAAGACTACCTTGATGCTCTGGAAAAGGTAGTCAATATAGACTGTGGCAGTACTGATACTCATGGAGTTACCAGTGTCTGCCGCATATTCTGCGACCTGTTCAGAAACAGTGGTTTCCATGTCGAAGAGGTCGATCTTGGAGATAAGGTCGGACACGGAATGTTTGCCACAAACAAACCAGATGCCGACCATTATGATCTGCTTTTATCAGGACATCTGGATACCGTTTTTGCAAAAGGCACCGCACAGCAAAGACCATTCAGAATTGAAGATAACATTGCCTATGGTCCTGGAGTTGCGGACATGAAGAATGGCTGTCTGGCTATTCTCTATGCTCTGTGTACTCTTGAGAAAAGTGTTCTGAACTCTCTATCCGTTGCAGTTTTATTCAACCCGGATGAGGAAATAGGAAGTCCGTTCTCAACCCCATGGATTGACTCCTACGCAAAGAAATCATCATATGCACTGGTATTTGAATCACAGGAAAAGCTAGGTCTTATCACCGAAAGACGTAAGGGAATTTCCCATATAGATATCTTTATGCACGGTGTAGGAGCCCATGCGGGTTTCTGTCCTGAGAAAGGCAGAAGTGCAATCAATGCCATGGCAAACTGCATTTTCAGAATCAATGAGCTTGCTACCAAGGATATTACCGTAAACTTCGGAACCATTCAGGGCGGAACTATTGCCAATGCAATTGCTCAGGACTGTCAGGCACGAGTAGATGTCAGATTCTGGACCAACGAACAGTGGGACGAGTTCTTCACTAAATTCAAGGCGGAATTTGAAAAGCCATTTGGAAAGGATATCAAGGCAGAATACAAAATTCTCGTCTTAAATCCACCAATGATTATGGTCAAAGGTATTGATGAGCTTAAGCAGATAGTAACTGAATCTGCGGCAAAGCTGGGAATAAAATGCACCTTCCAGTCATCTGGCGGTGTATCTGACGGCAATCATATCTCTCAGTGTAATCTTCCTGTTCTTGACTCCTTTGGACCTCTTGGAGGAGACTGTCACACTGAAAGAGAATGGCTTGATGTAAACTCCGTTAATACTACGGTTGAAATGCTGAAGAACATTTTCAGAAATGTTCATCAGAGAAAAAACGCTTAAACACAGATATTAGGCCCCCACATGCATTCAGATATTCTGACACGCGGCAATATTTATAAATCCATTATTCTTTACGCTATTCCTATCATCATAGGAAATAGCATACAGCAGCTGTATAACTTCTTTGATATGCTGATTGTCGGAAGAATTATCGGACTTGATGCCCTTGCTGCCTGTGGTGCTACCGGACCAATATTCTTTCTGGTCTTCGGTTTCATCTTTGCTTCAACCCAGGGATTCACAATTGTTACTGCCCATAAATTCGGTGAGAAGAATTTTGATCTGATAAAAAAATCATACGCAATCTCAACAATTCTCTCCGTAATAATTGCTATTGCAGTAACAGCTCTGATTCTTCCCCTCTCCTACCGTATTCTTAATTTTCTGCATACACCAAAGGAGATTTTAGAGCTTGCCCATACATACATGTACATCATTGTTGCAGGAACTCTGCCTCTGATTCTGTATAACCTTCTGGCCTGTATCATGAGAGCTCTGGGAGACAGTAAGACTCCTCTGTATTTTCTTATCATCTCCTCCGTTATAAATCTTTGTCTGGATCTGGTTTTCATTCTGGAATTTGATATGGGAATTGCAGGTGCAGCTTACGCCACAGTTGTAGCATGGACCGTATCAGATATCCTCTGCTACATCTATATTCACAGAAGATTTCCTGAATTAAGACTGTCAGTTGATGACTTCCGATTCAGCATGGATTTTCTGTACAGACACGTTAAGATTGGGCTCCCAATGGGATTTCAGCTATGTGTCATCTCTCTTTGCACTCTGGTACTGCAAAGCGGTATCAACAGACTGGGAACAAATGCTGTTGCAGCATTTGCCACTGCAATTATTGTCGATCAGATATTCTCTCAGCTTTATATAGCCTTAGGCTCGGTAATATCTGTATTTACAGCTCAGAACTATGGAGCCTGTAGCTATGAGAGAATTACAGAAGGAGTAAAAAAGGGATTTATTCTCAATATCGGCATTACTCTTTTTCTTGCTGCTCTGATTGTACTGTTCTCAAAGCCTCTGATTGAGGTCTTCATTGAGAATAACAATCTCTCCATTATCAGACTGGCACAGGAAACCTTATACGTATACTTAATCTTCTATATTTTCTTTGGAATGATTATGGTTCTGAAGAACACCCTTCTGGGTCTTGGTCTAGCAAAATACCCTCTAATCTCAAGTTTCTTTGAGCTTGGTATCCGCTACTTCATTATCGATCTGATGCTTGAGAAATTTGGATATATCGGTGTCTGCTCAATTATGCCAATAGGATGGATAGTAGGCTTTTCAATTATGTTAGGAGCCTATCTATACGAAAAAAGGAGACTCACTATCTACCGAAACTTTGCGAGAATAGATAAATAACAAATTAAAGTGATCTAGGAAAAAGCAAAGAGATAGCATAGGAATGCGTTTTTATAGTTGCATTCCTATTTTTATCCAGGCTATACCAGATATGTTGTTGTATTATCTATAAGGCGTGTTTTATGTTAGTTCAGTCTCCTGATTTACCTCGTATGCTTTGCATGAAAGGAACCAAGTATTATGGTCTTTACACTTATAAGAATGCATGGAACGCAGAAAAGAAACGTTCCAAACTATTTCTTAAGATTAGACAGGATACGACGTGCCTGCTTTAAATATTTGTCAGTAATAAAACGGGGATTCTTAACACGCTTTGCAGTCATGGAATAATTATCCGTACTGCTGTCATACATAAGCAGCATCAGACAGCTGGCCATTGTATGCTCAAGTTTATGGATTGAGCTCTTTCCGTTTCCCTTTTTCTCAAACATTTTCAGCTGAGTTTCCAGCGGGATAACAGAATGACGAAGAATATCGTACTCACAGAACTCCTTTGAGAATTCATAATTGGAGTATTTTCTCAAGAATTTCTGATAATCCTTGGTTAAAGAGCGTGGATTTTCGATCTGTGCTTCAACTGACAGAAGGTATGCCGCCAGCATTTTTGCAATAACATCCCCATGATCTTCGGTATATTTCTTATCAACCGTGAACATCATTGGGAGTTCTGCATCAATATCATCTGCTGTCGAGGCAAGCTTAAACCCCTTGCTTTCAGCCAGGTAGGTATCAGGAGACAAGATTGCAATTCCGTCAACCTCCCCTTTTTCAAGAGTCTGAATACTTTCTTTTCCGCCTAAATCCACTACTTTGATATCACTAAAATCCATATCAAAGATTTCAAGATATTTAACCAGAACATAGGCTCCAGGGGTAAGGTTCTTAACCGCAAAGGTCTTGCCCTTAATACTTTCAGGAGAGCCGTAGACATCTGGATAATCCTCGTTCCAACCTTTATCTTTTAGAATTTCACTGTCAGGTTTTACGTATATACCAGTTGTATTTGACTCATCATTGGCAATACCAACAATTTCGAGAGGCATCTGGTTAGAACCTACTATCAGAGGAATACTGGTAACGCAGGTTACATCCCAGCTTGAAGGGTTCTCGCGATGGCGGTTCATCATATCGATACCATTGGTATCTAAAATCGTGAGATCGATATTCACTCCAACCTGTTTATCAAAGCCCTGCTTTTTGGCATACCACATCAGAAAGCCTTCATGCTCCATCAGCATAGTTACCTTGATTCTTGGCAAATCAAATGCCTGAGCAGGTAATACCCAGCCCAAAAGCAGAACGCACGCAAATATGAACCTTAAGAAACGGTAATACATGAATCCTCCGCGCTGTAGAGTAATTCTATGGATGGATTCGGATAAAAACAGACTCCCGCGTATAATTAAGTATAGAAATAAAAGAAAGGTGAATATTTTTTTTGGTAAGACTTTTGAGGATAGGATCAAAAAATTTTTACAAAAATTTGAGTAACTACTCAGAACGGTCGAATACCGCAAAATAGTTTTGAGTATTTTGACTGACTTTT
>ERZ842401.8203-NODE-8203-length-10374-cov-3.459831_pt1 | contig 10374 bp, 10 predicted proteins | sample MGYA00521270_ERZ842401 | MGnify/ENA primary metagenome ERZ842401 (study PRJEB31892, sample SAMEA3878208) | bioreactor metagenome | biome: Moose rumen | place: Sweden | collected 2011-10 | study: EMG produced TPA metagenomics assembly of the PRJEB12797 data set... | reverse complement strand
GAAGCATATTGTCGCGCGCAAATACCAGTTTATCAAAGAGGATAATATCAAAATCCCCATAATCCTCTGTATCTAGTACTTCATCCTCTAGTTCTTCTATGCTAAAGCCATAATCGGTGTCTAATAGCATTCGGACAGCCTCAGGGCATGAAAGGGACAGGGAATATTCACGAACATCAGGAAACTCTTCAACATGTCTTGGGTATGTTTTGCAGGTGTAGCAAAGAAAATCCTCACCATATTCGGATTGTAAATTACATAAGCCTTTGTCTGATAACATACTGCATCGACCATCTTTATCTTGTTTAAAGCAGCTTTCTGAAAAATCTATTCCCGAAGCAAACATATCTATACGATTTTCATTGGCTGTTTTATACCTGCATAGGCTATCATCATCTATAACAATTTGCCAGCCTACACAGCAGCTCTTAGGGCATTTATCTGCTATGCACTTAAATTTTTGAAAATCTTTTTGTTGTCTATAAAGCATAATTAGTTCCTTAGTATTGCGTTTTTATATCGTTCATAAAGCATATTATAGTCCCTCAGATATACACAAAGAATACTTATTTCTGTCGCCAATTTCTAGATTTTTTTACCGCATCTTCCTTGTCACTCGCTTTAGCATAAATGTTAGTGGCGGCTATAGATGCATGGCCCATGCGATTTTGAAGCACCAATATATCATGCTCAGCCTTATAAAATTCCATAGCAAAGCTAGAGCGGAGCTTGTGTACACTGATATCCTCACGATGAAGCGACGCTCTAACGTATTTTTTTAGCATCTCTTGAATTTGACGCACTGAAAGCCTGTTTCCATCTAGTGTAACGAAGAGAGGAGAGTTGCTATCGAATTTTTCTCCATGTATCTCCCTGGATTTTAGATAATCTTGTATATATTCCTTTGACTCATCAGAAAAATAAACCTTGGAAGGGGTTTTTCCACTTTTTTTCTTGCCTTTCCTCAGAGTGAGAACAAAGCATTCATTAGATTCATTTACAATAAGGTCATCATAAATAACAACATCCTTTATATTTAGAGCTTGCAATTCGGATATACGAAGCCCAGTATCTAGGAATAAAAATACGATGGCCAAATCACGCTTTTTATATTTTTCGTGGAAAGCCAATTGGCGATTTGTAAGCCCATTACCATATTGTATACAATCTAGTAGTTTTGCCTGTTCGTCAAGATTCAGATAAGTTACATACTCACTTTCTTCAATAGTAATTCCTTCTGAGCCAGTGACAGGATTGAAATCCAGCTTTCGCTCTGTATTAATTAAGTAATTATATATTATTGATACAGACGATCTACGACGCGCACAGGTACGCTCAGACAATTCCTGATTTTCCTTCATCCATGTCACAAACTTATTAATGTCTTTAGGTGTAATGGCCTTAAGGTCATTTATAGTAAGTTCCGATGTGTTCTTTTCTGGAAAATATGGCAAGAAATTTACAGTATACTCAAAGAAATATAGTAAATCCCTTGCATAATTAAGCTTGGTCAATATAGCCTTATTATGAGAGCCAAAATCAAAATATCCGTGTACACATGCAGGTAATTGCATCTTAATTTCTTCAAGCTTATCTATATTTGATTTAGGTTTTTTGTTACCGTATTGATTCATGGTAATTCTCCCCATTTGCTTTGATTGAACTTCCTAAACCTATTTTAACAAATCTCTGCAATATATGCAAATATAACTTAAATTATACGCATAGATATATCTCTGCTTTTGCCATTCGTTTTAGCAAATCTCCTAATCTAGTCTTCCTTAGCATACTTTGTTAATAGCTCCTCTATTTGAATATTTGTGCTTTCTATAGAATCATTCTTAGCTTCTTTGATTTTTATGCAAAATTCGATATCTACATATTTATTTCTAGCTTTTGACTTGAGTTTTCTTGGAATAACAGTCATTTTTACACTGGCATTTTTTCTCTCCAAAAGCGGAATAAGCACATAATAAAGCCTGTCATCCTTAAAGCTTAGATAACCAATAATATCACTAGTCTGTAATCTAACATAAAGCCTATGATTAGATATTCCAGCTGGAAATAAGCTTGTTCCAGCTCTAGGGATTGTTGCAGCTCGATTTATTTCCACCATGGCATCGATTTTATAAATATCATCCTCTACCTTAGCTAATTCCTTCAGCGTTGTCGAGCTATCAATGTATTGGCTACTTAGAAGATATACTAAATTGGAAATGTACTTTTGCTTAGTAAACTCACTGGGTTCATATTTTCCCAAGCGACAATTTATCAATAATTCTTTCCCAGTCTCATAAACACTTTTAAGAAAAAGACTAAAGTCCTCTTCTAACGTCCAGATATATTTGCCTCTAGCAATTTCTATTGTGCCGATTGAATTACCATCATAATCTTCAACCTGATGATATATAGGACGGGCACAATAAGCGCTTTTGTTAATTCTGGCATTCCAGTTATTATGAGATTTTGAAGCCTTGCTATTCTTGCACTCTCTTTTTTTAGGAACTGAATCATCTTTTAAAACATTGTATGCTTCGTTTATCCTTGCAGCATAATCTACATCAGCTGCATCGGATCCGCTGTCAGGATGAATTTCATGCATAAGCTTTCTGTATTTTGTTTTAATAGTTTTTATATCCTCAGTTCCTGTAAGACCAAGGACTTTTCTGGCTGTTGATTTATTCATCCGTATAATTATAGCATGACACAAAGAAAATGGCAGAAGAAATCCACCACACCCTTTCATATTAGCTCATCCCTATGCTCTTCCTCATTATGAACTTCTGTGAATCCTTTCAGCAAATCTCCTAACCTTCTACCCCATCGATTAAAACATTCATCGCATGTCAGTTTAAGAAGCTGGCCATATACATATTTTCATATTTTGATCCGCATTCTGAAGAATATATTTCATATCCTCCTCGGGCAATGCAACGCATCCATGTGTCCAATTCTTATTCCCCATACAGTGAATAAATAACGACGATCCCTTACCAACTACTCCATCTTCATTATAGTTGAAGAAAATACCATAATCATAATCTGGATTGTAATCGATTAAATGCTCCCCTTTTTTACACTTATGACCTGTGGTCTTAGAGCTGATGATTTGGTTGTAATACTTGCTACAGCCACAGCAATAGATGTCATCCGTGGCCTTAACATAAGTTATGCTTGTGCCTGGATCATCCTTAATTCCGAAGGCTGTAATAACTGAAAATACCCCAATAGGAGTTTTACAGTCTCCTTCTTTTACTTTATCAACTCCACCTTTTCCTGTATAACATACACATTCCCTATCAAGAACCCAACTTGAATATCCTACAGAATTGGTTTTCTTAACATAGTATTGAGCAGTGGTAACTGTGTCATCATCTGGAGCCACATAAAGCACTTGATTAACATTGTTATCATTCTGATAAAGATTTAATACATCCTGAATACCAACATAGCTATAATCTGTTTTTGCATCCACACTAGCTGTCATGCTGAAGCAAGCGGTGACGCATGCTATAATTCCTAATATTGAGATAATTTTTTTCATATATCAACTCCTGTCAAATGCTAAATTCTAGTCTTCCTTAGCATACTTTGTTAATAGCTCCTCTATTTGAATATTTATTGTTTCTTTTTCTCTGAATAAAGTGATATCTTTTTGCCATGCTGAAATTCTTCAAACATAGTCTTTTTAGTATAATAATTTTTGGCTATTATGTCTGCCCTCTCCTCTGCAATTCCATTGCTTGCATACATGTCCTTTATCTCTGCAGGAGATGGCAATAAATCAGTCTTTACAAGATTCTTATTTTTTATATGTATTAGCAGTTTCTCCTCTGTATTATAAAAAGAGGTAATTTCTCTACCAAGCATTTCAACTCTAGTAAATGGTCTTTTCATAAGGTCAGCAAAAAACATGCTATTACCAGAATCAAATATTGGCGCTGGACCAATCAATTTCATAGTATTGGCATCCCTTAGCACACCGAAATTCTGCAAGTGTTCATCCGTATTACTTATAATAAAATCCATGGCTGTTTGATAATCCATGAATTCTTGCATCATGTCCTTATCAATACCATTTTTAGAACAAATATCTATATACGCCTCGTAATTAGCTGTGTCATTTTTTATCTTCGTAGAAGATAGAACTTCGTATGCAGATACAAGTTCTATATCCTGTGATGTAAAAGCATCACATATACTTACCTTTCCGCCATCTTCTGTATTTTTACAAGAGTACTTTACAAATGGAATCTGGTTATCTTGAAGCTCATAGATTGTTGTGGCCACAAGTTCATTTATGCTTTGCTGACCATAATACTTATAACTTTGCTTATATAATATGGGCGTCTCTTTTGTGATGTCCCAGTATTTTTCCATCTGCCCACCAAGAGATGCATTTGGATCATAGGATGTACTATTGTGATAAGGTATTTTTCCTTCGGAATAGTCTCCTAACTTAAAGAAATTAATATCCTTATACTCAACCTCCATATTTACAGGCTTTATCCAGTATGTATCTGTAACACTTAAGGCAAGATTCTTAGCCAAATATTCCTCGGAATTTATAACCTCTAGGCTGTTAATCAAAGCCTTAATTGTTTCTCTATTAGCAGGAATTGCTCTCATATTCCACCATCTTGAAATACCTGCCAAATCACAATTTCCTAGATATGGTGAGATTCCGTTTTTAGCGTCCTGATATGCATCAATTCCACCTGTTATATCATTAATCACAAGCGTTCCACATATATCATTTTTATGCACTAAGTAGTATGTTCCCATAATAAACTCTCCGCTTTTTTCTTACTTTCATATGCATCAATAACAACCTTAGTCAATAGCTCTTTTTTTAAATTATAGTCATCATCAATGAATATTTTATCTTCATGATAAATCAAAGATTCTTTGCCATTTTCCTTTATATAAAGATTCAAACAATTATTCTCAATCCACTTGAATGAGAATCCTTTATACTTTCCTGTGTACCCAGCAAGTACACTAAATTCATCAAGCAAATCTGATACCTGGCATTCAAAGAGCATCGACAGTTTAAGAGCCGTCTCCGCTGAAACTTTATTTATACTAGCCTTACCATGATACAGCTCGCTTACCGTTGTATAAGGTATCCCTGCTTGCTTCGATATCTGGCTAATTTTCATTTTACTTTGGTTTACTTTTTGAATAAACTTTTCATTCATAGCTAGTATCTCCATAAATTTTATTCTATCTATATAATAACGGTATTCCGTTATTTTTTCAATCTATCTTACAATTTTTCTGCTTATCTAGTCATTTCATATGATATGGCTAGAGGGCTTTTGTTATAATAAAGTTGGTATCAAAATCAATATATCGATAAAGGCAGACTCTATGACAAGAAAAAAGCATCTTCTTATTGCTGTAATTATATTAATAATAGTTTTTTATATCGTGTTCATTAACATACTTGTTAGCGCCGCCCTAGTTCCATCATTTATAGAAAAGCTGGATGCATTTGAAGACATAACAAATGAGAGCCTTGAGCAACAAGTTCATTCAGATACTATTAGTACAAATACTAAGCTGATAAATACCCAGACAAAAGAGTGGCTTGATACCATAACAATTGATTATAAAGAAATTACATCTGCGGATGGCTATAGGCTTGTAGCATCACAGATTATGCAAGAGAACGTAAGCCACCAGTGGTTACTAACACTTCATGGCTACACAGGGTGGAAGGAAGAACTTTATCCTTATGCTATGCCCTTTTATGAAAAAGGCTACAACATCTTCTCTCCAGACCTAAGATGTCAAGGCGATAGTGAAGGTGACTTTATTGGAATGGGATGGACTGACAAGGATGATGTTCTACTTTGGATAGATTTAATTTTAGAGGAAGATTCAGAAGCTGAAATTGTTATCTTGGGGCAATCTATGGGAGCAGCATGTGCGCTTATGCTCTCAGGTATGGATTCACTCCCATCAAATGTGATTGCAATAATATCCGATTGCGCATACACAAGTGCATATGAAATGTTTGAAAAACAAGCATGGGATTGGTTCCATCTACCAGCCTTTCCTTTTGTAGATAGCTGTAATTTAGCACTTCAATTAAGAGGGGGCTATGACCTAAAGGATGCCTCCGCCATTAATGCTGTTGCAAAATCAAAGGTTCCTATTTTGTTTATTCATGGGACTGATGATAAGATGATACCTTCCTCTATGTGCCAAGAGCTTTATGAGACTTGTTCTAGCAATAAAGAAATCCTTCTAATTCCTAACGCAGGACATGCCCAGGCCATGTATGCGGATCCTAATACCTATTGGAATGTCATTTGGACTTTTTTGAATCGATAAATAATAGAAGTAGGCAACCACTCCTAAGAATGATTGCCCATCTTTCCTAATATAGGATTCTTGTAAATAATACCACATATTTGATTTCATTTAATGTAAAATAATCTCATGAAAAAAAATATATTATTTATGATTGCATTTGTCCTCACACTTATAGGCACAGCCTGTGGCAAGGAAAATGTGGTGCAAAGTGAACTAAATGATGCGTCAGTTCAAATTGAAAAAAATACTAATTCTCTTACATCAGCGTCTGCAGATACATCATATGATTTTACGATTTGCTTCGCTGGTGATATTAATTTTGATGAAAACTGGTGCACTACACAGTACATGGACACATGCTCCAATGGAATATTAGATTGCATTGACTCCACTCTTGTAGATACCATGAAAAGTGCAGATATCATGTGGATTAATAATGAATTCACATATAGCAATGGTGGTGCTCCATTAGATGGAAAAGCATATACTTTCAGGGCGAATCCATCCAGAGTAGAAAATCTTTCTGCCTTAGGAGTAGATATAGTTGGTCTTGCTAATAATCATGTATATGATTACGGCAATGAAGCCTTACTAGATACCTTTGACACTTTAGATGAAGCAAATATTCCATACGTTGGCGCTGGTCGCAATTTGGCCGAGGCATCTGCTCCTTATTATATGGAAATAGAGGGAAAAACCATCGCCTTTGTAGCTGCAAGCCGAGCAGAAAAATACAAGATGACTCCACAGGCTACTGAGAACTCCGCAGGTATACTCAGATGCTATGATACTGCCCTATTTGATGCTGAAATTGAAGAAGCTGATGCAAATGCAGACTATGTAATAGCATTAGTTCATTGGGGAACTGAATATTCTACCGAACTTGAACAAGTCCAACTAGATGCAGCGAAGGAATATATAGACGCAGGTGCCGACGCCATTATTGGTGCTCACAGCCACTGTCTACAGGGCATGGAATTTTATAATGATGTTCCAATCGTCTATAGTCTAGGAAACTACTGGTTCAACGAAAAAACTCTAGATACTATGCTAGTAACTCTACATATATATGGAGACGATAGTTCTTCAAATTTGGAAGTCCAAATTACTCCTGCCCTGCAATCAAACTGTACTACAAGCTATGTCTCAGATTCAACAGACCAAAGAAAACTCTATGATTATTTAGAATCGATATCTATTAACGTTGATATAGATGATAATGGAATTGTAACAGAGCTGGATTAAGACAGAGTGTTAATCCCAATTAAATATGTCTCTGTACTTATATTTAAACGCACTAAGTTTTAAGCATCAACCTCATCATCTTCAACAGTAGTAATAGTCTCCACATAGCCTAGACATACATTAATTATTCATCGCTTTCTATATTATTGAAACATCTTCAAGGAATATACAATCACATATCAAACACTCGTGTTCATCAATGCAGCACTAGAGGGAAATATATAAAGAATACAATCGCTAATGCTATTGCAGCACCCTTTCCACAAAAAAACATCGCCCATATAAACACCAATATAAATGGTATGAAGCAAGCCATTAGTGACGTTCCAAAACCACTATATCCCATAGCTACAGCTCTTTCAGAAAACTCATAATTTGTTTCATCTGGTGAATAAACTGTAACTCGCTCGCCATTTTCAGGACCAGATGCTCCACCAATCCCAATACTGATTTCTTTTCCGTTATCAAGAAGTATGTAAACGTATTTTGAGCCAGAATTGCTACTATGCCTGTGCTCATATTCGGTCTTTAATACTGTTCCTTCATACGACGAAATATTAGAATAATCATAATTTTCTATAGCTTCGTTTTCCGCCGCATCACTCAAGCTAATGAAATACTGCATAAGCGGAATCCCTAATATACTAAAAGCAATGCATATAATTAACTTAACTTTCGTACTCATGCTAATTTTAACCTTTCATTTCTCGAAAATGCTAAATCACCAAGATTTCTTATTTGCATGGCAGGCTTGCTGCAGCACTTTAAGCAAGCCATCATTCCGTATAACCAATTATGTCAAGTACGGATTCGTACTCAGTCCTGGTCATGCGCCTATCTCCATTGTCACCTAAAAACGTATTCTCCCTGATAAAAGCGCTGACATTTAGGTAATCAAGGGATTCTGCTTCAGGGAAATCATAGTAACAGCCTCCGCTGTCATCAAATCCAGGCGCATAATGGCTCCTGCGATGATAGCAATATATCATTGTCCATGTGAAGTCAAGGGAGATTATAACATCTGCCCCATCCGAACCTGTCATAATAGGAATAACAAAGGCATCCTTGTAATCGTGTGACTCACTGTCATAATACTTGTCTATATATTTTGTCTTTTCTTCTATATGAAGTGGCTGAGGATGTTCTGTTTGCATTTTTGATGTCTGATTTGTCTGCGGACTTTCTGGTCGAATTTTTACCATCTGAGGTGGTTGCGGACGTTTGGCTTGTACTGCTTTAGCGCTATTCTCTTGTACTGGATCGGAACTATCTGTCTTAAGCGATCGAGGAACTTCTGCATAAACACTAGTATCACATCGTGCAATTTCACTATTAAAGGTCTTAGTACTAGCTTCCTTATTATTCCTTATCTCAACAAACATAAACAAAAATGCTAATGTTGTAAGCCCAATAAACAATCCATATACCTTAAAAAGTGTTGTATCTGTTTTGATTGAATTCAAATCATCATAAAGTTTATCATTGTAATAATATACTTCAACCTTATCTCCATAATATCTGAACGGATTGCGAACGTTAACTATCTCATAGGTCTTTCCATTATAAGAAGCCTTCACAATGTCTTCGGAGGTATAAGCATATCTCCACAGATGCTTTTCCTGAGTCTCAACACTTATGACATCCGCTTCTACAAGCTCCGCCGCTGATGTATCAACTTTCGATACTCTAAAAAATAGAAATAGCGTTGCAAGCGCTATTACTACAAATACGATTATAGAAATGATTAACAATCTTTTTTGCTTATTCATTAGTTTTTGTCCCAATGAATCCTCTTTAGCTGACAACACCCAGTTAAATCTTGTCGTACGATATCCTACTATCTGATTAACTTTGTAATCTCTTTTGCATTTATTGCACCTTACCTCAACATACTTATCAGAATGCGCGAACTCTCCTGCGTCATATTCAAGTATATCATCACTAAGAAAACTAATAAGATTTTTAGCAGCAAGTCTCTTGGGCGCTTCCCAGTCTCCATATGTAGAGCATTGGCAAGAACCAAAATATGGCTCGCCATTTTCCTTTAAAATCTTCATTCTGTCATTATAGGAAATGCTACCTAAACCAACAACATACTTATCAGGCATATCTGTGTAATAAGACACATCGCTCTCTTTTAAACCATATTCTTCTAAATTTAATTCGCCATCAGAAATATCAAAGAGCAAAACGCTCAAATCAAAATATCTACTTATTATTGCTTTTCGCCCACAAAAAATAACTTTATCGTTCATATTCCTCCACCTCGTTAGATTCATAAACTTATACCTTATTTTAAAATGGAATACGCAACATATATAATTACGTATCCAACTACTAGAACTAAGCAAGCTGTTAAGAAGTAATATACAGCATAATCTGTAAACGTCTTTACTTTATAAAAGATTTTCCAAAACTTCTTATCACTTTTTTCTGGTGCAGCAAAAATTAGTATCAAATAGATAACTGTTATGATAAAAACAATAATGCTGCCTAATTCAAATAAGGTCATAAACAAATCTCTTTCAATCTATAATTCCTCTACTACATCAGCCTCAAAACTCAAAAAATCTATACCAGACTGAGCAACAAATCCCATTTGTTCAGCATTCATGCCCCAAGCTGCACTAATGCCTTCGAAATTATTAGGATTCTTTGCCAGCTGCTCAAGCAAAACGATATGGTCATCATCATAGGTAAAGAAGTTATGTACAATAGGCGTATCCTCTCTGGATAAGCCAAATAGCTCTGCGAAGTCCTCTTCCTCACCTTCATATATTTCCATAGCATTAGCATAATAACTGG
>ERZ842401.8202-NODE-8202-length-10375-cov-5.176938_pt1 | contig 10375 bp, 10 predicted proteins | sample MGYA00521270_ERZ842401 | MGnify/ENA primary metagenome ERZ842401 (study PRJEB31892, sample SAMEA3878208) | bioreactor metagenome | biome: Moose rumen | place: Sweden | collected 2011-10 | study: EMG produced TPA metagenomics assembly of the PRJEB12797 data set... | reverse complement strand
ATGCGCGGCAGCCGAGATGAAGAGCTCGAGCAGCGTGACATACATGATGCCGAGGCGGGTGCGGTTTTTGCGGAGATGGCTGAAATAGATCAGCACTGCCATCGTGATGCAGAGCGCCATTGCAGCGACATCGCCGGTGTAGGAGTAATGGTGGAGCGAGAGCGTCAGATGCGGGAGCGGCGGAGGTGCAAGCAGGCACATTGCGATCACTTCCTTTGCAGCGGGATGGGATGCCGTCCAGCGGCGGCATCGGTGTTTCTATTATTATAGCATATTATCGCAAGAATTTCAACCCTCACTGCGAAAATACGCAGTTTTCGGGCGATTTCGGCGGTCAACATACTGCTTTGGTCAACAATCGGTCAACTTTCATGACACTTCAAGACTAATACTTTCATAGCACAAGGAAAGGGCAATGCTTCTGCGATTGGAGCATTGCCCTTTGATTATTCATAAGTTTCGTAAAGAAAGCTATAACCCAAAGGTTAAAACCATATAACCAATCGAAACTTCTCAAAGCCTTCTTTTCATGGTATAATACACACAAGGAACACGAATCGGAGGTGTTATCATGGAAGAAAAGGCAAAAAAGAAACTGACGGTCAAGGGACTTCTGAAAGCACTTCTTGTAGTCCTCCTGATACCTGTCATCATATCGCTTATCATCATTTTGGGCGGCAAGAGCAACAAGAAGGATAATACGATCATTCGGGGCGACAGCGGAACGAAGTCGCTCGTGGTATATTTCTCTCAGGCAGATGTAGTCGATCTCGACAAGACCGATGCTGTTTCATCGGCAAGTATGAGAACGGATAACAGCGGAAATGTTTACGGCAACACGGAGTACGTTGCAAGACTGTTTCAGCAAGCAACGGGTGCAGATCTGTACAGTATTCAGACAAGCAGGCTCTATTATGAGAGTTATCCGCTGACTGCTTACCGTGCGTTCTGGGAGGAACTGTTTAACACCCGTCCGAAGCTGATCGGACTTCCCGATGATCTCGATCAGTATGACACGATCTATGTCGGATTTCCCATTTGGTGGTTCAATGCCCCTATGCCGATAGGTTCTTTCTTTGAGGAATACGATGTCAGCGGAAAGACCATTGTTCCGTTCTGCACAAATCAGGGCAGCGGCGTGGATTCGGGCTATGAGCTGCTGAAGGACGAATGTGACGGGGCAACGGTCGCAGAGGGTTTCAACGGAAATAATACCGATCTGAATGAAGTAACAAACTGGCTGAAAGGTCAGGGATATATCAGCGATAATACGGAGGAATAAATTATGGAATATGTACAGCTTAACAACGGGATCAAAATGCCCATGCTCGGCTACGGCGTGTATCAGGTGACAAAGGACGAGTGCGAGAGATGCGTGACCGATGCACTTTCGGTGGGCTATCGCCTGATCGACACCGCACAGAGCTATTTCAACGAGGAAGAAGTCGGGGCAGCAATCGCAAAATCGGGCATCAAGCGTGAGGATATTTTCCTGACAACTAAGGTATGGGTGGAGCATTACGGCTACGAGGAATGCAAGAAGTCGGTCTACACTTCCCTCGAAAAGCTGAAAACGGACTATCTCGACCTGATGCTCCTGCACCAGCCGTTCAGCGATTATTACGGTGCATACCGTGCATTGGAGGAGCTTTACAATGAGGGAATTCTCCGTGCGATCGGCGTATCCAACTTCTATCCCGACAGACTGGTAGACATTGCCAGCTTTGCGAACATCGTGCCAATGGTCAATCAGGTGGAAACGCACGTCCTCAATCAGCAGAAGGTCGCCAAGGAGTACATGGACAAGTACGGCGTACAGTGTGAGGCGTGGGCGCCCTTCGGCGAGGGCAGAGGCGGTCTGTTTGAGAATGAAACGCTTGTGAACATCGGCAAAAAATACGGCAAGACCGCTGCTCAGGTCATGCTCCGCTGGAATATCCAGCGCGGTGTTGTGGTGCTGCCAAAGTCCACACACAGAGAGCGAATGATACAGAATATCGACGTTTTCGATTTCGTACTGTCCGATGAGGATATGACAGCGATCGCCTCCCTCGATACGGCGACAAGCTCGTTCTTCTCCCACTATGATCCTGCAATGGTGGAGTGGTTCGTGAAGATGGTCGAGGAACGCAAGAAGAACAACCGCAGCGAAAAGGAAACAAAGAACTGGTAAGGAGAAATGATATGAGCATTTTATTTATCAACGGCAGCCCGAATGCTGATGGAAATACTGCCGGACTTGCGAAGATACTGCTGAATGGTAAGAATTACGAAACGCTGAATCTGACAGACTATGTGATCGGCGTGTACGGACAGAAGCTCCCTAACGATCAGTTTGATGAGGTGATCGCAAAGATCAAGGCGGCAGATGTGCTTGTGATCGGCTCTCCGCTTTACTGGCACAACATCTGTGGCAGTGTGCGTACTTTGCTTGATAGATGCTATGGTCCGGTCGGGCAAGGAGAACTGAGCGGTAAGCTGTTCTTTATCTTTCAGGGAGCAGCATCCGAAAAGTGGATGCTTGAAGCCGGAGAATATACAATGTCACGCTTTGCAGGGCTTTACGGTCTTTCCTATGAGGGTATGATCGTGAACTTCTCCGATGCAAAAAAGCTGTCTGCAAAGGTATAAGATGTATGAAAGACCTGTCTGATATGTTTGGACAGGTCTTTCGGTATTAACCTAATGGTTTATGCTTGCTTTTTCGTCGATGCTGTGATATAATGTAATATAGCAGATTCCCACGAAAGGAGCATTATTATGTACAACCACCAGCTCGACACATTCATTGTTGTCGCTGACAGCGGCAGCTTCAATAAAGCGGCGGAAGCACTGTTTATCTCGCCGCCTGCGGTCATCAAGCAGATCAATCTGTTGGAGGATAGTCTCGGTGTCCGACTTTTTACACGTACTCACAGAGGATTACAGCTCACAAAGGCAGGACAATCGGTCTATGAGGATGCGCGGTATATCATCGCATATTGCCGTGAATCGGTGGAGCGTGCGAAGAAAGCCGATGACACACAACCCTCTGTGCTTCGTATCGGTACATCGACCATGACACCCGGACAGACTGTCGTTGATATGTGGACGCAGATCAGAGAGGAAATTCCCGACATAAAATTTCAGCTTGTTCCGTTTGAGAATACGCCCGAAAACGCAAGAGAGATACTCAAAAACATGGGAAAGAACATTGACATCGTGTGCGGAGTTTATGATGAACGAGCGCTGAAAAACTGGCAGTGTGCGGCGCAGTTCGTAGCAGATGTACCTATGCGCTGTGCAGTATCGGTCTATGATCCTCTTGCGAAAAAAGACAGGCTGACCGTGGAAGACCTGCACGGCAGGTCGATCATGCTGATCCGTGAGGGCTGGAACGAGGAAACGGACAGGCTCCGCAAATGGCTCACGGAAGAACACCCTGAGATCAACATCGTGACATTTGATTTCATCAATCTCTCGGTGTTCAACGATTGCGAGAACAGCGATCATGTCCTGATGTGCATTGACAATTGGTCGAATGTCCACCCGCTGCTGAAAACGCTGCCTGTGGATTGGGACTATTCCATGCCCTTCGGTCTGCTTCATGCACCGAAACCGAGCAAGACCGTAAAGCGGTTTCTGAATGCGGTGAAAAAGCTGAATAAGTAATAACCCAAAGGTTAATAGGTAGAAACAAGCGGAGACTTCTCACGAGGTCTCCGTTTTGCTATAATATAGGTAAAGAAAACCAAAACGGAGGATTACTTATGAAACATACAATGAAAATCATGCTCCCTCTCCTGCTGATCGCAGGATTGCTCACAGGCTGCGGCAGTCAGTCAAGTGAGGAAACTGCAAGTTCATCAACTGAAATAACTCTGGCAACAGAAGCAGTAACAACTGCTGCTGTAACAGAAAAGGAAACGCAGACAGAAACTGAAAAAGCAGCAGAAATGTCCGAAGCGACCGAAGAAACAAAGAGTGAAAACTCCGACAATAAGAGCCTTGTGGTATACTTTACTCCTGCGGAAAACAGCGGCACGGACGCTATTTCCTCTGCAACGGTCACAAACTGGAATGGTGAGGATATGGGTGCTGCACAGGTGCTTGCAAACATGATACATCAGCACACGGATTCCGATCTGTTCTCTATCCGGACAACTGCGGAATATCCTCTTGAATACAACGATCTTGCGGACTATGCGAAAAGCGAACAGGATAACGGCGTACTGCCTGAGCTGACAACACATATCGAGGACATCGGGCAGTATGATACCATATTTGTGGTATATCCTGCTTGGTGGTACACCATGCCGCAGGCTGTTTACAGCTTCTTTGATGAATACGATCTCAGCGGAAAGACAATCGTTCCCTGTGCAACTCACGCAGGCAGCCGTCTTGCCGGTGCGCCCTCTACCATAGAGGAGCTTGAACCCAATGCAACAGTTATCAGTGATGGCTTTTCTGTTCCTGCAAGTGATGTTGCAGGTGCGGAAAGCGATGTCTCACAGTGGCTTGATCAGCTTGGATTTTGATAGAGTTATAAACTGATTTTTACGAAAGGAGCGAAGGAGATGAACGCTATGAAACGCTTTGCATTACTTGGAACAGCACTTATGTCATTCCTGACAGGCTGCGGAACACAGCAGGAAAACACGGCAAGCTCGCAGCCGAAAGCCGCCGCAAGTTCAGATACGGTGAAGGAGATTGCCCAGACGGGTATGAGTACCGCCGTTCCCAATGATTATTTGCAGCCGATCGAGCAGGCAGGAACGGTCACGCAGATCACCTATGACAGCAAGGATTTTGTCCGTGACGAGAGCGATATTACCAAGACCGCATACGTCTATCTTCCCTACGGCTACGATGAAAACGACACCGAAACACGCTACAACATCTGCTATCTGATGCACGGCTGGGGCGGTCATGCGGGGGAGTATTTTGAGTATGCAAACATCACGGATATGCTGGACAATATGATTGCAAAGGGCGATATTCCGCCGACGATATTTGTGTCCGCAACATTCTACAACGACAATTCCGACACGGGCTTTTCCGTTTCTGTTGCGGAGTTTCGCCAGTTTCACCGTGACTTCGAGGAATATCTGATGCCTGCGGTAGAGGGAAAGTTCCACACCTATGCGGAAAGCACCTCGCAGGACGATCTGAAAGCAAGCCGTGATCACCGAGCCTTCGGCGGATTCTCTCTCGGCTCGGTGACAACGTGGCTTCAGTTTTGCTACGACTCCGACTATATCCGCTGCTTCCTGCCCATGAGCGGTTCGTGCTGGTATTACGGCGGCTACGGCAATTTCCAGATCGAAAAGAATGTGGACTTCATTCAGCAGCTCATTCAGGACAACGACCTTGACGAGCGTGGATATTTCATCTATCACGGCGTCGGCACGAATGACACGGTGAAGTCACAGTCCATTGACATGGCGGAGGAAATGCTCTCCCGCAGCGAGGTGTTTACCCCCGATCACTACGTTTTCTATCAGCGTGAGGGCGGTCAGCACGACCACATTTCCTGCCGTGAGTTCATGTATAATGCTCTGCCGCTGTTCTTCGGAGGTGATACCGTGCAGACAGATAGCTTTACTGAAAATACAACAGTCGCAGAGGTCAAAGCAAATGTAGCTTTCGGTGATTTCGGCAGACTTCTTTTTCCCGTGGACAGGACTGTTTCCGACGATATGACACTGAAAGATGTGAGTTCAAGCAGTACCTACACATGGTACAATTATATAAAGCCCGAAAAGACCGTGGAGATCGTCAATTACCTGAAAAACGCCGCAGAAAGCGGTCAGCAGATATTTTACAACATCTACACCGAGAACGAAATGCAGGCGGACAGCAGCCTGCGTGACACGGGACTTTTCTTCTTCAAGGGAGAGGACAATGCGAAGTTTGCGGTTTGCAATGCAGGCGGCGGATTTGCCTATGTTGGCGCGATGCACGACAGCTTTCCCCATGCTCTGGAATTGTCGAAAATGGGCTATAACGCCTTTGCGCTGATCTACCGTCCCGATGCTCCCTATGATGACCTTGCAAGAGCGATCGAGTTTATTCATGACAATGCCGACACACTGAAAGTCGATCCTGATGATTATTCTTTATGGGGCGGCTCGGCAGGTGCAAGAATGGCGGCTGCCCTCGGAAATGCCGACAACGCAAAAGCCTACGGCATACCTCAGGCGAGTACAGTAATAATGCAGTACACGGGCTACAGTTACGCATCAGCGTATGACGCACCAACATACGCAAACGTTGGTACAAGCGACGGCATAGCAAGCTGGCAAACAATGCGGAGCCGTCTGAATACCCTTGAGAGCTACGGTATCCCCACGGAGTTCCATGCCTATGAGGGACTTCCGCACGGCTTCGGACTCGGCACGGGAACGGTGGCAGAGGGCTGGATATACGATGCGGTGGATTTCTGGGAGGAGCAGTTTTCGGGAACGATCCCCACAAAGCGTGAGCCTGCCAATTTGCAGAACTGGCTGCTGACCAGAGCGAAAAATGCACATGGGAATGACTATGACCTGAACCATGATGAACGCTGGGACGTGTTTGATCTGTGTTTGCTGAAACGAAAATTTTTATCTGAAATTTGAGAAATGAGGTATCATTATGAATAAAAGAATCATTGGAAAAGATCTGGAAGTCAGCGCAGTCGGGCTTGGCTGTATGGGAATGAGCCACGCTTATGGCAACCAGTGTACGCCCGATGAAGCGAGAAAGCTCATCGAAACAGCGATCGAAAAGGGCTGCATGTTCTTTGACACAGCGGAGGTCTACGGAGAACCCGACTGTCCGCACCACAACGAAGAGATGCTCGGTGAGATATTGAAGCCGTACCGCAGCAAGATCGTGCTTGCAACAAAATTCGGCGTGAAGTTCGATGTGTCTGCACCGACTGTCAACAAGCCTGTGATACCCGATTCCCGCCCCGAACAGATACGCAAGTCAGTGGAGGGCAGCCTGCGCCGTTTGCAGACCGACCATATCGACCTCTATTATCAGCACAGGCAGGATCCCGATGTGCCTGTTGAGGAGGTCGCAGGTGTCATGGCTGACCTGATCCGAGAGGGCAAGATCACCCATTGGGGACTGTCCGAGGTGAATGAGGAAATAATCCGCCGTGCCAATGCGGTCTGCCCCGTGACGGCAATTCAGAACCGCTATCATATGATGTACCGGGGTTATGAAGCTCTTTTCCCCGTTCTGGAGGAATTGCAGATCGGCTTTGTGGCGTTTTCGCCCCTTGCAAACGGTCTGCTGTCGGGTGCATATTCGCAGAACAGCACATTCAGCGAGCAGGGCGATTACCGCAAGGCGATGCCGCAGTTTCAGGCGGATTCTTATGAGAAAAATAAGGCGCTTCTCGGACTGGTACAGCGATATGCAGATGAGAAAAATGCCACTCCCGCACAAATATCCCTTGCGTGGCTGATTTGCAAAAAGCCCTATATCGTGCCGATACCCGGAACAAGAAAGCTCGGTCGCCTGACAGAAAACCTCGGTGCTGCCGATGTGGTGCTGACCGCACAGGAGGTCGCTGAGATCGACAAGGCGCTTGATAAAATGGAGATGTCCGATGTGTTCGGAGGAGCGAAGATCGTGAAGAAGTAATAACCCAAAGGTTTATAACTGATAACTGATCGGAACTTCACAAACGGTCCCGGTCATGTTATAATAGAGATACAGAAACGCACAAGGAGGTATCCCACATGAGCAAGAAGCTGGTACTATACTTCTCGGTATACGGCACAGCAAAGAAAGTCGCTGAGGAAATCGCAAGGCAGACGGGCGCAGACCTGACGGAGATCATTCCCGAAACGCCCTATGACAGCAACCGTGACAACTACAATGCACTTGCGGCTTATGCAAAGAAGGAACATGACGAGGATATGCGCCCTGCAATCAAGAACGACATCAATATCACTGACTATGATACCATTTTCATCGGCTATCCCATGTGGTGGTACACCTTCCCGATGATCATTTACACGCTGTTCGACAAGTACGATTTCAGCGGCAAGACGATTATTCCGTTCAACACGCACATGGGTTCTCACGATGGCGGTACTTATGATACCATTCGTGAGCTTGAACCGAATGCGACTGTTGTGATGAACGGTCTGCCCGTTGAAATGAAAACAGCGGAAACAGGTGCAGCAAAACAGGTCGAAAAATGGCTGAATAGTCTGAACATATAATATTTAAGGAGGATATACTTATGGAATTTGTAACACTGAACACAGGAGCAAAAATGCCGCTGGAGGGCTTCGGCGTATTTCAGGTACCCGATCCTGCCGTATGCGAGCAGGCTGTCTTCGATGCGATCAAGACAGGCTATCGTCTGATCGACACAGCGCAGGCTTACATGAACGAAGAAGCTGTCGGCAAGGCTGTCAACCGTGCGATTGCTGACGGTATCGCAAAGCGTGAGGAGCTTTTTATCACTACTAAAGTCTGGGTGTCCAATATGAAGACTGAGGATTCCGCTTATGAGTCTGTGAAAACATCTCTTGCAAAGCTGGGGCTTGACTATGTTGACCTCATTCTCCTGCACCAGCCTATGGGCGACTACTTCGCAGCATACAGAGGTATCACAAAGGCTTACAAAGAGGGACTTGTCAAGGCGATCGGCGTTTCCAATTTCTATCCTGCGATCCTTGCAAATCTCTGCGAGAATGTGGAGATCATTCCTGCGGTAAATCAGGTAGAGCTTCACCCGTTCTTCCAGCAGGAAAATGCCCTTGCGACAATGAAGGAATACGGTATCGCACCGCAGGCTTGGGGGCCGCTTGCAGAGGGCAAGCACGGAATCTTCTCTCACCCCGTCCTCTCCGAGATCGGCAGCAAGTACGGAAAGACCGCAGCACAGATCGCCCTCAAATGGAACACTCAGCGTGGTGTTTCCATTCTGCCGAAGTCTGTTCATGTGGAGCGTATGGAGCAGAATATCGACATCTGGGACTTCACACTTTCCGATGAGGATATGCAGAAGATCGCAGAAGTTGACCTTGGTCACAGCGAGATCGTTGACCATGGTTCACCCGAATTTGTTAAGGCTCTGAACGGAATGAAGGTATAAGGAGGAATCTATAATGGAAATGCAGAAAGTCGTATTTATGAACAAGGAGTTGAATCTCCGTCTTGCCGGACTGCTCTATCTGCCAACAGACTTCGACCTCAGCAAAAACTATCCGGCAGTTGTTGTGACCGGACCGATGCTCTCCGTCAAAGAACAGGCACAGTCTGTCTATGCCAAGCGTCTGACCGAAGCAGGATATGTGACACTCGTTTTTGACGGTGCGTATTTTGGCGAGAGCGAGGGTATGCCGAGAGGTCAGGAACTGCCTGATGTCAAGGAAAGCGATATTGAGGGGGCTGTCGATTACCTCACAAGCCTTCCCTATGTAGATAATGAGCGTATCGGCGGACTCGGCATCTGCGGTTCTGGTTCGTATATGTCCGTGGCAGGTGTGAAAGAGCCGAGACTGAAAGCAATTACCGCTATCGTTCCGGCGATCTCCGATATTTCCAATTCTCCAATGATGGGCTTTTTCAAGCCGGAGGAGGAAGTCAGGGCAGCAAAAGATGCCTATGATAAAGGTGAAGGAGAGCTGATGTATCTCAATTTTATGCCGAGAGCATTTGATGAGGGTGCAGCCTACTACTATTCTTCCCGTGGAAATTCGGCACGCTGGTCGAATCAGGTCGTTGCGTGGAGCCAGCTTGAACTGGTGAAGTACAATGTGGTGAACATCATGAAAGAGATGCAGAAGCCCTACCTTGTCATCACGGGTGAAAATGCGTGGTCGAAACCGTCCTCGACAGAGGTGTTCGATGCAGTCCCGCATAGCAATAAGGAAATGTTCGTTGTTCCCGAAGCGAGCCACTTTGATATGTATGACCTTGAACCCTATGTAACTGCTGCGTTTGACCGTATTTTGCCGTTCTTTGAGAAGAATTTATAAAAGTGGATTAGGTCTAACATGATCGTATGTTCCAATAGCCCGTAGTCTATTGGCGTACACAAAATCCGTTCCGTACAAGTCCATTTCATCATTATGGCGCGCGCCACAATGATAGCATACTCTTTTGGAACTGAATAACAGAAGAAACCCTGAGATATGCTTTCTGATAAGCATTTCTCAGGGCTTTTCTTTTCAGGCGATTAGTTTTCCGCTCCGCAGGCTGGGAAGGTGCTGAGGGGCATTTCCGTTCGTCACAGGACATAGCAAGGGCGAGCTGCCGAAACAACTCGCCCTGCTGATTATTCGTCCTCATCGCTGCACTCGTCAAGCCCGTGCGTGAGCTGAATGTAAATGCACTCTGCTCGGTCACGCTCCTCGCCCTCGGCGGTCATCATCATTTCAAG
>ERZ842401.8201-NODE-8201-length-10375-cov-6.302132_pt1 | contig 10375 bp, 11 predicted proteins | sample MGYA00521270_ERZ842401 | MGnify/ENA primary metagenome ERZ842401 (study PRJEB31892, sample SAMEA3878208) | bioreactor metagenome | biome: Moose rumen | place: Sweden | collected 2011-10 | study: EMG produced TPA metagenomics assembly of the PRJEB12797 data set... | reverse complement strand
ACATCATCAAGGAAGAACTCACGACGGTGAAGGAAAAGTACGGTGATGACCGCCGTACGAAACTCACCATTGACACTTCGGAAATCGATGTGGAAGACCTCATTGCTGAAGAAGATGTAGTGATTACCCTTACGCATAACAATTACATCAAGCGGATGCCGCTGGATACCTATCGCCGTCAGAACCGTGGTGGCAAGGGCATTAAGGGCATGGCTACCAAGGAAACGGATTTTGTGGAAAATCTGCTGATTACCACAACCCATCATACAATCCTGTTCTTCACCACCCGTGGCCGCGTATACAGTCTCAAAGCTTACGAGATTGCCGAAGCCAGCCGCACGGCCAAGGGTACGGCGATTATCAACCTGCTGCAGCTTGACCAGGGCGAAAAGATCACGGCGGTCATTCAGGTCAAAGGCTTTGACCCGGATAGATACCTCTTTATGGCTACCCGTAAGGGGATCGTGAAGAAGACGTCGCTCTCCGAATTCAGCAACCTGCGCAAGAACGGTCTTAATGCCATCAACCTGGATGATGATGATGACCTCATGGGCGTTAAATTCACTGATGGCGAAAGCTATCTGATGCTGGGAACCAAGCTCGGCAAGGCGATTGCCTTCTCCGAAGATGATGTTCGCTCGATGGGCCGTATGGCCCGCGGGGTCAAGGGCATTACGCTGGCTGACGGCGATGAAGTGGTCGGCATGGATATTCTCGTGCGCAATGCCGAAGTCCTGACCGTTACGGAATGCGGCTATGGCAAGCGTACCAGTACGGAAGAATACCGCGCGCAGACCCGTGGCGGTAAGGGTCTTATCAACATGAAGGTCACGGAAAAAACCGGTCAGGTTGTAGGCATCAAGGTGGTTCGCCCCGACCATGAACTCATGCTGATTACCACCGATGGCATCGTTATCCGCACTAATGTGTCCGATATCTCTGTCATCAGCCGCAATACGCAGGGCGTCAAGCTCATGACCACGGCAGAAAACGACAAGGTTGCTTCGATGGCTACTTTGGAGCAGAAGGAAGACTAAAAGACTTATAACAATCAGAAAAACCGATTAAATCAACAATGCAATGCTGATTTAATCGGTTTTTTGTTATACTTTATTTTTGCAGCAGTTCCCGCGTATGCTGAGCAACCATTTCCGGGGTCATATTGCGGTTTCTGGCCACGCCGGTTTTGCGGGCGGCTTTGGCCACGGCGGCGGCCACGGTTGGCGCCACTTCCGGGTTAAAGGGGCTGGCGATAATATGTTCTTCGTCCAGTTCGGCAGGGCTGATTAGAGAAGCAATGGCCTGTGCCGCGGCCATCTTCATTTCCTCGTTAATGGTGCTGGCCTGCACGTCGAGCGCGCCGCGGAAGATGCCGGGGAAGGCTAAGAGATTATTGACCTGATTGGGGAAGTCGGAACGGCCTGTGCAGACGATTCGTGCGCCGGCTTCTTTGGCCAGATGGGGCAGGATTTCCGGTTCAGGATTGGCCATGCCCATGACGATGGCATCTTTCTTCATGGTGCGTACCATGTCCGGCGTCACGCAGCCAGCTACGGACACGCCAATAAAGACATCTGCCTTGCGGATAACGGCATTTAACGGGCCTGCTTCATGGCCGGGATTGGTGATTTTCGCAATGTCTTCCTTGTAGGGATTCATGCCGTTGGGACGGCCGTCATAGATGGCACCACGAGAATCGCAGAGGATGATATTGCGTCCGCCTGCCCGATGGATAAGGCGGGTAATGGCCTGTCCGGCTGCACCGGCGCCATTTACGACGAATTTTGCCGTGGCAAAGTCCTTGCCGACAATCTTGAAGGCGTTAATCAGGGCAGAAACTACGACAATGGCCGTGCCGTGCTGGTCATCATGGAATACGGGAATATCCAGAGTCTTTTTTAGCTCTTTTTCAATATCGAAGCATTGGGGAGCTTTGATATCTTCCAGATTGATGCCGCCAAAGCTGGGCGCCATCAGCTGAACAGACTTGATGACTTCCATAGGAACCTGCGTATCCAGACAGATGGGAACGGCATCAACACCGGCAAAGCCCTTAAAGAGAATGGCCTTGCCCTCCATTACAGGCAGTCCGGCTAAAGCGCCGATATTGCCAAGACCAAGCACAGCTGTGCCATTGGTAACTACTGCTACCATATTGCCCTTGCTGGTGTATTCATAAGCTTTGCGCTTATCCTCCTTGATGGCCAGACATGGCGCCGCAACGCCCGGGGTATAGGCAAGTGTTAAGTCTTCCGCAGAATTTAGCGGAACTTTGCTATGGACAGCCAGCTTTCCCTGATTATTTTTATGCAGCTCTAAAGCTTTTTCATTTACATTGCTCATCGAAATACTTCCTTTCCTGTATCGTTTTATAGTTTAGTAAAATGCCGGAATTGAATCTGTGCGTTTGGTTACGGTTTACAGTTTTTGCTGATTAACGATACATATGTAATAAAAATGTAATATATACATTATAAACTACTGACAAGAAAAGACAAATATAAAATATTGATGGATACGATAACTGAAAGGTATAGCAAATATAGCAAAAACCGCTATAAGTTTTCTGGGTGCGAAAACTTATAGCGGTTTTGTGATTGTTGGCTGTTAACGTGTCTTGCCTATTCCGGCACTGGGGGTAGGCACGGCTGTAGATTCATTGGTTGAGTCGGTCGCTGTGTTGGCCGTTGTTTGACGGCGGGACGTCTGTTCATCATCGCTGCTGGTTCGTCCTCCACGTTTTTCATTGCGGGAGCGTTCCTCGCGGTCAATATTTTTGTCCTCGTCTTTGCGTTTTTCCTTGTCGGCTTTATCCTCTTTGTGGCGGTTTCTGCTGCTGTCCGAGGGTTTTGCGCGGCCAATGGAGGTATCGCTGGCCGGAACTTCACTGGCACCGGCAGGAATGCTGTTTTCGTATTCCCGGATATCGGCTTCCATTTTGGTCTTGTACTTACCGCTGAGGGATACACCTAACGTGTCTGCAACGGTCAGGCGGAGCTTATTCAAATCGGGAATCCAATAGCTGATTCCTTCAATATAGAGCGGTTTGCCGGGAACCATATCGGTTTTGAGACCATTGTTTTTGGACTCTTTCAGCGTTCCGGCAAATTCCAACAGCTGGCGGAAGGAAAGGTCCGTTTCAATGGAGCCCATAACTTCCTTGATTACCGAGGGCAGCTTCGGAATGATAGCCGGGGATACGATTTTTTCCATGCAGGCTCGTACAAAGTCCTGCTGGCGGCGGATACGGCCTAAGTCCCCTTCTTCGTCACGGTAGCGCACATAGGTTACGGCCTTGGCACCATCCATATGCTGCATTCCCGGCTGGAAGTCGATGATAAGACCGCCATCGTCATCCCACGGGTCTTCATAGTGCATACGTTTGGGAACATCGATATCAATGCCGCCAATGGCATCGATGATTTTTTTGAAGGATTTGGTATTGATGATAATGTAGTGGTCGATATTTACGCCTAAAAGATTTTCTACTGTATCCTGAGAAAGCCTTTCCTTACCGTAGGCATAGGCTGCATTTACCTTGTCAAAGCCGTGTCCTTTGATTTTTACGCGGGTATCACGGGGCACCGACAGCAAGGAAGCCTGATTGGTCTTGGGGTCGATGGAGGCAATCATCAGCGTATCGCTGCGGCCTACATCATCATCGCGCTCGTCTACGCCCATAATCATAATGGTGGCTTTATCCTTGGCAGTGAGCAGTTCCTCACTTTGTTTTTTCTCTAAAGGTTTTTCGGTTAAGCTGTTGCTGGCGAAATAAGCACCGCCCAAAGCCGCAGTTAAAAATACCGCCAGCATTAGAAGCCATGGCCAAATGCGACGTTTTTTACTGGCTTTGCGAGGTGGAATATTTGAATTTTGCAAAATCATACCTTCTTTTCTTCAGAAATTTTACATAATATCATCATGTTAACCTATCTTTATTATAAACCAATTAAGTATAACAAACAAATCTGAAAAAAGCGAGGGGAAGACGAAAAAAATGTTACAATAGGGATATAAGGAGGATGATGGATATGGCAAAAGAAATAGAACGTAAATTTTTGGTAAAAGACAAGTGGCAGCCGCAAAATGAGGGGATAAAGATAGCTCAGGGGTATCTGTCCACAGTGCCGGAGCGGACGGTCAGGGTGCGTGTGAAAGGCAATCAAGGCTATCTTACCATTAAGGGAAAGAACAGGGGCATCAGCCGGGCAGAATTTGAATATGAAATTCCTTTGGGCGATGCCGAAGAACTGTTGAAGCTGGCAGAACAGCCGATTCTATCCAAGACCCGCTATTTGGAACAGCATGGAGACAGCCTTTGGGAAATTGATGTTTTTGCCGGTGATAATCAGGGGCTGATTGTGGCAGAAGTGGAACTTCCCCATGAGCAGGCAGATTTTTTCCGTCCGGAGTGGCTGGGAGAGGAAGTCTCCGGTGATGTCCGTTACTACAATGCAAACTTAATAAAAAATCCGTTTTCACGGTGGAAAAAGTAAATTTTTGTAAAGTTATGCACAGTTTATGTCTTATCCACAAGATTTTCGCGAAAATCTGGGGATAAAAACACAAAATATAGCTGAAAAGCATTTGTCAAGATGAAGATATGGGGTTATCCACGGATTTATCCACATTATCCACAGAACAGGACGGGAATAAAATAAACAATATACACATGGTCTCTATATATTATAGTAGGAAATGAAAAAACAGCGATAAGTTGTGTACACTTATCCACATCTGTGGATTAATATGTGGATAAATTATTTTGCTTTGTACGGATATTCACATAGACAGGCAGGATTTTGACAGTAGAGAGCGAACTTATACAAGAATAAAGCATAGTTATGACTGGAAAAGAGGTGAGGGAGCATGCTGTCGGAGTGGGAATTACTTCTAAGGCTGGTTCTCTCCTGTGTATTAGGCGGGATAATCGGTTACGAACGCCAATCCCGCAGAAAATCGGCGGGATTGCGTACGAATGTGCTGGTGTGTCTTGGTTCCTGCCTGATTATGGTCATGTCCGTTGAATTGTATCAGGCGGTAGAAGGCAAAACGAATGCCGACCCGGCAAGACTGGCTGCTCAGGTGGTCAGCGGCATAGGTTTTTTGGGAGCCGGTGCCATTATGAAGGAAGGCTTGTCCGTTACCGGTCTTACCACGGCGGCCTGTCTGTGGGTAGTCGCCGGTGTCGGACTGGCGGTTGGGGCAGGGTTTTATGCCGGAGCGTTGATTAGTACAGCTTTGGTGTTTGTGACTTTGGGCAGCCTTTCCCGATTGGATGATTGGGTCGATCATGAAAAAAACCTCTCTCTCAACATTCATACGGTGGACAGACCGGGACAGCTTATGCGCATCAGCCGCTGTCTGGAGGATTTGCAGCTGCGGGTGCGCGGGGTAAAGGTCAAGGCCGATGAGGATGAAGTGGACGAAGCCGGTGAAAAGTGCATGTATATCGATTTTGAAATTTTCAATAAGCAAAGTATTAAGAGTATTATCATCGTGGATGCTGTGCGGCAGATTGACGGTGTTATCCGGGTAGATGTGGTGTGAATAATTTTCTATTTATGCTGCAAGGATTTTGTCGATGAATAGGGAATAGTAACAGTAGATGATGGCGAATGGAGAAGGAGTGATTAATAATGAATCCAGAAATCATTGATACCATGGTGCGGGCAGCCATGCAGGTGATGGATAATGCTTATGTACCTTATGGTAAAGCGCCTATCGGTGCTTGTGTATTGGCCAGTGATGGCACATTCTATACGGGCTGCAACATTGAAAATGCCATTCCCCGCTTGTCGGTTTTTGCTGAGGAAGTGGCGATGTACCGGGCTGTTGCTGATGGCAAGCGGGAATTTGATGCGATTGCGGTTATTGGTGATACGGAAGAACCATTTGTTCCCAATGGGGCTGTTTGTCAGTTGTTAGCGGAGTTCAATGTACCAGAAATCATTATGACCAATATGGATGGTGTGGTAAAGACCGCTAAGCTTACGGATCTTATGCCGTATGCGCGGGCACCGATGGATAATGCCCTGCGCCCTGTGGAAGACGATTAAAATTTGCGTTAAAGTTATGCCCCGCTTCTTTCGATATATTAGGAAGAAGGGGGGCATTTTTATGTCGCAGATGGGACTTGAAACACTTTTGGCCTTACAGAAACTGGCAGATAAATCGTATAAACGCACGAATAGCAGCAGGGCCAAGGAAACGAAAGCTGAGGAAAGCTATCAGGATATATGGAATAAGGTAAAAAAAGAACAGGAAGAATGGGATAAGACCCTAAATGAATACGACCTGACCAAGTACAAGCTGGGGCTTATGGACAGCTTCTGGTCGGACAGCCGCCGTAAGACACAGGATTATTTGTACAGTTACTATAAAAGGCAGCAAAGGACGTTGAATCAGCAGGCAATCAATGAAGTAGCGCAGAATATTGCCTGGCTGAATCAATTAAATAACAGCGGCTTGTTAAATGGCAGTATCGATACGGAAGCGGCACAGGCCACAGGCAAGGCTTTGACAACGGCTTTGCAGACAACTATGCTGGCAAGCATCAGAAATTTCCAGATAAATTCTTTTTTAGGCTTGTAGGGAAAAGCGGCAGGATTAAGCGAAGGTTTGTCGAACTAGAAAAATATTGATTGCATATTTGTTTGGCGTTTTCTAAGGAGGTAATTATGAGGCAAGGTTATTTTTGGGGCAGAATTATTCTGCCACTAATGCTGTTAGGCCTATTGCTGGTGAATTTAGCAACACCGGTGCGGGCTGAATCCCGCGCTGTCAATCCGCTGGATTCATCGGGATTTGTGGTGCTGTCGGATGTGGTGCCGGATGTCGTGCAGGAAATCCGTTACTACTCTACTTATAATTTTGTGGGGGAAAGGATTACCGGCTATGACGAACCCTGTGCCTTGATGACCAAAGAGGCGGCTGCGGCGCTAAAGAACGTAGCTGATGAACTGCGGGCCAAGGGCTATCGGCTCAAAGTCTACGATGCTTACCGTCCGCAAATGGCGGTGGATCACTTTGTCCGTTGGGCTGAAAATTTAGGCGATAAACGCATGAAGCCCTATTTTTATCCTCAGGTAGAAAAGAATCGCTTGTTTGTCGAGGGATATATCGATGCCAAATCCGGTCATAGCCGGGGCAGCACGATTGACCTGACACTGTTTGATATGTCCACGGGCAAGGAAGTGGATATGGGCGGTACCTTTGATTACTTTGGTGAACTCTCCCATCCGGATTACAAGGGCAATCTGACGGCAAAACAGCTGCAGAACCGCATGCTTCTCCGCGAGGCCATGACGCGTCATGGCTTTAAGCCGCTGGCTACGGAATGGTGGCATTTCACCCTGCGCGATGAACCCTATCCGAATACCTATTTCAATTTTCCGGTAGCCAAGCTGCCAAAGTCCAATCTGGCAATCAAGGAATCGCCGAATTGGGTACAGAAGCTGTCGGCAGCCAAGACTGCTGATCAGCTCTTGGTAGTCGGTGCCATGGGCAACACTACGGCCTGGGTTTCCCTGCACGAAAAGAATGCTCAGGGGCAGTGGGTACAGATTATGACAACACCGGGCTTTATCGGTAAAAATGGTCTGGGCAAGACGAAGGAGGGCGACAGCAAGACCCCTGTGGGAACCTTCCATTTCACTGCGGCTTTTGGTATCGCACCTGACCCGGGCTGCGCAATCCCCTATCAGCAGGTAGATGAAAACAGCTACTGGTCCGGCGATGGCCGTCCCGGCATGAAGTATAATGAGATGGTGGATATTCGGCAGTATCCAAGATTAAATAAAAATGACAGCGAACATATCGTGGATTACAATCCCAATTATATTTATGCTATGAATATCAGCTACAACGAAGCAGGTACACCGGGCAAGGGCTCGGCCATCTTCCTGCATTGCCTTGACGCTAAAAAGCCGTATACCGGCGGTTGCGTAGCAATTCCCGAAGATAAGATGCGCTTTGTCATGCAGCATGTACAGAAAGATTGTGCTGTGGTTATCAATTCGTTAGATAAGCTGGGCGGAGCGCTCTGATTGAGATTATAGTATAGATAGTTAAGTAAGGCTTCTTTTCATCCGATTCATAGGACAGAAAGGGAGCCTCTTTTGTAAAGAACAGCTGTTATTCGCAAATTTGGAGGAATATCATTAAATCAACATTTATAGTTTGTGCTAAAATATTAGTAGAAATATATTATATTTTTAAGGATGGTGACTGAAAATGAAGAATTTCTTTTCAGAGCTTGATGATGTTACGTTGACCTATAGCGATATAAAAACTACTGCTGATGGCATGGAGTATATTCGTATCTACTTTGAAAAGCCTATAGAGGGGGGATTTTCCTTCTTGGAATCGGTTATTCCCGGTCTGGAGGTAAAGGAAACAGAGGGGTTTTCTGACGATGAAGTTACGGATTTATTAGGTTATGCAAATAGAAATGCATTCATAATTTGGCGGCTAGCCAAAGAGGGGAGTGCTGGCATTGCCTAAAGTGTGTCGCTTGGGAAAATATATTATCTTCTTTTGGTCGAATGAAAACGATGAGCCTATTCATGTTCATGTTTGTGAAGGAACTCCTCATGAAGATGCTACAAAAATATGGATGGACGGCATGATTAGGGTTGCTCATAACAAAAGCCGTATTCCAGCCAAGGACTTAAATACAATTATGCAGTGGTTAGCGGCTAATAGGGAGACTGTTGAGAGCAAGTGGAATAGGCATTTTGAGTGATATGAAAAGTGATTACAGGATGGAAAAATGGATCTTTTATCAGTATGTATAATAAGCGTTATATGTATATATATTAATCTTAAAAGCTACAATATCGCAAATAAAAGAAGATAACGAAAAAATAAAAAAAAGAAATTATATTGAATATACAGAACTATCATTAAAAATGAATAGTGAATTTAAGAAGGAAATCTTAAATTGTTATGTTCAAATTGATGAATTTCAAAAAGAGATATGCTATTTGTTAGATTATAAAATAAGGTTTAATAGGTTAATGGATGAACTTAAAATAAAAGGAAGTAATGATGTATTAAAAGAAGCTTTGGAATTATTAAAATATAAACAAAAAAATATAAATGAAATGTATCAAGTATGGAAGGAAAGAATTGTAACTGAAAGGGAAACTCAAGAACGAGAGTTGATTGAAAATATAGATAAACATTCTCTGTATAAGCAAAATGAATTTAGAGATAGAGTATATAAAGTTATAATGGAAATAAATAATATACAGGAAGATGTAAATCGTCTATTAAGTAAAAATAATAGAGAAGGTATAGAAATAACAAGAGATAAATTTGACAATTTAGAATTAGCAGAAGACCTAATAAAAAAAAATCAAAAAAAATTAAACGACAGCTATTTATTATTAATAGAAAAAGTAAGTATTGCAAAAAAAAATACTGACAACACAAATAAGAGAATTCCCATTTGTTGCTACAGTATTGTCAGATTATGAAACAGTAAAGGAAAAAGCAGCAATATATTATTTACAAAATAAGAGACGTCCAGCATATTCTGCCGCTGCAACAGTAGCAGAAATAAGACGCGAAAGAAAAAAAGATTTTGAACAATTGTATGCATATAAGTGGGAATTATCATATTTACATAGTTTGTTTCCATGGATTGAGGAAATAGAAACAGATATTGTTAGGCCAGTAGATTTTTATAGGGAAGTTCCGTCAAGTAATGAAGACCATGTTCTAAATTGGGTCAGTCCTGAAGAATATAATAGATTAAATACTAAAGAAAGAAATCAGCTTGCTCTTGATCGCTACATAAAGAGTACGAAGAGTAAATGGGTAATAGGAAGAGATTATGAAAGGTATATTGGATATTTATATGAGAAAAAAGGATACAAGGTCAAATATTTTGGAATTGAAGAAGGGCTAGAGGATTTAGGTCGCGATTTAATATGTTTTAGAGGAAATGATATACATATAGTTCAATGTAAGTGCTGGTCTGAAAAGAAAGAAATACATGAGAAACATATTAATCAATTATTTGGTACTACTGTGATGTATTATTTGTCAGAAATAAACGCACATGGTAATTTAAGCGAATTTTATAATTATATAAAAGAAGGAAGAATAATTCCAGTATTTGTTACAACAACAAAATTTTCTAACACGGCAAGAAAATTTGCAAATTCATTAAATGTTTTATTAATGACTGTACCATTAGAAGATTATCCAATGATCAAATGTAATATTAATAGAAATACAGGTGAAAGAATATATCATTTACCATTTGATCAACAATATGATAAATGTATAATAAATCCAGCAGAAGGAGAATTTTATTGAATATACCGGGCCAAAGAAACCGCCTGTCCGATGACTAGGAAACCGT
>ERZ842401.8200-NODE-8200-length-10377-cov-7.562779_pt1 | contig 10377 bp, 9 predicted proteins | sample MGYA00521270_ERZ842401 | MGnify/ENA primary metagenome ERZ842401 (study PRJEB31892, sample SAMEA3878208) | bioreactor metagenome | biome: Moose rumen | place: Sweden | collected 2011-10 | study: EMG produced TPA metagenomics assembly of the PRJEB12797 data set... | reverse complement strand
CGGTCAGGAAGGCGGTGAGCGCGGCTACTATCATCTTCACCGCAAGCTCAATGAGACGCTTCTTAGTCATACTCAGAAAAGTTTCATGTTTCAAGTTTCAAGTTTCAGGTTCATGCTCACAAGTCCTTGAACTTTTTGAACTTCTTGAACTTTTTGAACTTCTTGAAGGGTTCATGATTGACTACTCATCGCCACCGCCAGAGCTACCGCCAGAGCCGCCATCGGACGAACCAGAGCCGCTACCACCGTCGCTGCTGCCAGAGCCGCTGCCGCTGTCGGAGCCGCTTCCACCGCTGCCGGAACCGCTGTCGGACGAACCAGAGCCGCTGCCGCTACCGCTGCCGGTCGAGCCGCCTTGCGAAGAGCCGGCATCGGTGCCGTCCGTGGAATCCGTGGTTCCGCTGTCGTCGGTGGTGGTGTCGGTGTCGGGCTCGGTGACGACGTCGCCGCTGGTGGAGGTCACGCGGCGCACGATGTCGCCGTTGCGGTCGTAGCAGGTGATCTGGATGGCGGTGTCCTTCAGCTCCTGCTTCAGGCTGGTGTTGGGGGTGAACACGATGCGGCGCGTCTTGATGAGTCCGCTCTTCACCTCGTTCACGTCGCTCACGGTGCCTGCACTCAGGCCGAAGCGCATGGTGCCCAGGCCGGGCAGTGCGACGCTGTGGCCCTCGGTGGCCCACGCCTTGATGACCTCTCCGGCAGCGTCCCAGCAGGCCTGCATCACGCCCTGCGACACGCCGCTGCGCAGTGCCGCCTCGCGGATCACCTTGTCCTGCGACAGTGCCGAGTACAGCTCCGGCTGCATCTGGTAACGGTACTCCCCGGCGTGCGTGCCGATGGTCATCTTCTTCTCAATTGCCTTAATCTTAATTGCCATAATCTGTGTAAAGTTTAAAGTTTAACGTTTAAAGTTTAAAGTTTCTGTCCGACGGCCTTCAAAAATTTGCGGCGGCGCGCTCGCGCATTTTTTCGCTGGCTGCGGCGCAGAAATTGCGATTCAGAATCACGGTGCAAGTGAAGTGCAAGGCGAACGCAGAGCCGAGCCCGCTCGAGCTATGCTGAGCCGCAGCCTTCACTCGCGATGCATCTCAAATGCAGCGCAAAGGTACGGTGCGGCCATTGCGGTTCACGAATACTGGGAGATTTTTTTCAAAAAAAATGGTTTCAAGTTTCAGGTTTCAAGTTTCAAGTCAGGTTTCAATCGGTCATTTTGGTCATTTGGTCATTTGGTCATTTTCGATTTCGGATGGTCATTTGGCTCACTATAAATATAAATATTTATTTATATTATAGTGCGGATTTTGACATTTGAAAAATGATTTTGACCAAATGACCAAATGACCATCTTGACCACGATTAGGTTTCAGGTTTAAACTTCCAAATATTTTCTAAAGGAAAGCACTTATTCGGGTCGTTTATCCTTTCTTATTTACGAAATCTTCATTGCCGAGAAACATAATAGCACACAAAAGTGTGTTTTTCTTCCCAAATATTTGGATAATAGGAATAAATATATTACTTTTGCAGCATCAACGACAGAATAAGGGCAGCAACATATACGAAGGAGTTTGAAGAATACTATCAGAACTTGCCTCAGAAGATAAGAGACAAATATGATTATGTGTTCGAAATCATGCTGACAAAATACGTTGTCAGTACGAAATTTGTGAAGCGTCTTGAGAAAACAGAGTTCTATGAGATGCGTGTGTCTGTTGGCAACAGCGAGTATCGCACCGTGCTATTCGCCATTGACGCAGACAATTTTATGGAATGCCATCGTATGGTGATGCTTAACTCTTTTGTTGAAAAGGGTACGAAGCAGTACCCTGCCGAGATCAGGAAAGCAGAACGACTATTAAAAGAATGGGAGGACAGTTTATGATAAAGATTAGTGACGAAAAGTGGGCAAAGTTGCCACAAATAGACGACCGCTTGACAGAAAAGTATGGTCCTGAAGGTTCGCCGTCGCGCAAGGAGTTTCAGGCGAAGGCAGAGGCTTGGTATTATTCCGAGTTGCTGCGTGACGAGCGCAAGCGTCAGAAACTTACCCAGCAGCAGTTGGGCGAGCGCATTGGCAAGAAGAGAGAGTATATTTCTTCGCTGGAACAAGGCAAGACGGACATGCAACTCTCTACCTTTATGCTTATAGCTAAAGCGTTAGGCTTGAAATTCTCATTGGTTGTTGGTTAGATGAAAAAAATATGAACGGTATGACAAGGCACTGGTTTCTGTCACAATAAATTCATCACAGCCAGATATTGAATCTTTAGCAAAGATCTCAAAACTATTGGAAGTTGGTGTAGAGAACTTATACAACAATAAATTTATGGAATCTGTAAGTAAATGCTAGAATAATGATATTGGATTATGGGCTGGAGATATAGAAAAAGAATAAAGATTCTTCCTGGTATTCATATAAATATTAGCAAGAGCGGTATCAGTACCAATGTAGGCGTTAAGGGTGCTAGTGTAACTTTTGGGCCTAAAGGAACGTATGTTAATACAGGGCTTCCTGGTACAGGATTATATCGAAGGGACAGACTTTCCGGAATCGACAAAAAATATGAATATAGTAATGGAACTGAATCAAAAAGAGATGCATTCAGCAATAACAGTCTTAACATAGAAGAATATAGCGAGGATACATCCTTTTTGTCATATAATCCATTACACTACATTTTCTATTTCTTTTCATTGATATTCCCAATAGCAGGTTTTGCGTGGTATATTAACGGGTTAGATATGCTTTATAGCTGCCTGATTAATGCTGGCTTTCAATTAATACTTTGCTTTGCCATCATTAATAACATGTCACTCAAAGAAGAAAATTGTGCGTATAGGATAAGGTTAATTGAAGAAGCATCTGTAAATAGCATTAAAGGAGAAATTGTAGGTCACGTAATTAGATGTTCTTTTTATATAGTAATTATTGTCCTCAATTTGTTTCCTCTATTATCAATGAGTGGCTCTTTTGTAAGTATCTTCTGTGGATATGAAAAATCATGGGATGGAGGTATCCTTGTTTTCTTGATAACATTTTTAATTGTGATTTGCTGGATAAAAGCTTTCGTCAAAGAGAAGAAATTCATATTATCATTGGATAATGCTGTTTTGTTGAAACAAGGTACAAATAAAGACAAGCAGGACAATAGTAGTAGTCCAAATAATAATATTGAAAAGCAAATTACAAAATCTGAATCAAATACCCCTAGTAATGATGAAAAATTATCTTCGTCAAATTTTGACCATCCTCTTACAAGAGATATATTAGGAAATCTAATAAACAAAGAAAACGGAGAACCTTTATCTTCTCTTTCTTCACGAGATTTAGGAGCAATGATGGATAACCAGACGAAATCAAGTAATGAGTCGTCATTTCCTATAGTTTCAAGACAAGAAGTAAGAGACATACTGGGTGCCCTAGTAAACAATGATGATACCAGTGCATCTGCCACAGCTGTAAAACAAAATGAAGAAAGTGTTTCACAACCCCGTGAAGAACTTATTGAGCCTTATGACCCCAAATTAGACTTGGAGAACTATCGCTATCCAACACTTGACCTGTTATGGAAATACGATGATGGAGGAAAGCCATATATTGATATGGAAGAGCAACAAGCCAATAAAAATCGTATTGTGGATGTTTTGTGGAGTTTTGGTATTGTTGTATCGACAATAAAAGCTACCGTTGGTCCAAGAATCACTTTATATGAGATAACACTTGCTCCAGGTGTAAATGCCTCAAATTTAAGAGGCTTAGAGGATGATCTTGCTCTAGCATTGTATTCCCATGATATCCAAATTCTAATTCCTATACCAGGTAAAGGGACTATTGGTATTGAAGTCCCCAACCCTCGACCCTCCATTGTTTCTTTGGAGAATATTCTTAACACAAGGACTTTCCAAGAAACTACGATGGAATTACCTTGTGCTATTGGTAAGACTATCACTAATGAGGTATTTATGTTCGACTTGACGAAAGCTCCACATATTCTTATAGCAGGCTCGACGGGTCAAGGGAAGTCGGTAACGCTAAATGCTCTTATTACGTCCTTATTTTACAAGAAGCATCCAGCAGAAATGAAACTTGTCCTTATGGATCCCTATGGTGTAGAATTTGGAGTATACTCCCAGATTGCTAATCATTTCTCTGCAACATTGCCTGATGAACCACCTATCATTTCCAATAGTAGTAAAGCTGTTAGTACATTGAATGGCTTATGCAAAGAAATGGAAGCCCGTTATGACTTACTGAAGAAGGCTTATGTACGGAATATCAAAGACTATAACCGTAAATTTATTGAGCGTCAGTTGAATCCTGCTGTTGGTCATAAATTCATGCCCTACATTGTTGTCATAATTGATGAGTATGGCGATTTCATCGAAGAGAAAGGGACAGATTTTGAAACTCCAATAGTACAATTAGCCCAATACGCTCGTGCAGTTGGTATTCATCTGGTAATATCAACAAAACGTCCTACCAATGATATTATTACAGGAGCTATCAAGGCTAATTTCCCAACACGTATCGCTTTTAGACTGCCAGAGCGTATAGATTCTCAAGTCATTCTTGATTGTGATGGAGCAGAAGAGTTGTTAGGGAATGGTGATATGTTGTTTAGGGCAGGAAAAAGCAGTGATTGTATAAGAGTCCAATGCGCTTTTGTGGATACACCAGAGACCGAACGTATTTGCGAATTCATTTCTCAACAGCAAGGCTATATAAGTCCATTTGAATTGCCTGATCCGTATTATGATGAAAACGAATATGGCGAGTCAAACGACGTTGATATGACTCATATAGATCCATTGTTTGAAGATGCTGCACGTTTAATAGTCTTGACCCAAGAAGGCTCAACAAGCCTAATCCAAAGAAAGTTCGCAATTGGCTATAATCGGGCTGGCAGATTAATGGACCAGTTGGAAAAGGCAGGTATAGTTGGTGCTGCTCATGGTAGCAGACCTCGCGAGGTGTTAATTGTGGATGAGATAAGTCTTGATAATCTGCTATCACTGTTGAGAGGTTAGTTTTTAAAATGTATGTTATGACGCAGGCAATAATAGTAATGAAATACGTAGTTATAATTAATAATACAATCTTATGAAACATATAAAATATTATATTTACTTCTTGGGGGTACTAATTATATGTGTAGGGTGCACAGCAAAAACCGCAAAAAAAGATAAAGAAATAAAAAACGATTCTGTTATTCCTGAATTATACGGGCATGCTTGTGTCGATCTTGGTTTACCATCCGGATTGTTGTGGGCTACCATGAATATAGGTGCTGAATCTCCATGGGACTATGGCACATATTTCGCATGGGGTGAAACAAATAGTAAAAGCAATTATTCATGGGAATTATATAAATGGGGAGATGGCGAAACTTTTACCAAATATAATGCAGATGTTGATGATACGTTTGGGAAGGTGGACAATAAGCAAACACTTGAAAAAGAGGATGATGCAGCTGCAATGAATTGGGGTGGCAACTGGCGTATCCCAACATCCGAAGAATGGGCAGAACTATGTAATAAGAAAAACTGTACATGGCTTTTTACTAACCAACATGGTGTGAATGGTCAGGTGGTGACGAGCAAAATCAATGGTAATTCTATCTTTCTTCCAGCTGCGGGTGTCTACTATGACAAATATGTGGATTTAAAAGGAAAACATGCAGAATATTGGTCATCTTCTCTGTGCAAGGCTGTTCCATATAAAGCGTATATCCTATCCTTTGGTGCTGGCAATGTTAGCTGTGATGAAGGAAATGAACGACGTGATGGGCGTCCTGTACGTCCCGTTTGTCAACCATAGCCAAAGGTCATTCGTAAAAGTTTTTCCAACATAATGAGCATGGACAAGAAGACGATAAAAGAGACATTGTTAGAAGGTATAAAGGAGTGAGTCAAATCTAAGATACAAAATAAAGGAGAACCTAAAATGAACGATAGGCAGGAAATAAAGTTTAATAGCATTAATGCTTCTTCTCTTTTTCACTTCACAAAGAAAAAAGAGACATTGGAAAGTATACTAAGCAATGGATTAAGGTTTTCTTATGCTTTTGAGTCTATATCACCTCAAATAACAGCAAACATCAACTATCCCTCAAATCCTATCATTTTAGAAGAAGTATATAAGAATACAGGAGTTGCTATACCAATGATTTCTTTTTGTGATATTCCAATTATAAGAACTTCAATCCATATGGGAAGGTATGGGAAGTATATGATAGGATTTGATAAAAGGTATCTTACAGAATTGTACAAGAGCACTATCAATCCTGTCTTATATATTCATTCGGGAAATTTGAGCGATGCTATGGTTGATTTGTCAGAGGTTTATGCAGAGACCTTTAAAAAACAAATCGAAAATATCGTTTCATTATCTAAAAAGGGTAAGACAAAGGATTCTCCAGAGTTTAAGGAGCAAACTACGACGTTAGGTCTTCGCAAGTTTTTCATCCTATTTCTTTATGGATTAATAAAGCCTGTGTATGACCCTAAAGAAGCCCGTTGTTACTATGATGAACGAGAGTGGCGTGCATTTTTACCTGACGATTCATTTTGCAATGATATTTGGAAATGGGAAATAACAAAGGATGATTATGACTATCACCGGGATGAATGGAACAACGGGTTAGCAGAATCTTTTGATAATTATATAACATTATATGAAGACTACCTTCGAAATGCAATTACTCATATTGTTGTAAGTGAGGAAAACGAAGTTGATGACTTAATTAAATTTGTAATGGAGTCAGAGAAAATCTTTGGATACCCAAATGTCTCAAAAGAGAATCGTTTATATCTGGTAAGTAGAATTACATCAATTGAACGTATCGAATTAGATTATTAATGGAAGAACTGATATATGCCAGTTCATATTGGCACAAATCTTTAATGACGCAATTTTGCTATTTTGAATGGCGGCTAGATGCCACAGGGACAGGTCAATGACATCGATTGAGCAATAGAACAAGGAACAAAAACGTTATAGAAATAAAGGAATACGAGATATGGCACTACCAATCAACATAGAAGACCTGCTGGGTGGCCTCGTAGTGGAGGGCAACCGCGTGGAATACAAAAAGGGGTGGAATCCCGACCCTATCTACAGAACCATCTGCGCTTTCGCCAACGACTTTGACGATACGTGCGGAGGATATATAGTAGTAGGGGTAGATGAAGTGGACGGACGGGCTGTGCGTCCTGTTGCCGGTATTGACATCAACGATATTGAGCCGATAGAGAAGGCAATGGTTGGGTATAACAATCTGATTGCGCCTTACTATCAGCCACGCGTATTCTTTGAACAGGTGGATGGAAAGACGGTGATGGTTATCTGGGTAACAGCCGGAGAACGTCGCCCTTACAAGGTGCCAGATATGGTAACGGCCAAGGAGAAGAAATACAACTACTACATACGCTATAACTCCAGCAGCATTGTAGCCAAGGACGACTACCTGACGGAACTGCTGAATCTGGCCAACCGCGTGCCGTTCGATGACAGGGGCAATGTGAAAGCAAAGCCAGAGGATGTCTCGATGATGCTGATACGCGACTATCTGGCTGAGACCAAGAGTTCGCTGGCCAGGGATATGGAGAAGATGACACCTATGCAGGTGATGGAACAGATGAACCTGCTTGAAGGCCCCGTGGAGCAGACACGCATCAAGAACGTGGCACTGATGATGTTCTCGTATCATCCGGAACGGTTCTTCCCCGGTACGCAGATTGACTTCGTGTTCTATCCGCAAGGCAAGGACGGCGACCCCAACAACTTCACCGAGACGGAGCCATTTCGCGGGCCGGTACATCTGACGCTGAGACGGGCACTTGACTATCTGAAGTATATGGTCGTCCGAAAGAACATCCATAAGCCCAAGGATGACGCCCACTCGATAGTGGTGTTCAACTACCCCTATCAGGCACTGGAAGAGAGTTTGGTCAACGCCTACTATCACCGCCGGTACGACGAGTACCAACCCGTAGAGGTGAACATCATGCCTGACATGATAGAGATTATCAGCTACGGCGGGGCTGAGCGCAGCATCAGGTTGGACGACCTTCGGGCAGGCAAGCGCGTCCATGCCCGTCGCTACCGCAATCCCCGTCTGGGTGAGTTCCTCAAAGAGTTGCATCTGACTGAAGGAAGAGGAACAGGATTCCCCACCATCCATGAGGAACTGAGGTTGAACGGCTCGCCCGACTTCACGATTGAGGCAGACGATGACCATACCTACTTCATCATCCGCATTCCCTGCCATCCAGAGTTTGTATGCGATGAACTGAGCATGGACAAGGAAGGACACATCCTGCCAGTTGGTGAGGTTTGGGAGCCGGATGTTACTGAGGATGTTACAGAGAATGTTACAGAGGATGGCACTGAGGATGGCACTGAGAATGGCACTGAGAATGGCACTGAGAATGTCACTGAGAATGTCACAGAGAATGTCACAGAGAATGTCACAGAGAAATCTACTGCAGAGAAAAGACGCGATGAAATGCTGCGGTTGATGAAACTGGATAAGAAAATCACATACGATAATCTTGTCAATATCCTCCAAGTGTCTCGAAGGACTGTTGCTCGCGATATAGAGCTTCTTCGTTCCCAAAACAGGCTAACAAGAGAAGGTGGCGATTATGATGGAAAGTGGATTGTAATCGAATAAACTACCCGGTGAGATAGCATTTGATTTCAGGAAAGGAATCACAAAGAACTGACTGAATAACAGAAATATATGAAACAGAAAAGGACGGCCAGGGAATTGCTGGCACAGATTGAGAACGACTACTTCCGTGGAGCGGGCCTCGCAGAGGCAAGCATGACGGAGGGCGACGCACGCAGGGCATTCAGGCTCATGCAGGTGGAGCGGCTGCTGACCACTGTGGATAAGCGGCACACGCCGTGGGCAATGTATCTGTCGGACATGTTCTGGACGGCTGACGAGGGCAGGATACTGATACACGATGACCATCCGCTGATGACGCAGGAAGGGCGGCAGACGCTGACGGACGTGGAGCGGGAGAAGCTGCGGCTGATAGTGGAGATAGCAGGGCTGTGCCACGACCTGAGCCTGCACTTCGCGTTCGACCTGAAGGAGGCGCTGGGCATCAGGAGGAACGACCTGTGGGTGACGAACCGTCGGCTGGTGGAGTGGCTCATGGCGACGGAAAATGAGCGGATGGCGATGCACACGGCCTACACGATGAAGAAGCATGCCATCAGCGTGTACGAAGGCATGCACTACCTGCCGGCACAGGACGAGCTGGCAGAGCTGTGGTCGTCGGAGTATGGTCAGCTGGTGGGCCGTCCTGAATTGACGGACATGCCGCCCCGCGACTACGTGAAAGCCATTCTCGACGCGCTGCTCCAGATAGAGCGGCACTGGCGGCGGGGACTCAAGCGGCTGAAACTGCGTCCCGACCTGATTATGCTGCACGACGAGATATACGGCGTGGTGCCCCGACGGTTCGACCGTGGTGTGCTCCAGGCGGCCCAGGCGCTCTACGACTATATGGACGCGGAACTGCAAGGCCGTCTGGTGCTGGAAGAATACAACTTTCATGCCTCTTCGTGGAGCGAGCAGCCGGAATCGGTGCGGCGCACGACGGCAGAGGTGCTGGAGCGGTTTGCGGAGAAGGTGCGCGATGTGCGCAGCAAGTTTCTGGCTGAAGGCTGGATAGCGGACAATTCGCTGGCGTTCAACTATCTGATGGCTCATGCCGAGCGGTGCGGGCAAGGCTGGTGGCGCGAGGAGGACGATGCCCTATGATGAGCAATAATCGTGCGGATTATGGCTCTGCTTCAGATTGGTTGTCGGCTCTTAGACAGGATGAGTTATGGCTGAGCCAGCTGCAACGGCTCCAGGCTCCAGCAGACAGCAATATCAGCGTTAGTCGTGAGGAAATCATGCAGCAAATCGGACAGGGCGACACCTTTAACCTCTGGAATATCTGCCAGCACAAGGTTGAGCCAGTAGTAGCAGAGGTTTGGGAGATAGCAGAATTGTCGCTTATCAAACTGAAAATTCAGACCATCGGCATGCTGTCAATAGAGTGGCTGGAGCAACATGCAAGCGATAATCGGAGTTTGGAAACAGGAGAGCAACCCTCAGCCATAGTCGAACGCTTGAAACCTATCTTCTATGGCTCTGAGCAAGAGGCAAGGGATTTCCTTAAGAGTATTCAAGGCATGAAGCCCACTCAGATTACCGACAAGGTGAATCAGCTTGTGAACGAAAAGAAAATTTCAGAATTGTCAAGTCATCGTGATTTATGGAAGGTGCTTCATGACTTCGACCTTTATAAGAGAACTGAAGCAAACTGGAATATGCAAGTGAAGTAGCAGATCGGAAGAGCGTCGTGTAGGGA
>ERZ842401.8199-NODE-8199-length-10378-cov-3.920469_pt1 | contig 10378 bp, 9 predicted proteins | sample MGYA00521270_ERZ842401 | MGnify/ENA primary metagenome ERZ842401 (study PRJEB31892, sample SAMEA3878208) | bioreactor metagenome | biome: Moose rumen | place: Sweden | collected 2011-10 | study: EMG produced TPA metagenomics assembly of the PRJEB12797 data set... | reverse complement strand
ACTGCCACTGACCCTGGTCGCCTGCGCAGGCGACCAGGGTCAGTGGCAGTGGCTGCCGCCATCAAGAACAAATATGACATCGCGGTGGTGCCACACATCCTGTGTAGTGGGTTCAGCCGTGAAGACACCGAATACGAGCTACTCGACTTGCAGTTCTTGGGCATATACGACCTGCTGGTATTGCGAGGTGACAAGGCACCTGACGAGAAGACATTCTCGCCAGAAAAAAACGGCAACGCGCATGCCATCGACCTGGCTATGCAAATAGAAGACTTCAATAAGGGCATTTTCGTAGATGGCAGCCAGATGCTGATCACCAAGACTCCCTTCAGCTTCGGTGTGGCGTGCTATCCTGAGAAGCACGAAGAAGCGCCCAACCTGGAGCGTGACATCTACTGGCTCAAGCAGAAGCAAGATGCAGGAGCGAAGTATGCCGTAACCCAGCTGTTCTATGACAACAGCAAGTTCTTCAGCTTTGTTGAGCAGGCGAGAGAGGCTGGCGTAACCCTGCCTATCATCCCTGGCATCAAGCCGTTGAGCAAGCTGAACCAACTGGGTGTCATACCGAAGACCTTCAAAGTAGATATACCCAAGGAACTGGCAAGAGAGGTCCTCAAGCTGCATACCGACGAACAGGTTAGGCAGCTTGGGATAGAATGGGGCATCAGGCAATGCAAGGAGTTGATACAGGCAGGGGTACCCAGTCTGCACTTCTATGCGTTGGGCGCGACAGAAAGCGTGAAGGAGATAGCGAAGGCCATATATTGATAAGAAGATGCAGTTTGAGAATATCATAGGACAAGAAGAGGTGAAACGCATCCTAATCAGCGAGGCTGATGAGGGGAGGTTGCCTCACGCCCTGCTGCTTACCGGACCGGAAGGCTGTGGCAAGATGCCCATGGCACTGGCATTGGCGAAGTATCTCTGCTGCATGGGCAGGCACCAAGTGGATGCGCAAGCCTCCATGTTGGGTAAACAGCCGGAGGCTCATAAGACGGCTTGCGGCACATGTACGTCGTGCCGCCAATGGGAACAGCTTATACATCCCGACGTGCATTTTATCTTTCCCATCGTAGCCAGTAAGACACGCAAGAAAGAAAACTGCGACGACTGGATTACCTTATGGAGAGACATGCTGCTGAGGAACCCCTACTTCACCTATGCCGACTGGATCCAGCAGATGGAGGTGGAGAACTCGCAGCCTGTGATATACACCAGGGAGAGCGATGCAATCCAGAGGAAACTGAGCCTGAAATCAGTGCAAGGGGGATGGCGCATCGTGATTATCTGGCTACCTGAGAAGATGCAGGAGGCAGGTGCCAACAAGATGCTGAAACTTCTTGAGGAGCCTCCCGCCCACACATATTTCATCCTTGTGAGTGTTCATCCCGACCAGTTGCTTCAGACAATCCGCAGCCGTGTTCAGACGATAGTTGTACCACCTCTGTCGGAGAAGGAAATCGCCACCGCTCTTGAAGAGCGCAACAAAATTCTTCCTGCAATGGCCAAGGAAATAGCCCACACCTCACACGGCGACATGGCTGCAGCTATGAAAACCATCAACGACAACAGCGACAACGAGACCTACTTCGAGTTATTTGTAAGGCTGATGCGTTTATCGTATATGCGCAAGGTGAAGGAGATGCGTATGTGGAGCGAGGAAGTGTCGAAACTGGGACGTGAGCGTATCCGCCGTTTCCTTGCTTATTGCCAGCACATGATTCGCGAGAATTTCATATATAATTTTCACCGTCCGGAGTTGAATTACATGAGTGGTGCAGAATCTGAATTTGCAGTGAAATTCGCTCCTTTTATAAATGAGAACAACGTGATTGGCATAATGAACGAATTGTCGCTTTGCGATCGCGACATAGGCCAGAATGCCAACGCAAAGATCGTGATGTTTGATTTCTCATTAAAAATGATAGTGTTGATTAAGAACAGATAAGTAAACCAGTAGACGAGTTGACGAATAGACCAGTTGTTTGTGATTTCAGTAGACGAGTTAAAGTATTTACGATTTAAGATTTTTGACTACAAGAACAAAATAATATATGAATAAAGATGAGAATATAGACCTTCGTCCGATGAAGGAGAATTTTTCGAATTGTAACCGAGGAAAATCGGGTATATGCATGCGGAGTTGCAATCCCCACCCCGACAAGCTGAACAGTTATGACTGGCTTGCTGATTTGCCTGACAATCCCGATTCGTTCGAGATGGTTGAGGTGGAGTTCAAGGCCCCTCGCAAAGGTTATTATATCAACAGCAATCACTTGGATTTGGTTAAGGGCGATATTGTTGCCGTTGAGGCGAACCCTGGTCACGACATAGGTACTGTTACGATGACTGGTCGGTTGGTTCCTCTTCAGATGAAGAAAGCGAACCTGAAGCCCGACACGGAATTCAAGCGAATCTACCGCAAGGCCCGTAACGTAGATATGGACAAATACCGCGAGTCGAAGGCCCATGAGCATGAGACGATGATAGAATCCCGTCAGATAGCCAAGGACCTTGGTCTTCAGATGAAGATAGGCGATGTGGAATATCAGGGGGACGGCAATAAAGCAATATTCTACTACATAGCCGACGAGCGTGTTGATTTCCGTCAGCTTATCAAGGTGTTGGCAGAGCGTTTTCGTGTAAGGATAGAGATGAAGCAGATAGGTGCTCGTCAGGAGGCTGGCCGCATTGGCGGAATCGGCCCCTGCGGTCGTGAGCTGTGCTGCGCCACTTGGATTACCAGTTTTGTGAGTGTGTCGACAAGTGCAGCCCGATTCCAGGACTTGTCGCTCAACCCTCAGAAACTTGCCGGTCAGTGTGCCAAATTGAAATGTTGTCTGAACTATGAGGTTGACCAATACGTGGAATCTCTGAGAGGGTTGCCATCGAGGGAGATTAGCCTTCAGACTCAGGACAACGAATATTACTTTTTCAAGGCCGACATACTCTCTCACACTATCACCTACTCTACCGACAAGCACATATTGGCAAATGAGCATACAATCAGTGCCCGTCGTGCTTTCGAGATTATCGAGATGAACCGTGCCGGCAAGAAGCCGGAAGCACTGACCGAGGACGGTTCACCTATAGTGATAGAATCAAAGGACCTCCTTGACCAGGACAATATCAACCGTTTCGACAAGAGCAAGAAGAAAAAGCGCAAGGGCGGCAATTCCAACACATCAAACAGCGCTCCACGCCAGGAACGCACAGAAAGCAAAGAGCGCTCCCCTCACAGTCAAGAGCCGAAGCCATCCGACAACCGCCAGCAGCGTCAGCGTCACAAGAGTCAGAACATGAACTATGACGCCAAAAAGCCTCAGAACAAGCCTAAAGGCACCAGGAACAAGCCAAATACGGTGAGAAACAGCACAAATTCTTAATTGACTGATTCAAAATTCCATTGAAGCATTGAGGCGTCATATATTCATAGTATCAGCAGTGATGTTATTGCATGTTGTTCTTTGGACATCATGCAACGGTTGCTTGTCGGATTTCGGCAACGGCAGTAACCTGATACATGTGGACTCTTCATCGACCGTGATATTCAGCACTTACAAGGCAATAGACGATGACGGCTGGAAGAAGAGCGATACGGTGGTGTTCGACTTGCCCTTGGTAGATGCCGGTGCCGATCTCGACATATCCATATCGATTCGCTACACGAACCGTTATCCTTATCAGAACCTTCAGATATACGGATTTCTGGCCGAGCAGGACACAACAGACATCATAAACAGTATTCCGCTTCATCAGAACGACGTGGTTATTGACTCTTTGATTTATCTTGAAGATTCACTTAATGCAGAGAAGGAGAAAGCCGAGCGTAATATAGCCATTAGAGAAGCCGAGCGTGACTCGATGCTTCGTGCCAACCGCGATTCACTATTGTCAGCTGAACGTAAGGACTCCCTCCGCAAAGATTCGCTGTCAAAAGCGAAATCAGCGGCGAAACAACCACTTGACTCTGCCGCCTATGCCGCAATGATGGACTCCCTGCGTCTTGACTCCCTTCATCGCGACTCTATTGACCGTTTGTCGGCACGTGAGCGCGATTCTCTGGAGCGCATACGTCAGGCATATATCGCTGACAGCATCAACGAAGCCCTAAACCGCGTGACACGTACGATTGACTTCGTGTTGTTTAACGGCAAGGACAAGAAGAACGGAGCCGGCATGATGTTTATAGAATCAAGCGTGAGTTGCGGCACCATTCACCTGAAAGGCAATACGCGCTATAAGATTATCATCTACCACAACATGCAGGATGAGGTGTTGCCTGGAATATCCGACATAGGCATCACCCTGAGCCGTTCTCCAAAGGCAAAACCTCTGAACAAGAAGACGAGGTGGTGGTGAGGGAATTGAGAATTTAAGATTTAGGGAATTAAGATTTAAGATTTGCCAGTTACGGTTATAGAAATCTAATAAATTTATATTACAACAATATAAAAAGTAAGGACCATGAAAATATGCATAGTATGCGGTGCCAGGCCAAATTTCATAAAAGTGGCACCACTGGTTAAAGCCGTTGAACGTGCTCGCACCCATGGGCGTGACATCGATTACAACCTGGTTTATGCAGGCAATCTGAACGATTCAACGATAGAGGGTTCTCTGTTTGAAAGCTTAGGCATTCGTCGTCCCGACATATATCTTGAAGCGGAGTCGAACAGTCTGAACGTGTTGGCAAACAACGTGATGCAGAAATTCGACGAATATCTCGACACCCATCCCACCGATGTGGTAGTTGTAGTAGACGACCTGACCTCCACCATGTCTGCCGCCATCACCGCCAAGAAGAAGGGCATCCGTCTTGCCCATCTTGTAGCCGGCACCCGTTCGTTCGACATCAACATGCCGAAGGAGATTAACCGCCTTGTAATCGACGGTTTGTCCGACCTCCTATTCACAGCGGGAGCCAACAGCGACAGCAATATAAACCGCGAGGGCGCCGACTTGTCTAAGACCTATATGGTAGGCAACATCCTGATTGACACACTTTGTGCTAACCACGACAAATTTCATAAGCCAGCAATCTTTGACCGGTTCGGTCTGCAGGAGAAGCACTACATAGTGTTCACACTTAACCGCAAGGTCCTGATAAACGACAAACCGGGTTTAAAAGAGATGATAGACAGCTTGTGCAAGGCGTCGAAGAGCGTTCCTGTTATCGCCCCCCTCCGCAGTCCGGCCAAAGAAGCGGTGGAATCAGTACTCAGCCCTGGCTATTCCAATTTCCATATAGTCGAGCCAGTTGACTATCTGGGATTCGGTTGGCTTACGGAGCATGCTTGCGGAGTTGTGACCGACTCCGGAAATGTAGCAGAGGAAGCCACCTTCAACGGTGTGCCTTGCATCACCTTGAACGATTATACAGAACATATAGAGACAGTGATGACAGGCACAAACGTGCTGGTAGGCGGCGACATATCCAGTTTGAACGAGCATCTGTCCCTGATGGTTTCCGGGAAATGGAAGGAAGGCAGTTTGCCTGAGCGCTGGGACGGCCGTTCAGCCGACCGCATCGTTCACATCCTGCTCGAGATGTCGGACAAATCCTAAATACAGATGATTTTTTACCGCTAAATATCAATCCCCCCAGCATAAAACCCACTAATCCATGAGCACAGAAAACAAAGAACAGATATTGATACGCATAACCGGCGAGGACCGTCCGGGTCTGACCGCCTCAATCATGGGGATTTTATCCCATTATGACGCACAAATTCTGGATATCGGCCAGGCAGACATCCACAGTACGCTCTCACTGGGCATCCTGATCCGTATCGGAGAATTACATTCGGGCCAGGTTATGAAGGAGTTGCTTTTCAAAGCCACGGAGCTTCACGTCAACATCGGTTTTGCCCCTGTGTCAGACGAGGAATACGAGAACTGGGTAAGCCGTCAGGGCAAGAACCGCTATATTCTGACCCTTCTTGGACGTCATTTGTCGGCAGGTCAGATAGAGGCAGCGACCCGTGTGATCAGCGAGCATGGACTGAACATCGACTCCATCCGTCGTCTAACCGGCCGTCAGTCGGTGAAGCATCCCCAGAAGAACAGTAAATCCCGTGCATGCATAGAATTCAGTGTTCGAGGCACTCCTCAAAACCGTGAGGCGATGCAAGGCGAACTGATGCAGTTGTCGACGAATATGGGCATGGACTTCTCTTTCCAACAGGACAACATGTATCGACGTATGCGCCGTTTGATTTGTTTTGATATGGATTCGACCCTGATTCAGACAGAGGTGATCGACGAATTGGCATCTCGTGCCGGAGTTGGCGATAAGGTGAAAGAGATAACCGCGCGTGCCATGCGTGGAGAGATAGATTTCAGGGAGAGTTTCACAGAGCGTGTGTCTCTGCTGAAAGGTCTTGATGCCAGCGTGATGCGTGAGATAGCAGAGAGTCTGCCAATAACCGAGGGTGTTGACCGCCTGATGTATGTATTGAAGAAATACGGTTATAAGATAGCCATTCTATCAGGAGGTTTCACTTATTTCGGCAAATATCTTCAGGACCGCTACGGCATAGACTATGTATATGCTAACGAATTGGAGATAGATGAAAACGGGAAACTCACAGGCCGTTATCTCGGCGAGATTGTGGACGGCAAGCGTAAGGCAGAGCTGCTGAAGCTGATAGCCCAGGTTGAGAAGGTGGATATAGCGCAGACCATAGCCGTAGGCGACGGAGCGAATGATTTGCCTATGCTGTCGCAATCGGGCCTTGGCATAGCTTTTCACGCCAAGCCACGAGTAGTTGCCAACGCCCAACAGTCGATCAACACGATAGGCATAGACGGCGTGCTCTATTTCCTCGGGTTCAAGGATTCTTATCTTGACGAGAAAGGTCAATGAAGAGGAAACCATTGATGTCGTTTCGCATAAAAAAACGTATTTTTTCATAAATAAATCCGAAAAGATGAAAATTCCACGTATAGACTACATTTATCTGCTTTACATCGGTGCGATTGCATCGGTATTGACATGTATGATGCTTCTTACGTGTGAATCATGTAACGACTATTACGACACCGGGACAGTAGTCCGTAGGCAAATCACCACTCCCAACGGCGACACAGTGACAATCGTGGTTGACACGTTGAGCGGTGACACGATAATGGAATTGTCAGACACGCTGTCTGCCGACTCCGCTTCCATTGAATCACCAGCCGACACCGTGTCAGCCGACACGGTCCTTGACGAGAAGGCGGAGGAGCGTAAATTCATCAAGGAGCATTTCGTTGAGGTGAGAAGTCTGATTCCCGATTTGATAGAGGAAATCCGCTACAACAGCAATCATAACTTCGTAGGAAAGCGAATCAGAGGGTATGAAGAATCCGTATCCCTTCTGACCAAAGAGGCAGCCCTGGCACTAAAGGAAGTAGCCGACGAGCTCCGTCCGAAAGGCTATCGCATAAAGATTTATGACTCCTATCGTCCTCGTGATGCAGTGGAACATTTCCGTTCATGGGTTGGTAATCCGAGCGACACATTGACCAAATCGGAATTTTATCCCGAGAAGGACAAATCCGTACTTTTCCAGGAAGGATATATCTCATCGCGTTCCCGTCATTGCCACGGCAGCACCATCGACATGACCCTCTGCACCACGAGCGGTCAGGAACTTGACATGGGCGGCACGTTCGACCTGTTCAGCGAACGTTCTCACTCTGACTACACGGAGACGCTCACCAGCAGCCAGATTTCCAACCGCTCTTTACTTCGCAGCACGATGGAAAAACACGGCTTTGTCATCGCCAATACAGAATGGTGGCATTTCCGGTTGGCGAAAGAGCCTTTCCCTGACCGTGAATTCAACTTCCCTGTAGCATCGTTGGCAAAGTTGACCACCGACCCAAATGCCAAGCCGGCTCCAGGGAAAGAGCAAAAAGCCCCACCAAAACGGCGGGGCAGAAGATAGAGAGGTTATAGCTTGTCTCGATTTGATATTCACTTGACAATTTTAGCGAGATGCTTGCCTACAGCTTGTCTCAAATAAATTCCACGATTTGCTCCATGGATTTTCTGCTTTTTTCCTTTACAGGGCAATCCTGAGCGATATGTCCTATAGGCACTATAGCCACCGGAATGAGATTATCCGGTTGGGGGAACAGTGCTTCAAGGCGCTTCACATCAAAATTGCAAATCCAGCAAGTTCCGAGATTTCGTTCTGTAGCCGCAAGACAGAGATGTTCCACTGCAATAGCCACATCGACATCTCCATGCGGTTTTTCATCACATTTCCTCACCCACTCTTCATCAGTGTTCTTATATGCTATGACAGCGACAGGCGCCGTTTTGAACCAATCGCGGTCGTAGCACTGCTGGAGTTTAGCCAATGCTTCGTCGGATTCGACCACAATGAATTTCCAGGGTTGGAAATTGACGGCTGATGGCGCCAACCTTACACATTCAAGAATATAATCCAGGTCGGTTTTATCCACTTGTTCCTGACTGAATTTCCTTACAGAAAACCGTTGTTTGCATAAATCAGAAAAATTCATATTGCGGGCAAATTAATCAAGGTGAAACACTTCTTTTATAGGTACAGTGACAGGTGAGTTGTCGGGATTGGTCTCCATGATGTCAGCCATGTATTCCCACCATTTTTTCGTGATTTCATCCGCTCCCATGTCCTGCGAGCTTTTATCACCTTCGAACTCCTGATAAGCGAAGAGAATATTGGTGTCCTTATCCCAATAGATGGAATAGTTTTTGATTCCGGCATCTTTCAGTTGTTTTCTGAGTTCCAGCCATAGTGCCGCATGCCGCACCTCATATTCTTTTTCGCATCCAGGCTTCAGGAACATTTTAAATGCAAATCGTTTCATGTTTTTTGGGAGTTTGAAGTTTATGTATCGTTGTTTTCAGACAGCTTTGTGTTTTGCTTACATAGCATGCAATTAGCTTAGCGTTTTTCTGCATAGTATGCTTGCGGATTGCCTGGCATGCGTGCGGAAGCCGGGAGACTTCCGCTCCACTTGCAGCATATGAAATGAGGTCGTGGGTTGGACTCAAGCCATACACAAGCCGATTTTATTTCATAACGAGCACAAGAGGCTGTTGTTTTGCAGAACGTACTGATGTTTTTTTCAACAGATTGTATTCAGCCGAACATGTTGATGTAGTGCAGAGGTTATAGCTGACTATATGGCACAGCGAATGTGTTACCTTGGTTGATGTCGCCGGAGTCAAATCCGCGTCTGAACCACTTTTCACGTTGTTTTGACGTACCGTGTGTATATCCTTGCGGATTGTGATAACCGGCTCTGCTCTGAAGGTAGTCGTCACCGATGGCGATGGCAGTTGTGAGAGCTTCTTCGAGGTCGCCTTCCTCAAGCGAGCCGAACATCTCGTTCTCGTCGTGTCCCCAGAGTCCGGCAAGGAAGTCGGCTTGGAGTTCGATTTGTACGCTCACCTTATTGGCTTCAGTCTGGCTGAGTTGGTTCATCTTGGCATGTGCCTTACCGAGAGTTCCGAGCATATTCTGAACATGATGACCCACTTCGTGTGCGATGACATATGCACAAGCAAAGTCGCCGTCGGAGAAGTCCCCCTTCTTGTTCTTTATCGCTCCGAGATCGTTTCTCATGGTATTGAAGAAATCGAGGTCGAGATATATTTTTTCGTCGCCCGAGCAGTAGAATGGTCCCATCGCCGATTGTCCCACTCCACATGCAGTTCTTGTGGACTTGGTATAAAGCACAAGGCTTGGCGATCTGTAGGTTTTTCCCATCTTCTCGAATTCCTTGGTCCACACATCCTCCGTGCTGCCAAGAATCTGCAGAACGAAGTCGCGTATGTCGTCCTCTTCCTCCGACGTCATCTGCGGAGTGTTTGCCGACTGGTCGTCCACCTGTCCGCTGAAGATGTCACCGAGTCCTCCTCCCTGGCATTGGTTAAGCAGGTCGCCACCACCTCCACCGCTGTTACACATGAACAACAGTGCAAGCACAATGACTATCACGAGGATTAACGACAATCCCCCTTTTCCTCCTATACATCCGGAGAGTTGTGGCATTCGGCTCATGTCCGGCATTCCGCCTCCCGAAGAAGAACTTCCACCGCCTCCTCTTCCGATTTGTCCGAGGATGTCACCTATATCTATACCACCACCGCCACCGCTGCTGCCACGACGGTCTTCCACATTTGAACTTTTACGTCTTCCAGTAAGTTTCATAATATTGATTGTTAATTATTGATTGTTTTCCCATTCATGAAAGTGGTTTAATAGAATAACCACCAGATAAAGTCATTATAAAAAGCAGAAATTGAGTTTTTCACCTTTTAGTTGAACAAAATCATGCATTTAACAACAAAAATCCAATTCCTGTTATGTTTACAAATTTATATAATATTTTAAAT
>ERZ842401.8198-NODE-8198-length-10378-cov-6.623559_pt1 | contig 10378 bp, 4 predicted proteins | sample MGYA00521270_ERZ842401 | MGnify/ENA primary metagenome ERZ842401 (study PRJEB31892, sample SAMEA3878208) | bioreactor metagenome | biome: Moose rumen | place: Sweden | collected 2011-10 | study: EMG produced TPA metagenomics assembly of the PRJEB12797 data set... | reverse complement strand
ACGACGGGCGCATCGTGTGCTGCGACATCATGCACCAGCAGCACACCGTATGGCAATCCGACTTCCTGGCCCGACAGGGACTGCGTAACACCAACACGCTGAAGATGTTCGCTGACCAGATGGACAACATCTGGGTTTACGGACAAGGCACCTTGATGATATATAACAAGAACACCAACGAATGGAACACGACGGTGGGCAACCAGCTGGGACTGACGGGTGTCAGCGTAGACCACAGCGTGAACGGAATGGCGGGCGACCGCAACGGCAATATCTGGATAGGAACAGACCGTACGGGACTGATTCGAACCGACGTGAACAGCCACGAGATGGAGACGATACAGCCCTACGGTGCCAACAGCAACCAGCGGATGCAGGACGTCATTGGTATACAGAGCGTATACATCGACGACACCGACCTGCTATGGATAGGAACGGAGAAATCAGGACTGGCTTTCTACGGCAGCAATATCTACAAGTTCCAATCGCAAATCAATGGCGACATCACAGCACTGGCACAAGACGAGAATGGCAAGATATGGTACGGAACGGGCGACAAGGGTGTCATCGACTATGACGGTCCGCTGGCCAGCCAGAAGGTGTCGGCCATGACGACGACCACAGACGGAAGCCTATGGGTGGGCTCTAAGCAAAACGGCCTGACCCGCATCAAGGGCGGCACCAGCACATTCTACTCAGTGGCTCGCGACAGCATGAAGACACTGATTGACGACCATATCAACGCACTCTGCGGTGACCAGTCCGGCAACCTCTGGATAGCAACCAACGGTGGTCTGCAGGTGTATAACCCGAAGATGAACACCTTCTCGTCATACACGCGTGAGAACGGCATGCTGAATACCAACAACATCACATCGCTGTTCTATGGAAAGAACAACAAGCTGCTCATTGGTACAGCTGAGGGTCTGATTATCCTCAACCTCTCAAACCGTGAGAAGACCGTGCTGACGGGAAACTCAACCAACTTGTCAACCTTCACCAACAACTATATCACACAGGTGTATGAGGACTCACGTGGACTGATATGGGTCGGAACACGCGAAGGCATTAATATCCTGAACATAGATAACGACGAGTTGAGCTATATCACTGAGAAAGACGGGCTGTGCAACAACTCCGTATGCGGTATCGCAGAAGACAAGAACCATAGCATCTGGATAACGACTAGCAATGGGGTGAGCCGTGTAGTGGTTCAGCGTAACCACGAGGACGGCACTTTCAACTACGGACTATACAACTATGACATCAGCGACGGTCTGCAGAGCAATGAGTTTAACATGGGAGCCATCCTGACGAAGAAAGACGGCAACGTGCTGTTTGGCGGTCTTTACGGTGTCAACTGGGTACGCCGGGACAACAAAGACGACCAGGAGGCACTGCCTCGCGTCATGCTGACCCAGCTGTTTGTCGGTGAGGAAGAGATACTGACGGGTATAGAGTACGACGGCAACACCATTCTGCCTCAGGCGCTCAACGAAAGCAACAGGATAGAGCTGAACAACAACCAGAGCAGCTTTACCATTAAGTTTGCAGCAGGTAACTATAATCAAGGGGAGCGTCTGCAGTTCATGTACTGGATGGAGGGACTAGATAACGACTGGCGTAATGGTGACGCACTGCTCCACGGTGTGAAGTTCCACAACCTGGGCAGCGGGACATACACGCTGCACGTGAAGGCTGTCAGTGCCGATGGTGCCGTGAGCAACCAGGAGCGTACGCTGGAAATCACCATCGACCGACCCTGGTGGCTGTCGTGGTGGATGCTGAGTGTCTACGTCATCATTGCCATCATCATACTCGTCGTCTGGCGTTATGGCGTCAAGAAGTTCAAGGCCGTCTGGAAGAGCAAGAAGACCATCATCGAGGAGCTAAAGCGACAGCGCGAGGAAATCAAACTGACCAGCGACGAGCTGCGTCAGCCAATGGCCCGCATGACAACCATCATCGGTAACATGGCTGAGAAAGAACAGTCGCTGGAGGGCCGCGAGCAGCTTAACTCGCTCCACTTCCAGATGCTACAGGTCATCACCCGCATCTCTGAGATGCAGAGCACGCTGGAGAATCCGGAGAAGAAAGCCGAGTCTACTGCCAAGGATAAGCTGGAGCTGAATGACCGCGGCGAGGTGGCCCTGACGGCTGCCAGCACAAGAGAGTTCGCTGTCGATGTGCGTTCGCTGAAGGTTGACGAGCAGTCGAAGAAGTTCAGCGTCATCCTCATCGACAACAATCATGAGTTCCTGAACTTCATGGACATCCACCTGCACGACGTATACAATTTCCATACCTACGATAACATCAAGGATGCACTGCCTGATATCGAAACGCTGAATGCCGACCTCGTCATCTGCAAACAGGACATGGGAACAATGACGGGTAGCGAGCTCTGTAACCAGTTCAAGACTGATGTGCGCAGGAGCAAGACCAAGTTCGTGCTGCTGACGGACAGCGTGCTCACGGAACAGGATATGACCGATTTGAACATCACGCTGGCTGCTGACGACTATCTGGCCAAGCCTTTCAACATGCAAGAGGCTGTCATGCGCTTCAACAAATTGCTGGGTCTGGCACCTATTGAGTTCAACCAGAACGTCATAGAAGGCAAGGAAACACGTATGCTGGAAGGTCAGAACGCCAGCATGACGACGTCTACAATGGTCTACGACGACATGGGCAGCATCAATGTCACTCCTGATGACACTACGCAGGAACAGCCAGCCACCGAGGAACAACCGATGGAGAACACCACGGCGACGATGGGTGGAGGAGCCGTGCTGGCCAAGTACTACGAAGGTAACACCATTGGCGACTACTCGATGAGCAACTTCATGGACCAGCAGTTGATGCGTAACGTAGAGCAGTTTGTGCTGCAGAACATGAGTCGTGGACAAATCAGCCTCGACGAGATGGCATCAGCAATGGGTATGGGACGCGTTCCCTTCTTCCATAAGGTACGCAGCATCACCACCAAGACGCCGGCTGAAATTGTTCGCGAACTGCGACTGAAGCATGCCTGCACACTGCTGGTGACCACCAATATCAACATCAGCGAGCTGGCCATCAATGTGGGATTCATGACGGCAGAGAACTTCACCAACATCTTCCGTGAGAAGTTTGGCATGTCACCGCTGGAGTACAGAATGAAGAATAAGAAATGAAAGGAATGAAAGGAATGAAAGAAATGAAAGGGATGAGCCGTAGCGCATTTCTTCATTTGACATTTACATTGCTCATTTCTCATTTCTCATTGCTCATTTCTGTTGCACAGACCAGCGACTCGCTGATAGTACAGACACTGCGCCAGAGCAATGTTCGTTTCTCTCACGACAACAGCGTGACGCTATTGCTGTCGGGTCAGGAGAAGTTCGATGACATGTTCCGTGCCATCCGACAGGCCAAAAGCAGCATCCACCTGGAATATTTCAACTTCCGAAACGACTCGATAGCATCGCTGCTGTTTGACATCCTGCGTGAGAAGCGTCGCGAGGGCATCGAGGTTCGTGCGATGTTCGACGGATTTGGCAACGACTCCAACAACCAGCCGCTGAAGAAACGTCACCTTGTGTCGCTACGTGCTGACAGCATCGACATTGTGGAATACTCGCCCATCCGTTTTCCTTGGGTCAACCATATCTTTGGGCGTGACCACCGTAAGATTGTCGTCATCGACGGACAGATAGGCTATACCGGTGGGATGAACGTAGCTGACTATTATATTAAAGGTACGGAGCAGGTTGGCGAGTGGCGCGATATGCACTGTCGCATAGAGGGCGATGCCGTCAACGAGCTACAAGCTATTTTCTTGCGGATATGGAACCGCACTACAGGCCAGCATGTCAGCGGTGCGAAGTATTTTCGCGGAGGCACACTGACACGATTCGAAGGACTGAAGCCCGACACCACCTATACCCGAGGGCGCAAGATGGTGGGCATCATCAACCGCGAGCCTGGCATCACGCCAAAAATTATGCGGAAATTCTACGTGAATGCCATCAACCAGGCTCGTGACTCCATCCATATCATCAACCCCTACTTTACCCTGATACCCACTGTCACACGAGCGCTGACACGCGCCATCCGTCGGGGTGTGAAGGTAGAGATTATGCTGTCGTCGAAGAGTGATATCCCACTGACACCCGACTGTGCCCTCTACCAAGCCCGGAAGCTGATGAAGCGTGGCGCACAGGTATGGCTCTATAAGCCCGGATTCCATCACTCCAAGATTATGATGGTCGACGGACTGTACTGCACGGTGGGCAGCACCAATCTTGATGCACGTAGCCTGAAATGTGATTTCGAAGAGAATGCGGTGATTATCGACAAGGCAACCACACGCGAACTGGATGATATGTTCTGGCGCGACAAGCAGAAGAGCTTTGAGCTGACTGATGAGACATGGGACGAGTTTCGCACAGGGTGGCAGAAATTTCGCGGATGGTTCTCACACCTGTTGCAGCCTTTCCTCTAACTGCCCAGTCCTATCAGGTCTTCCATCATGTTGATTTCTGTATCGCTGATGCCGTGGTGCTTCAGCCAATCCTCGTCCATCTGATACAATTTGTAGCCGTCATTCCCAGCTTCATGCTTCTCATAGTATCTCCTCAACTTGGCGGCACCCTCAGTGAGATGGCCCTGCAACCATAGACAATAGCCGTAGTTCAGGTTGTCCTGGTCGGTAAGTGCCTCATCAGCTTCCAGCTGTTGGAATATCCGCACGGCCTGCTCGAGTTTGTCATCACAGGTCAGCGCCCAAGCCAACGCCCGTTGTACACCTTGGTCATCAGGTTGTTCATAGTTCAGCTGATAAAGGGCCTTTAGTGCTTCCTCGTAGTCCGACAGATTGACCTGACAGATAGCTCTGTTCAACATATACGACCGCTTATCAGGGTGGAGCAACAGTAGTTTCTCATATACTTCCTCTGCCTGGCTGTATTCATCATTGTCAAACAACTGACGCGCATAGGCTGTCAGCGCTCTCTCGTTATCGGGGTCCTGACGTACCGCAAGCTCAGGCTTACCCATCCAGAGCCAATACTGCACATCATGCATATCACTTGGAAACACATACAACAGTTCCTTGGCAGCCCTCATCATCTTCTTTTTTCTCAGCAAGACGACAATCTCCCGTTTTCGTTCATCCAACGGCGTTTGCTTAAAGACATCCGAAGCAAAGAACAGACACATGCCCCACTCCACTTTTGATGTATCGAAGGGGTTACACAATGCCGTACGGTTAGGGAACAGCTTGAAAAAGCGGTACATATCCATCAGATAGCTGCGACGCATATACGCTGCCGACTGCTGGTCTTCATCGGAGACCTCAGCCATCATAGCCTCTCCGCGATTCATCATCTGCCGCACGTTTTCGGGCAATCCAGCGAACACCTGCTGAAAAGCGATGACAAACGAGTATTTGTCGCTGTCGCAGAAAGGTCCCTTCTGCATCACGGCCTCCAGGAACTTGTTACCCTCCAAACGCTCCATAAACTGACTGATATCCGGGTGCTGCATATAGAAAGGTACAAACCAGTTGCTGACGTCATAGAAGAATGGGGAACGCTTCATCTGCGAGAATCCTCCGTAATAGATGTCTGTGCCCTGCTTCTGCATATCCATCATCCGGTTGAACGTAGCTTCCAGGCGCTCCATACGCTCTTCAGCAGCATCAGGGTGCAGCACTTCCTCCAACGGGTCTTCCTTCACCTCCTCTATGCCACTATGCGTCACACGCAGCGAGTTGTTCTTCAGCAGGTCAGGAACAATCTCATTCTGTACCACTGCGGAGTCCTCATCAGCCGTCAGCGTGTATATGAGCTGTATCTGCAGCTCAGTCAGCTCACGGCAGGTGCGCTTCGACTTCAGCATCTCACTGATGATTTCGCGCTGTTCGGGATATACAATGAGCCAGCTGTCGTTGATGGACAGAACCCAGCCCACCAGCGCACGTTGTCTCACATGTTCGTCTTGCGACTGCTGGTACACATCAGTCAGCATACGGAACTTCACGACATCGAAACAGTTCATCAGCGACAGCGTGACCGCTGACACCAATAGCTGCTGGTCGTTGCCATCTACCGTTGGCGACAGCAATATCTTCTCCATCTCGCTACCCACACCTTCCGTCCATACATGCGAGGTCAGGATATAGTTGAACAAGGCGTTCATCTGCTGTTGGTGCTGCTTGTACAGCGCCAGACTCTTCTCCTTCCGCGTGTGTTCTGGTTCCAGCTGTAGCATGGCCGTCTCGCTGACAAAGTTCTCCATCTCCTGACGGATATTGCTGATAGACCATCTGTGCCCAGCCTGTCGCACCCCCTTATAAAGCCCTTGCAGATAGGACGATGCATTCACATTCTTATGTATCGCGATGTTTGCACACAACACGTACAAGCGCTGCAACAACCGCTGATACTGCTCTGCCAACTGGGGGTCTTTCACTCCCCGTAGCCAGTAGTCCGACATCAGCTGGTATTCCCTTTTCAGCACGCCCAACTTTTCCATCGACTGCGGATTAGGCCAAGCCGTCAGGTAGGTCTCCGTCTCCTGGATAGCCAGTCCTAACTGACCGGAAGTCAATCGTGAGTAGATAAGCCTCAGCGAAACATCTATAGTCCTCATCCCACTTCTCCTATTTCTTTTCCAGCCATTTCGTCACGATGTCTATATCGTGCTGACGAGGTCCCTTCGCACGAGGGAACTTCAGGTCCTTAGGCAACGCATCAACCTGTTCATCTTTCAGCTGACAACGTTTCTTGATGATGCTGCGATAGTGAAGCACACCATATCGATTCAGCGAGTCACACGCCTGATTATATGCCTTCACAAACAATGCCAACTGCTTCGAGCGTCCCTGACGACGCATCTCATGCTCACGGAAGGATATCACACCCATCTGCCAATTCAGCGAACGGGTGTCCAGCACTACAGGATTTTTCATCTGGCGGGCCTGCGATGCCTGCGGCTCGGTCAGACAGAGGGCATCCATGATGTTGTTTTGTAGCATCAGCACCCTGACAAACACATCGTTCACCTGCACCTTAAAAACATGGTCTTTATCCAGCTTCGACGAGTCAACAGCGCAGTCAGCCAACATGTCAGTCACCGAATAGCGCGTCATCGCCACCATCTTGTCCTCCAGCTGTTTCAGCTTCTTGATACGGGCGTTTCGGTTCGTCACCAACTGCCAATAGGCATTCGTAGCAGCCACAAAACGCATCTTCGTACCCTTGCGGTCCATATTCATCGCTCTCACCAAATCGGTGACGGCACCTTCTACCCTGCCCCGCTCCAACGCTGAGTCGCAGTCCATCTGAGCTTTAAAGTATTTCAGACGCACCCCACCATATAAGGTATCAAACAGCTGGTAGTGCTGTGCCACATACAAGGGCATACAGTCCAGTGTGGGCATCACGGCAATCTTCAGCGCCGCAGAGTCCTTTCGGGCTGCTTCCTTACGCTGCTCACGCGTAATGCGTTTCGTCTCCTCATAGCTTTGTCCACAGGCTATCAGGAGCAGGCATGCCAATATTGTTAATGCTATCTTCTTCATAAACCGCTGCGAAGGTACAAAAAAAAATGCTTATACCATCGTTGTAATCAGCATTTTTTTGTATTTTTGCATCAAAATCAATAAGTCGCATAGAAAAATGAAAAGATTATTCTTCGTCTGTCTGCTTTTACTGAGTGTAATGGTCGGTTATTCTGCCAATGGTACTTTTAAGGTTGGCAGCGGAACGTTTTTACTGAGTGGCAAGCCTTTCGTGGTAAAGGCTGCTGAGTTGCATTACCCCCGCATTCCTCAGCCCTATTGGGAACATCGCATCAAGATGTGCAAGGCTTTGGGCATGAACACCATCTGCCTGTATGTGTTCTGGAATATCCATGAGCAGCAGGAAGGGGTGTTCGATTTTTCCGGCCAGAACGATGTGGCTGCATTCTGCCGGCTTTGCCAGAAGAATGGGATGTATGTCATTGTCAGGCCCGGCCCTTACGTGTGTGCTGAGTGGGATATGGGAGGTCTGCCTTGGTGGCTCTTGAAAAAGAAGGATATCCGTCTGCGCGAGCAAGACCCGTATTTCATGGAGCGTGTACGCATCTTTGAGCAGAAAGTGGGTGAACAGCTGGCTTCGCTGACGATTCAGCGCGGCGGACCTATCATCATGATACAGGTGGAGAACGAATATGGCTCGTATGGCACCGACAAGCCTTACGTCAGCGAGATTCGCGACTGCCTGCGCAGCATCTACGGAGCGGAGACGACCCTCTTCCAATGCGACTGGGCTTCAAACTTCGAGAACAATGGGCTAAGCGACCTTGTGTGGACGATGAACTTCGGAACAGGTGCCAATATCGACGCGCAGTTCAAACGGTTGGGTGAGCTTCGCCCTGATGCGCCTAAGATGTGTTCTGAGTTTTGGAGCGGTTGGTTCGATAAATGGGGAGCCCGCCATGAGACTCGCCCTGCTGCCGACATGGTGGCAGGCATCGACAGGATGCTGTCAAAAGGTATCAGTTTCTCTCTTTACATGACTCATGGCGGTACGTCGTTTGGTCACTGGGCTGGTGCAAACTCTCCTGGCTTTGCCCCTGATGTGACTTCCTACGACTACGATGCCCCCATCAATGAATATGGTTTGGCAACGCCCAAGTTTGACGAGTTGCGCAAGATGATGGCCAAATATACTGACGGACGGAAACTGCCTGCTGTTCCCAAAGCTCCGATGCCCATTATTGCCGTACCCGAATTTGAACTGACAGAGTTTGCACCGCTTGAGGCTGGGGTTACAGGACAGAAAGAAGGAACACTGATGACTTTCGAAGAGATGGATATGGGATGGGGTACAATGGTCTACACCACCCATCTGCCAGAGATACCTGTGAAGAGCGTACTGACAGCTGACTGCCACGACTTTGCCCAGGTGTTTGTTGACGGAAAATTGGTTGGCAAGATTGACCGTGTGAAGAATGAACGGTCGCTCGTATTGCCTGCCGTGAAGGAAAAGGCAGAGTTGAAAATCGTCGTCGAGGCGATGGGGCGCATCAACTTCGGGCGAGGCATCAAGGACTTCAAGGGCATCGTCAGCGAGGCCACCATTACGGCAGACATCGATGATTGTGAAACGGTCTGGAAACCAAGGAGATGGACCAATGCCACCATCCCCGACGACTATGCCACAGCCCAGGAAGCGCTTGCTACGCATCACCATGCACCTGCCTCCCAGCCAGGATACTATCGAGGCTATTTCCAGCTCTCGAAGGTTGGTGACACCTTCTTGAACTTTGAGCATTGGGGCAAGGGTCAGGTTTATGTCAACGGACATGCTATGGGCCGCATCTGGAGCATCGGTCCTCAGCAGACGCTCTACGTGCCTGGCTGTTGGCTGAAGAAGGGGCGCAACGAAGTGGTGGTACTCGACGTCGTAGGTCCCAAGCAGACCACAGTGTGGGGACAGAAAGAACCGGAGTTGAACAAACTGCAGTTGGAGAAGCCGGACAAGCACAACAATATCAGCGACAAGCCTGATTTGAATGCTGCAAACCCCATTGCCAAAGGTACTTTCCAAAGCGGCAACGGTTGGCAGACTATCCATTTTCCCCACCCACAGAAAGGCCGCTATCTCGCCATAGAATGTCTGTCGACCCATCAAGATGCATCACAGGTTGCTATTGCTGAAATTTACTTGCGAGGCACCAATGGACAACGATTAAGTCGAGAGCTGTGGACAGCCAAGTATGCCAGTTCCGAGAATGAGAACGGCAACCATATGCTCGACAAGACGTTCGACCTGCAAGAGTCCACTTTCTGGCAGACAGAACGGAAAGCCGCCTTCCCTCATCTGCTGGTCATCGACCTTGGCAGCGAGCAGACCGTCAGCGCATTGGAATATCTGCCTCGTGCCGAACAAGGCGCACCAGGCAGTGTGAAAGATTATCGGATTTTCCTGCTCGCATCTTTGCCGTGATTTTAAACAATAAAGGGACGGCAGACGAAATTTCATTCGCTCTACCCATAGTGCAGGCAGCGCCTAAGCAGCTTCTACCCATACTCTACCCAGTCTTTTGACCTTGGGTAAAATGAAAATGTTACGTCTCTAAGGGAAGTTTTTTATAAAGTGCACATGGAGCCCCATGTGCACTATTTCTTTCTTTATTTAGTCGTGAATAATCAGGGCTGACTGCGGATTGACGGAGACGCGTCGCCCGAAGACCTTGTTGGTGGACTGCTCGTCGATGACGCCATCCTGACATACCACCGTGTACATGGCCTTGGGGACTTCCACAAGCTGGGTGTCGCGGTTGCGGTTGAGGATGACGATGATGTTACGCCAGTCGTCGCGACCTGCATAGTTCTTCAAACGGA
>ERZ842401.8197-NODE-8197-length-10379-cov-4.841728_pt1 | contig 10379 bp, 7 predicted proteins | sample MGYA00521270_ERZ842401 | MGnify/ENA primary metagenome ERZ842401 (study PRJEB31892, sample SAMEA3878208) | bioreactor metagenome | biome: Moose rumen | place: Sweden | collected 2011-10 | study: EMG produced TPA metagenomics assembly of the PRJEB12797 data set... | reverse complement strand
GCTTAAAAACCCGTATGCGGAAAAGGCTGCTGTCGATCTGGGTATACGGCTTGCCGCAGGAGACTTGATTTCCGGCGAGAAGAAGCGTTCCATCATCTATCTGGGCGCGGGTTCTGTCGGACAGGGGGCATTTACGTCGTACAGCCTCTCTGACCTGACGGCCTTCTTGAACAACAATGCCATTTCGTTCAATATGGTCTTGCTGCAAAACAGCGCACCTGCGCCGGAGCTGACGTATATCGATGATAACACGACCGGCACTTCATATTACGTGTACCGTCCGGAGGGACTTTCCGCGGTGATGAAGGACATAATCGCCATTCCTTCTGGTGTGTATCAGCTTTCCTATACGTCTTCGCTGGGAACGGAATACGGGCGGCGCTATCTGCCTGTGGAGGTGGAATGCTATTTACTGAACCGTTCTGGACGTGATGAAACGGGCTACTTTGCACCGTTGCAATAGAGTCTGGCCTTGCTTATTTTAAGGTCGGGGTGCTTCTGCTGCATGGCATAGATAGCTGCCTCGACCTTTGCCTTTTTTTCGTCATTTTCAAAATCAAAAAGCATTTTCTGCTGGGGGATTGCCTTGTCTTCGACATTTTCACACGCCACGCCGAGCAGCCGTATGCCCCTGCCGTTTTCATATTTCTTGCTGAAAAGCCGCTTGCATCTCTCAAAAAGGTCTTCCGTGTTTGCAACGGGGAAGTCGCTGGTTTCCTGTATTGAAACAGTGGTAAAGTCTTCATAACGTATCTTGAGCGCGACGGTGCGGGAAGCAGCGTTTTCCTTGTACAGGCGGTAGAGTATGGACTGTGACAGCTCCATTAGCGCTGTGTCTATGATGTAGCGGTCGCTGAGGTCAAATTCAAAGGTCTTTTCGTTGCTGATAGAATGGTTCTTTGCCTCTTCGCCAAAGATGAGCTCCCTGTTGCCCCTGACTGCGTTGTATAAGAAGCTGCCTGTGCTGTTGCCAAACAGCGTTATCAGCAGCTTTTCCGATGCGCGGTAGATATCTTCCGTGCTGCGGAATCCCGCATCCTGCAGGCGTTGCAGCGTCTTTGTACCTGCTCCCCAGAGCTTGTTGAGCGGCAGGGAGCGCATAAAGCTTTCTTCACCTCCGTTGGGAATGATGGTGAGGCCGTCTGGCTTGTGCAGTCCCGAGGCAATTTTTGCTACATACATGGTGCCCGCCACTCCTACGCTCACCGTGAGCTTTGTCTTTTCCCTGACGGCGTCCTTGAGCTTTCGCGCTGTGTCAGCGGGGGCACCGAAGAGACGCTCCGTACCGGTCATGTCCAGAAATGCCTCGTCTATGGAAAGCTGCCGCACGTCGGGCGAGTACTGGCGGAGTATATCCATGATTATTTCAGAAAGCTCGTGGTAGCGCCTGTGCCTGCCGCGCACATAGATGCCGTGTGGGCAGAGTTTGACCGCAGTGACGAGTGGCATCGCTGAATGGACGCCGTATTTCCGCGCTTCATACGATGCTGTGGAGACGACGGCTCTCCTGTCGCCGGGAAGCCCGCCGACAATCACGGGCTTGCCGCGGTAAGAGGGATTGTCAAGCTGTTCGACGGAAGCAAAAAAGGCATCCAAATCGACGTGGAAAAAGACCTGCTCCATTATCCGCTACCTGCTTCCCTTGCTTTGCGAGCTTTGCACTGTGTCGTGCTCGAGGATGAGTTTTCCCTCCGCTGTCTGTAGGTAGGTGTCAATGCTGATTGTCTGCGTCTGCTCCTGCTCGCTGGAATAGACTATGGCAAGGTCTCCATCGGGATAGTCCGGCAGCTGGAGGTAAACTTTGTTTTCTCCTGAAATCGTATAATTATAGTTGCAGTCATAGAGCGGTACTTCTGTCTGTGCCTCTATGGAGATATTGTAGCGCAGGATTTTTACCCCATCTTCGCAGTTTATCATGACATGGTGAAGCTTGAATTCCATGAACCGCTCTTCTTCCTGTGCGATGGTGATGTATTCATGGCTTTCATTCTCTTCAAAAGGCATCCTCCGTGTTGGCGTGGTGGGAAAGATAGCCCTGAAATTCTCCATGCTCGACGCAAGCAGCCTGTTTGCAAAGACAAAATAGAAAGCCGCGAATGCGGATATGGAAATTGCGACGAATATCATGCCGTAGGCAAAGCGCCGGAACAGTGAGTGCCTGCTCTGCTTGCTTGAAATATCCATGCTCATGAGGATGCGCTGGAACTGTAATTGAAACGGAAAGATAACGCAGGATGTGAAGAAATTCCCTGCAAGCGAGGTATTGGCAAATTTCCTGAGCGAAAATGGTCCCGAGGTCAGCATTATGTTTGTCGCGGCAGGCAGGAAGGGAAGCAGCATCAGAAGGAATATGCCTATGAGCGCGAGCGTTTTTTTGAAGTTTTTGGTCAGGTAGCAGATCAGGTATTCGGCGAAAAACAGAAAGAGGAAAGACAGGTCTATCGCACAGAAGGTGAATATGTTCGATGCGCAGACTGCGAGAAGCGTAAAGTTGTTCGCCTGATATGAAACTTTAAAGTTGAGCAGCTGCTGAAAGACAAAGAGGAGCAGCGTTGCCATAAATGCAGCGATAAGTTTATAGCCCAAAAGCAGCGTTGAGCGCCTTACCACCGAAACAAAGAACAGCTGCGTTGCCTGCAGCATAAGCGTGGTAAAGAGCACAAGCAGGGGAATGAGGTACCAGACTCGAGCCATGTCTTTGAGTATGGCGACATTTTTCTGGTTGCGGGAAAACGTGGTAAAGCAGAGCAAAAAGAGGATGTTGCCTGCGAGGAGCAGGTAGCAGAAAGCAAAGTAGGTTTCATTGAGCCAGAATTCCAGCTCCACGAAGGGAATGTGTACGTAGGAGTAGTGCCTGTCCCAGACATTGCTGTCAATCTCAGCAAGCTCTGCGGCTATGGTGCGCATGACCGCGTAATCCTCCGCCGTGTGCCCGATGGTGAGCCCCACTGCGGGAATGGACTGCGCGAGGAATACCGAAACCCTCCCGCTCCCATAGACAAAGCCCAGCCGGTAGAGGAATGCGGCGGAATTCGGCAGCTGAGATTTGAGTCCGTGGCTGTTGCAGGCGTTTTTAACAGTCCGCACAAGCCAGAGGGGGGCGATGTCTCCCGCGCCTCCCGGGTGGATGGCGTGGGTGCTGCCCTCCGCTTCTTCCAGGACAAGCGCGCAGCTTGTGTCGCTCGCCGTGCTGATTGCGCTGGCAAACACTGCGGCTCCCGTGGGGTGTATGGAAAGCTCATCCCGCGGCAGCCTTCTGTTTACGTCGTTTGCGCTGAGCAGAATTTGCAGGGTGTAGGGCAGCTGCAGTCCTGCGAGTTGCTCGGCAAAAGCGGTAAAGCCCTCTATGTCCGCGGCTGCGTATTCTTGGGTAAAGGCAAAGATGACCGTTTCCAGATTTCGCGGAGGGGCTTCCTCCTCGCCGTTTGCCGCCGGAAGGATGTTTATGATGAGATTTTGCGGAAATTTTGCGGGATCAGATGGTGCGAGTCCTTGATATTCTGTTAAAAAACCTTTATTGTTAAAGGTGTCGAAAAGGAATTTACTTATATTGCTGTTATTGTTATCTCCTGCATACACTGTGGTGGAAAGAAAAAAGAGGGGCACGATAAAGAAAAGCTTTTGCAATTTTCCTTGCATAGTTTTATAATAATTTATTGTTGTTTACAATGCAAGAGACTTGCTATATAATGTAGGATGTAAAAAGAGAATTAGGAGTAGTTTTAGTTCACTATGAGCGCCGCTGAAAAAAAATTTACGCTTGACTTACCCTTGAAGGTTATCCTGACACAGGAAGGGATTTCCCATTTTATGAGCCGCGGAACACAACTGCAGCGTTTTAAAATGGCAGACAATGTTGAAGAGCATGGTGTCAGTTTGAATCATTTTTCGCCGATGTCGTTGCAGAATATGATTTTGGTAGATTACATTTCCAAGATGGAGCTGGCGATGCCAGAATTCGTGTCCCACCGTCAGGAAGTGATGGATCTTTCAAAAGTAATCGTCTATTCCATTCTCTACAAGCAGTTTGACCGTGAGATTTTCGGCAAACTGGTAAAATGTGACTGCGTGCGCCAATACAATAGAATGAATCCGAGCAAGCTCATTGACGAGCAGACCCGTATGTCTGACCGCCAGCTGCGAAATCAGCTTGCCGTCAAAGACCAGACCATTCAGCAGAGCCGTCAGACCATTCTGGAGCCAATCTGGAAGAATATCATGGCGAACAAAGACTATGCCGCAGAGGAGAAAAACATCTACCTGCTTATGACGGAGAAGTTTTTGAACCGCCTGAGCCTGATGAACTGGTATATCATCGTCAAGTTTTACAAAGCTGACGGCTTTGACCAGATTGTTTCCATTATACGGGATATCCTGACGCAGTATATGGAAAAGTCCAAGATTCCCGAGTACATTTCCGTGATGATAATGGAGCTCGCGCTCAACAGCGAGAACACCAATATCAAGAAAGAGGCAAAGCTTCGCTTTACGGGCATTGAAAAGTCAGAGACGCTCATCTTTGACCCGGAAATCCGCGGTCAGATTGTGGATGAACTGGTGCGCAAGCGCAAGGTTGTGTCTCTGTCATGGAAAATAGGCGGTGGTTCTTCCGCCATCGGCAAACAGGGAAGTCTGGATATTCGTCTTTACAATCAGGACGATGAGTTTCAGGAGATGAAGGACAACATTGAGAGCGCTATCGGCGCGAATACAAACAAGAAATCTCTTATTGACTTCTACCGGCAGATGCCCGAGGGAGAAGAGAACACGGATTTGGGCTTGTATTATCTTTCATATCTTGATGATGCATGTAAAAAGGTTGGGGTTAAATTTGATTCTCTGGTGAATCAGTCAACTTCAAGCGATTTGACTATGATAAGTCTTAAATTTAATTTTTCATGAAATATTTTTTACCTGTACAAATAGCTTTTAGTGTCCTCGTCATGCTCCTTGCTTCGTGTGTATCCTGCTCACGGGAGCAGGCGCAGTTGCTTTCGGCGCATGGAAAGCTTGTCTTTGACTATGCCGATGCGGAAAGCAAGCCCTCTATGAGCCTTTCGGTCGTTCTGGAAACGCAGGGTATGGAAGGCGTTGAGCGCCTGAAGATTGTGCATAATGAATCCCAGTACGAATGGGAGTCTGCATTTCCTTCTGTCGTAGTGTCATCGTGGTCCAGCTATACGGAGTTCGTCGCCGTTGATAATGCTCCTGTGCCGCAGGGCGCCTATACCGTCTATTACACCGATGTGGGGGGCGAAAGCTACGAGAGCTCTTTCACTGTGCACTATCCAGAGGAGCTTCCTGCAGCAAACGCCGCTGATGCTGCCCGCATCATGGAAGCGCAGGGCGGTGTGAGGAGGGTTGTCGCCGCCTATGCCAAGGATGGCACCTTGCTGTATTTTGATGAGGAAAAAGATGGCTGGCGTGAAAATGCCGTTTCTGCCCGTATCTGCTACGTGCTGGACGAGGGCGGGGTAATGTGCATGCTGCCTGAAAAGAATGTAAGTGAGGAATAACTGTGTCTCAAGATGTTGAAAGCGACATAGCGTCGTCGGATGAACAGGCTTCGTCAGATGAGCCTGTTCCTTTTAGTAATACTAATTTAGAAGAATTTTTTTTTAAGCGTTCAATCAGAACCTATGTTATCCGCGCGGGCCGTATGACGGAGAACGAGCGGCGCAGTTATGAAGAACTGCATCAGGTCTGGTGCATTCCCTTTGAGCACCGCACGCTGAACTTTGCCGATGTGTTTGGCAATACGAATCCCGTTACTATGGAAATTGGCTTTGGCATGGGGCAGGCGACTGCGGAGATTGCGGAGCGCAATCTTGATATGAATTATCTGGGAAGCGAGGTGCACGTGCCCGGAGTGGGGCGTCTGCTGAGCGAAATTAAAAAAAAGCAGCTGAAAAATATATTTATAATTGAACACGATGCTTTGGAAATCCTTGAAAGCATGATACCCGATGCTTCCATTTCCGCATTCCATATCTTTTTCCCCGACCCGTGGCCAAAAAAGAAGCACCACAAGCGCCGCCTGATGCAGCGCCCCCATACAGAGCTGCTTGCCCAGAAGCTTGCCCCCGGCGGCTATATCTATTTTGCGACTGACTGGGACGAATATGCCGAAAGCGCGCTGGAAGAATTGCAGGCGACAGAAGGCTTGCATAATAAGTATGCCTCTTATGCCCCGCATCAGGAGTGGCGGCCGCGCACAAAGTTTGAACAGAAGGGCATAGATGCCGGACGGGAAATACACGAATTGTTTTTTGAAAAAGACGAAGAGGAATCATGAAAAGCAAACGGATTTCAGAGCTTGAGACGCTTATTGCAAGGTATCAGGACTCATATTATAACGGCGAGGCGGAGATTTCGGACAGCGATTTTGATGCGCTGTGGGATGAGCTAAAAAGCATCGATCCCGCCAATCCTGTCTTGCACAAGGTTGGAGCGGACAGCGGGAATTTTCCCAAAGCACGCCATGTTATGCCCATGGGCAGTCAGGAAAAGGCTGCTAATCCTGAAGAGTTTTTGGCGTGGGCAATAAAGCACAGCTACAGCGAATATCTTGTAGAATACAAACTCGACGGGGCAAGCCTTGAATTGCAGTACAGCCACGGGCATTTAGTACGCGCAGTAACACGGGGCGACGGCACTGTCGGCGATGATATTACTGCGAACGCTGTCAAAATGAAAAACGTGCAGCAGGAGCTGCGCGGCAGCGATGGGGGGCGCTGTGATTTTACGGGCGGCATCCGCGGCGAAGTGATAATGACACACACCGTGCACCGCACGCTCTTTGCAAGCAAGGCAAACTGCCGCAACGCAGCCAACGGGCTTATGAAGCGGAAGGATGGCGATGGCAGCGAGCACCTGACCTTGATTGTCTATGACGTGTGGGCAACGGAAGGCGAGCAGCCCTTTGCTGATGAAGTTGAAAAAATCGAGTGGCTGAAAGCGTGCGGCTTTGAGCCGGTAAAGCTCCACATCTGCCACTCTCCGCAGGAAGTGATTGACTACCGCGCCTCCGTCATGGAAGAGCGGAAAGCTCTGGATTTTGATATTGACGGCTTGGTCATCAAGGAACGCGCAGTCAATCACGATGATGCCCTGCGCGACCGTCCCGACAGGCAGATAGCTTTCAAATTCAGTCTGGAGGAGGCAGTTTCTGTCGTGCGCCGTGTGGAATGGAACGAGGCTGGCGCGACGTATACACCTGTGGCTATTTTTGACCCTGTCGATTTAAACGGCACCACCGTGCAGCGGGCAAGCCTTGTCAATCCGAACACTATCCGTGCGCTTGGTCTCAAGATTGGAAGCCATGTCGTCGTGGTAAAGCGGGGAGAGATAATCCCCAAGATTGAAAGCGTCATCGCAGAGGATGGCGAAGAAGGCAAGGCGGGGGAAGAACAGAGCGCGGTGGAGCAGCCTGCTGTCTGTGCCACCTGCGGCAGCACGCTTGTGGACGAGGGGACAAGGCTGTATTGTCCCAACAAACAGTGCAGCAAGAGAATCCTGCATCAGCTCTTAAAATGGGTGAGCGTGCTCGATATCCGCGATTTGGGTGATACCCTCGTGCGTTCCTTGTTCAAGGACGGCGTCCTGCGTTCTATCAGCGATATATATACGCTTGATGACAAGAAGCTCACCCCGTATTTTCTGAAAGAGGACAGCATATCCCAAGACAGAAAATCTCTGGGAGCGCGGAAGGTCGCGCTGTCTATCCAAAAACACAGGGAAGTGCCGCTTGCCCGCTTTGTCGCCGGTTTTGACATTGAAGGCATTGGCGAAACCGTGGTGGAAAAACTGGTCGCAGGCGGATATAATACGCTTGAAAAGCTGTTTGCCGCGAGCGAAGAAGATATTGCCGCAGTCTATGGCTTTGCAAAAATCATGGCAAAGACCCTCGTGGAAGGTCTTGAAGAAAACCGCAAGGAAATGGAAGCCCTCGTTGCAAACGGCACGGTAATCGTAGAGCAGGGGGAGACAGGCGGAGCGCTTGCAGGAAAATCTTTCTGCTTTACCGGCGAGCTCAGCTCAATGAAACGCGCCGATGCCCAGAACCTTGTCAAAAAGCTCGGCGGCTCGGTGAAATCTTCTGTTGTAAAGGATCTGTCATATCTGGTGACGAACGATACCTCCAGCGGCTCTGCGAAAAATGCAAAGGCGGCAAAACTGGGCATCCCCGTCATCAATGAAGAGCAGTTCCTTGCCTTGGTGCGTTAGGCAAGGAATCTTGCAGCTACTTTATTGCAGAAAAGGTAAAATCGCCTGTAAAAAAATCGGGGTTGACGGCAGACATATTGAGCCGCATCTCCCAATGAAGGTGGGGACCTGTCGCAAGCCCTGTCGCTCCGCTGAGGCCGATTAAGTCCCCCGCTTCCACCATATCTCCTTCTTTCACTTTCAGCTCGCTCATGTGGTAATACAGGCTGTAGAGCCCCGGCAGATGCTCTATGACGACGCTCCAGCCGGTGCTTATCCTGTCCTCTGCCATGACAACCCTGCCCTTGGCGCATGCCGTCACCGTGGAACCGGTGGGAACGCCGTAGTCAATGCCGTAATGCAGGCTCGTCGCCGAAGTTCCGTCGCTGTAGGCAAAAACACGCCTGTCCGCAAAGAAAGATGTCCTGCGCGTTGCGGGCGTTGGCGGGGTGTAGGGTGTTGTCTGGAAGGCGTGCTCGTAGTTTGTTGTGGCAAGCACTTTGTTCAACTTTTCTATCTGTGCCATGCGGGTGGCGCTGGTGTTCGTCCTAATCCCCGTGTTCCTGCTGTCCAAGGGAATGGTCTCGCTGACGAAGTCCTTGTTTGTCAGATTGAAGGGCAGGGTGAAGTGAAACTGCTTCTTGTCCTCCATCGCATAGCTTATTTTCAATGAGTAGCCGTCATTGCGCGTCCACCACGAAGACAGGGGAATGCCCGCAAGAAAAGTCTCCTTTGCCAGAAGGTCTTCGCTGTTGCCCCCTGTCATATTGTTCTGGAAGTCTATGATCTTGTTGTTGTTTATCAGATAGAATTCCGCCTTGTCCAGCCGTTTTTCTCCCAGATAGAGCTCCAGAGTCGCGGTGGCGGCTGTTAAGTCAATCCTTTCCCGCTCTGCCTGCCCCATGGTCTGGGAAAAATCCATCCGGACAAAGACCGCATCTCCCGGGCAGGGGCTGTCGTTGTAATGCACCGTGATGTTGTAGGCAAAGCCCTGCGCGTCTCCTGCCAGTATTGCTTCTTTGGCTGAAAGAAAACAGGGAATTATAGCAGCAAAAAAAGCTATAGTGCAGATTGTGCGTAAAAAGCCCTTCATAGATAGTTTAAGACTCCTTTGATTTTTGTAAATCAACTAAAATAAGCTGTGGCGTTTCAATTCCGTTGAATGTATTCCGCTCTACGTGAAAGAGGATGTCCACTCTGTCGCCCACCTCAAAGTCGCGGTGCAGGCGTTCTCCTTCGCCCCAGAACAGCGCAGGCCACTTGTATTTGTCATTGCCCACTGTTATCTTCAAGTGCTGCTTTTCCCCTTTGCCCAAAAGCAGGGCATCGTAGACGGGAAGCCTTCTTGACATAAAGAGCAGCCTCGGATTGCTTTCGCCAAACGGCTCAAAGCGGTCTGCCAGCTTCAGCAGATCGGGAGTGAGGTATGCCGCGGGAATTTCCGCATCGACCTCAAACAGGGAATTTTCCTTGTCCAGCTCAATGGTGGCGGAAAGTTCCTTGAGCCGATTGCAGAATTCCTCCAGATGCTTGCGTTCAAAACTAAAGCCTGCGGCATAGGTGTGCCCCCCGTAATTGAGGAAGAGGTCCTTCATCTTGCCCAAAAAGGCAGTGGCATCAAGCCCCCTGCAGCTGCGCATAGAACCGATAGCATTTTCGCCCACGAAGGTGACGGTCATTGCAGGAATGCTGTATGTAGAGCACAGACGCCCTGCGACAATGCCGTTTACCCCTCGGTTTATGCGCTCATCGATGGCGACGCAGAGCTTGCCGTTGTGTTGGGGAATGGAAGCCTTTGCCTGAAGGTCAGCATACCCGCAGGCATCTTGGGAAAGCTGCTTTCGCTCTGTGTTCAGGTCCTTTATCTGCATGGCGACTTTTTCGCGGCGGGAAGCGTCTTTTGAAATGAAGAGCTCCGCAGCAAGTTCTGGATGCCCGAGCCTGCCAGCCGCATTCAGATTTGAAACAAGCGTCCAGCTCATATCTGTCGATGTCAGGTGCTTGCCGATCATGTTCAGGCTTGCCATCAGCTCCATCAACCCTGGGCGGATATGTCCCGCATTGATTGCCGCTATGCCCTTCTTTACGAAGATGCGGTTTTCATTTTTCATGGGCATGATGTCCGCCAGCGCGGCACGGGCGACGAGCTGCAGGTCTTTTTCTTCGTTACGGGG
>ERZ842401.8196-NODE-8196-length-10380-cov-3.517482_pt1 | contig 10380 bp, 6 predicted proteins | sample MGYA00521270_ERZ842401 | MGnify/ENA primary metagenome ERZ842401 (study PRJEB31892, sample SAMEA3878208) | bioreactor metagenome | biome: Moose rumen | place: Sweden | collected 2011-10 | study: EMG produced TPA metagenomics assembly of the PRJEB12797 data set... | reverse complement strand
TGTCTGTTTCGGTCGGCTCAGTAGCATCCGTATTAGTTTCAGTCGGATTTGTGTCAGTCTCAGTCGGCTCAGTAGCATCCGTATTGGTTTCAGTCGGATTTGTATCCGTCTCAGTTGCATCTGTACCAGTTTCAGACGGATTTGTGTCTGTCTCAGTAGCATTTGTATCAGTTTCGGACGGATTTGTGTCTGTCTCAGTAGCATCTGTATCAGTTTCAGACGGATTTGTGTCTGTCTCAGATGCATTTGTATCGCTGGGGTTGGTAGTATCCTCTTCTGTTGTATCAGTCGGCAGTACTTCCTTTGTGTTATACCAGATAATTCTGTAGATATCCAAAGTACCAGCACCGGACTGAATACCGCTGTTTTCTGCTACATCAGCTTCCACAGCCTTGAGAGTAATGATGTCGCCATCAACTTCCAGACCCTGTGCTTCGAGCTGCTTATTGATAGCAGTCTTAATCTGTGCCTTTTCCTCAGCAGTTGCATCATCTTCAATGTAGCCATAGCCATAGCCTGTTCCAGCCTCTTCGCCTGCAACGTGCTTGCCATATACAGTCACGTCGAACAGCTCACCAGCCTTCGCTACTACTTCGTCCAAATCCAAGCTTACATTGTATGTAGTGCCACTTGTGGACTTTTCAGCAGTCTGGCTGTTAATCTGGTTAAGAACATTGCTGAAAATTCTGGATGCAACATTGTAGTATCTCTTGCTCTGGAAATCGCTCAAAGATGCCGGAATCTTGCGTCTAATCCCAGTATCGCTATTTGCCTTGCTGAGAATATCGTCAATATCCTGTCCGGAAATCTTCTTATCAATGCTTCTTGCAATGGCATTATCATACTTTTCCTTAGCGTTGTCAATCTTTGTCTGATAGCTGTCGAAAATTTCGTTAATCTTTTCTTCAGCGAGCTTTGTAGCATCATCAAACTTTGACTTAGCATCATTCCATTGCTGACGAGCATCAGCGAGTTCCTGCTTCTTAGCATTGAAATCAGCTAACTTTGTCTGATAGTCAGCGTACTTGCTGTCATAATCAGCTTTCTTGGTATTGTAATCTGCTCTCTTAGCAGCAACATCAATGTTGTTTTCTTCAGCTTCCTTTAAAGCCTCATCAGCTTCCTGCAAAGCCTTCTTAGCATCAGCGAGCTTCTTTTCAGCATCAGCAAACTTCACTTCAGCCTCATCACGCTGCTTTTCAGCATCAGTCAACTTTTTGTCAGCATCATCAAACTCACCCTGATACTTCTTTACAACAGTATCAACGGAAGCCTTTGCTTCGCCCTTCATCTGTTCGAGAGTAGCGATTCCTTCAGTATAAAACTGGTCAACTGTAGTAACAGTCTTACCGTTCCACTTGATGGTCATTGTATAAGGAATGGTTCTTGCTGCCTTACCCTGACCGTTGGAAAGTGCATCAGTTTCAGCCTTGATTTCAATTTCAGCCTTAATCTTGTTACCGTTGTTTTCAAATACAATCTCTACACCCTCATCTTTATATTCCTGAGGAATAGCTCTGTCAAGGATGTCCTGTGCAAAATCTTTATAGTCATAATCAACAGCGAAAGTAACATAAACAGCATCAGAATCCACTTGTGCCTCAGCAGTTGTGCTCTTATCTGTCAGTACTTTCTTAACCAGTTCTGCATACCAAGCTGTAGAATTTACTTCATCAGCCATTACAGCAGGGTCAATAGAGAATGTCTCACCACTGTATGCATTCAGGGCATTGGAAACCTTTGCATTCCAAGGGGATTCCTGAATGTAATAGCTGTAGTTTGCATATCCTGCCTGGTTTGCCCCTAAAGCCTTGTACTCTTGACTGTCAGCCTCAATCAACGCTTGGTCGACCGGAACTGTCAGAAAAGTATCAATGTTGATAGCGTCAGCTGCATTGCTTTCATCTGCGGCAAAGGTAGCAAACAGAACGGTCTGTGACAGAGCAACTGGCAAGGCAATGATAGCTGCCGTTACTCTCTTTAAGAATGACTTCTTCATTGTTCGATTACCTCTCTCTTCTTTAATTAGATAAATTCGTGTCAGGATTTTCAAACAGGGTCTTGATTTAACAAGTGCCATATATAAACTGCCTTACATACAGCCCCTGCAATCCTCAACGCATACCGTCCTGCAAAGGGGCGTCACACGTTTTATATTCATATTTTAGCATATTATTTCGAAATTGTCAACACCCGATTTCTTTTTTCTCAAAAAATATTGCATGAACATTCTTTTCTTTTTTGTATGTTTCGCACAATTTTTCAGGTATGAATTACCATTTTAAGCTAATTTTTTGTTTTTCGGAAAAATTTTGTATGATTTTCAGCGAGAGAATGCCAGTGATAGAATTGTTACTTTTTTGTTTCAATTAAGCCAAAATCTGCCGGATTTTATCATTTTTACCCCTCATTCTCCCCATGAACACAAACAGACATAGCCGCCGGAACAGCCTCATTCCGGCGGTATGTCTTCGTATTGTTAGGAGAATCTAGAAAACAATTTTTGTGCATTTTTAACAAAAACGCTGTTTTTTTATAATCATCATCTGAAAAGTTGTTAATTACTCTGCTTTACCTCCTGCAAAGTCAAGTTTACATCCGTGGTTGTCCCACTGCGATAAATCGTGATTGTTACAGTATCACCTGCATTATGTTCATTCTTGATTTCGTTGAGTTCTTCCATGGTGCTGATTTCTGTTCCTTCAATGGCGGTGATAATATCGCCCTGACGGATACCAGCTTCAAAAGCGGCACTGCCTTCGGAAACGCTGTAAACGTACACACCCTGAGGGAGATTGAAACGCTGTGCTTCGGATTCTGTCACATCCACACCAGTGATACCAAGCTGAGGTCTTCCAGCAACATAGCCATAATTGATAAGGTCGTTGATAATATCCTTTGCATCAGAAATCGGAATTGCAAAGCCCAAGCCCTCTACACTTGCTGAACCGTAGGTACTGCCCATTTTTGCGGAGTTAATGCCGATAACCTGACCATAGCCATTGAGGAGAGGCCCGCCGGAGTTGCCGGAGTTAATAGCGGCATCTGTCTGAATGAGGGTCATTTCCTTATCGTTGATAGTAACTTCACGATTCAGAGCGGAAACAATACCGCAAGTTGTTGTACCGAACAATTCAAATCCGAGGGGGTTGCCGATGGCAACAACCAACTCACCAACCTGCAAATCATCACTGCTTCCGAATTCAGCCGGAGTCAGACCAGTGGCATCAATTTTCAAAACTGCAAGGTCAGTCTGAAGGTCATAGCCGATGATTTGTGCATCATATTCTGTTTCGTTATCGTCACCCATTACCACAGTAACACTGATAGCCTTGCCAGCTTTATAAGAGGATTCATCATCATAGATACAATGTGCATTGGTGATGATATAGCCGTCTTCACTCATAACAATGCCTGTACCTGTTCCGGTGAACTGTTGGGACTGCTGACCGCCACCATAATAATTATAGAAGTCAAATCCCCAGAAATTACTATTGCTATTGGAAGGCTCATATTCAAATACAGCACTGACACCAACTGCGGAAGGCTTTGCCTTTTCAACAATCTGCGGAATAGTGAGTGAACCTTCAGGAGCTGCCATGTTAATCCAGCTAGCTGTGGATACTGCGGAAGTTGAGGAAGTTTCCTGCTGTGAATCTGTCACGCTGTCTGCAACGCTGTCAACATCAGAAGAATCAGCAGTCAACACACGGGAACTGGAAGTATCTGCAACGGTATCAACATTGTTCTGACCGAAAAGCTTGTACATCTCAACGGAAGATACAGAAACGATAGCCAGTGCTGCAACAGCAGCTACTACTTTCATGAAGACCTTACCTGCACCGGATTTCTTCACTGGTTCATGATTGGAATATACTCTCTCATATTCATAGGAATTTTCGGAATCTGGAGTCTGGTCGTAGAAGTTACCGTAATTCGGCTCACTATCATAAGGATTCTGATTCTGACGACGATTATTATTTTCTAACATGGTACATACCATCCTTTCTATAATGTATCAACCTTTCGGTTGATGTTGTTTTCTGTTTACAATTATTATTATACTCTGTTTTGTGATGATTTTATGATAATCATTCAAAAACGAGATTAAAGGATAGTATGTAATTTTGTGAAAGAATGTGTTAAGATTCCATAGCAAATATGGTGAATTAGTTTGACTGTTTCACGATTTCCGCAAAATCAGCAACTTCACCGCTTCCCTGCAATGCGGCATATTGGAGGATAAAAGCCGCATCACTGGCATCAATTTCGTCAGTTTCACCCTCTGAAAGTGTTTTTCCGGCAATGCTCACATTGGCGATTTTTTGGGCATAAGTTCCGAAATAGCCAATATCTGCCCCGCCCTTAATTGCACCATCAATCAAGATTTTAGCAGCATCAGCGGCATCAATATCTCCATCACAGTTGACATCACCCATTTTCAAATTCTGTGTCACTTTGGAATTTTCATCTTCGGCAAGGGCGGAAAGAATTTCAAGCCCAATCCATTCATGACCTTTCTGATTGGGATAGGGAGTTAACACGGGAAGATAGGAATATTCATAAGCCATTCCAGCAAAACCATCAAATGTGTTAATAATGGTTGAGCCGTAATTGGTGTTATTATTACGAATTGCGCCATTCACATTCACTCTGTCAGAATTCAGGCAAGCACTGACCGGCTTTTTGATAGTATTATAAGAATCCTGACGTCTTGAAGAAAGTTTTGAAAGATTGTTGAGAGTATCCATAATATTGAAACAATTTACATAAACGACTTTTGCATTGGAATAAGCGGAAAGTTTTTCGCCGATGCTTTACAGATTTGCAGCAGCGGTATTTCTGTTAGAACGTGCCGCTTTGGAAAGCGCACCACTGATGGTATTCGCTTCTACTTGCAGGGCATCCTCTGAGGTAATTCCATAATCTTCCATTCTTGCCGTGAACAAATCGGTAAGATTTTCCAGATGATAGCCTTTTTCCTCGTATTCCTGCTTGACATTTTCCACTTCTGCAATGTAGGGGACAAAAATATCCTGCATTCCGGCAGACACAATAATCACATCCGCACCAGCAAGGGCAGACTGTACCTCTGCATCATCCAGCAATGCAAGCACATCGGCAGTTGTTGCAGTATCGGAGGAAAAGTTGTGAATTTCTGCATCTGTCATGGAATCCAGAATGTCTGCACAAGAACGCTGACCTTCTGAAAGTTCTGCACCACTGAAAACACCATCCCCCAATAATACAATACTGCTATTTTTTTCGACTGCGGATACATGGAAAGGAATCGCTGTAAGGGCTGTCATACTTGCAGTCAAGACAGCCACCAAAATTTTACTGACTTTTCTCATTTAAAATGACCTCCTTAAAAAATAGGGGTTTTATTGATTTGATTTCATTGTAACGGAAAAATACATTTCTGTCAATACAAAAATGTTCCCATTTCTGAATTTTTTTCTCAAATTGCATGAAATCATGCAAATTTATTTATATTTGCTGTTTTTGAGCATGACCCATGCCACAATAATAGTAGGCACAACAGATACCAGAATTGCAAACCATGTGGTTGGATAGGGCAAATCGGGGGTATTCATCCCATAAAAACTGAATATCATTGTGGGAATTGACATAATAATGGTAATGACAGTCAATCGCCACATAACAAAGTTTAAGTTATTGGAAATCACCGAACCGAATGCTTCCACCATGCTGGAAATGATTCCGGAATAAATATTACTCATTTCGATTGCCTGACGCACTTCGATTAACACATCTTCCAGCAAATCTTGGTCTTCGTCATATAATTTAATAGTACGTCCACGGAGTAATTTTTCAATGGTGACTTCATTCGCCTTTAAGGAAGTAGAGAAGTAAACCAGTGATTTTTCCAGCTCCAGCATCTGGATGAGTTCTTGATTTTTCATTGCTCCGCTGAGTTTTTGCTCCATGATATAGCTTGTCTTGTCGATTTGTTTCAAGTCCTGCAAATAAATGGAAGTAATCCGCAACAATAACTGCATCACGAAACGAGTCTTCATTCTGGTTTGAATGCCTTTCACGACACCTTCCGCCATATCGTGCAAAACTCTGTTATCTCTGAGGGAAATCGTGAAAACATAATCTTTTGTGATGATGATACCCAACGGAACAGTAAAAAACAAAATCGTCTCTTCCGTCTGAATCTCCGATACTGCTGTATCAACGATAATCAATGTCTGTTCGTCTTCACGTTCGATACGGGAGGACTCTTCCTCGTCAAGGGACGAGCGGACAAAACCGCTGTCAAGTCCATAGTTTTCAATTAAATGCTGTACCTCTTGTGCTGTAGGGTCAACGACAGAAATCCAACATCCGGCAGAGGGCTGTACCACTTCACGGACTACATTATCCTCTGTTGCAAAAAAACGAATCATATTGTAACCGCCTTTCTGATTAGTTCGGGCGGTATGCGGTACACCGTCCGGACTTTCTCTTATTATATAGTAATGTATTCGCTCGCCCGTACGGGTCTGTACTCATGACTTTCTCACCTCCAGTCAATACTATTATTATAGCAGATTTTTCCTTGCTTGACAAGTATTTTTTCCAAATTCGCAAAATATCTCTTTTTTCCCCTTGCATTTTCTTTTCGTGCGTGGTATAATAGTAGGGAATCGAAAAATAAGGCTAAGGCGGTATACATCTCTGTGTACCGTCTGAAATTGCTGTACATACAAAAAGGAGTATTTTTATGGGAATTATGGATATTTTCGCCAAATTGGAACAAGAAAGCGCAACAGGCAGAGGAAAGCCGGAATTTTTAATTGTCGGATTGGGAAATATTGGCATGACTTACGAAAATACGAGACATAATGCTGGATTTATGGCAATTGATACCCTTGCCGAACAAGAACACATTCAGGTCAACCGGATGAAATTCAAAGGCTATGTCGGAGATGTGACATTAAATGGTAAACGCTGTTTATTACTCAAACCCTCTACTTATATGAATAACAGCGGTGAAGCTGTCGTTCAGGCAATGCAATTCTATAAAATCGACATTGACCATGTGATTGTGATTTTTGACGATATTTCCCTTGATGTGGGGAAATTGCGCATTCGCAGAAAAGGAAGTGCCGGAGGTCATAACGGCATCAAAAGCATTATCGAACTCACTGGTTCGGAGGATTTCGCAAGAATCAAACTTGGTGTGGGTGCAAAACCTCACAAAAGTATGAATTTAGCCGATTGGGTTTTGAGTAAATTCAAGCCGGAAGAACTCGAAAAAATGAAAATTTCCTGTGACCATGCCTGTGAATGCCTGAAATTGATGGTCAATGGCGAAACTGACAAGGCTATGAATTTGTATAATGCATGATGGATTTTATCATCAAAAATGGTATCTTGACAGCATATCAGGGAAAAGCATTTTCTGTCCATATTCCGGAAGGGGTCAAAATCATTGGGAGAAATGCCTTTTTTCGCTGTCATTTCCTGCATGAAATCACATTTCCGCAAAGTTTAGAGGAAATCAGAGAAGATGCTTTTCGTTCGTGTAATGGCTTGACGAAAATTTTGCTCCCTCAAAATCTGAAACGCATTGAAAGAGATGCTTTCAGGGATTGCAAAAATTTACAGGAAGTATGGTTGACTTCCAAAGTCTGTGAATATCAGATAAGAGCATTTTTAGGAACTCCATGTAGTTTTCATATGATAGGAGGAGCAGAGGAATTATTTTGCATTTTACGGAGTGGGAGAAAGCTTTTCTCTGAAAGATGGGGAGAAATACTCACCATTCACCACCCCCGAAATTTGGAGAAAATATTTGCATTCCCCATTTCAGAAAATCTCCCTGTGATTTCTCTTGTGATGGAACTGTATTTGATGGATTGGGGAGACGAAACAACAACATTCATTGAAAGATGTTTTCCAACATTTTTTCCGATTTACATGGAAAAAGCACCCATTGAAAAAGTGGAAAAGTTCTTTCGTTTCCTGAATGCTGCTAATATTGATGAAATCATTCTTGATGCAAACGAGCGCAAACTTTATGAATTGCAAATTCTCTTGATGAATTATAAATATGAAGTATTGGGATTTTCCGATAATCCGTTCAAACTGTAACCATTGTAAAGGAGGAACAACATGGATTTTTTCGCACAAACCTTTAAAGAATTACCCGATTATCAAAGATTGATTCGTTCCATACATGACGGGGAATTTCCTGTCTGTGTGACGGGGCTTTCGTCCGTACATAAGGCACAGCTAGCCTTAACTATCTCAACAGAAAATACCCCTGCTTTCCTCTTTGTGACCGGAACAGAGTCGGAGGCTATCAAATTATGTGCAGATATTAACGCTATGTCCGGCGAAAATACCGCCATGTATTACCCCACCAAAGAAATTTTGTACACCTCAGCGGAAAGCCGTTCCGCAGAATATGAGCATGAGCGTTTACACGTTCTCTCGTGCATTCTGGAAAATTCCGTTCGAATCGTGACGACTTCTGTCGAAGCTCTCACACAGCCCACCATTCCGCCGGATGTTTTGAAAAGTCATCACTTCACCATTCAGCAAGGGCAGGAAATTGACCTCAAGGATTTCACAGAAAAATTGAGTCATTCCGGCTATGTCCGTTGTGAAAACGTCGAAGGAAAGGGACAATTCGCCATTCGTGGGGCGATTGCTGATATTTTCCCTGTGCAGATGGATAATCCTGTCAGATTGGAATTATGGGGCGACGAAATCGACACCATTCACTATTTTGACGTGGAAACGCAGAGACGGACGGAACAAATTCAGGAATTTACCGTCTCTCCTGCTTGTGAAATCCTCTATCAGCCGGAAGATTTGATGGAAAAAATCCGCAAATTTTCCGCAAAGGTCAGAGGGAAAAAAGTCAATGATATTCGTGAAAAATTGAATCACGATATTGACCGCATGGAAGCTGGTCTCTCCTTGATGAATATTGACAAATATTACAAACTTATCTACCCCGATACCTATATCACAGATTATTTGCAGGGGCTTATTATGCTTTCGGAACAATCCGACATTCATCGGCAGGCGCAGGCTTTGACCTCTCAAATTCGTGAAGATACCATTATTTTGTACGAAGATGGAACTTTGTGCAAAGGATTGGGAATGAATGTGCTGGATTATCCCACATTGCAGACGGTTCTTGAAAAAAGGGAATGCATTTATGTCAGCCAATTTTTACAGGGCGGTGAACGAATCCCATTTCAGAAGATTATCAGCATGGAATGCTTACAAAATGCCACTTGGGGCGGCGAAATCCGCCAATTATTGGAAGATTTGAAAGAATACATCCAAGACCATTACAGAATTGTGCTTGCTGTTGGCAGTGCCAAAACTTTGCCAATTCTTGTCAAGGATTTGCAGGAAAGCGGAATCCGCTGTGCAATCGCTGAAGAAGATACTTTATGTCCGACTGGTGCGGTACTCGTCACGGCTCGAACTATCAGTGCAGGGTTTTCCTACCCCGATAATAAAACCGCTCTCATTGTACAAACCAGAATGCACAGCTCCCGAAAACGGAAATCTCGTCACAAACAAGGCATGGAAATTCAACAGCTTTCCGATTTGCACGTTGGGGATTTGGTCGTACATACCATGCACGGAGTAGGGCGGTTTTTGGGTATCCATAAATTGGAAATGGAAGGACTCGCCAAAGATTACATTACCATTCAATACGCAGGCACAGAAAAACTTTACGTCCCTGTCACACAATTGGATATGGTTTCCCGATATATCGGCAGTTCTGACGAGGGAACTGTCCGACTGAATAAACTCTCCTCTCCTCAATGGCAGAAAACTTGCAAAAACGTCAGAAAAGCCGTTCAGGATATGGCAGAGGAACTCATGAAACTCTATGCCAAACGTGAAAAAAGTGAAGGCTATGCCTTTTTCCCTGATGACGAAATTCAGCGTGATTTCGAAAACCGTTTCCCCTATGCCGAAACAGACGACCAGTTACAGAGTATTGACGAAATCAAGCATGATATGATGCTCCCTCGTCCGATGGATAGACTATTGTGTGGGGATGTTGGTTTTGGTAAAACAGAGGTTGCCCTCCGTGCAGCGATGAAGTGCGTACTCTCCGACAGACAGTGCGCCATCCTTGCCCCGACTACCGTATTAGCCTTACAGCACTACAAAACCGCCTTACAGCGTTTCGACCAGATGCCTGTCAAGATTGAAATGCTCTCCCGATTCCGTTCCCCCAAAGAACAAAAGAAAATTCTCGAAGACCTCAAAAAAGGCAAGATTGACATTATTATTGGTACTCACAGAATCGTGCAGAAAGATGTCGAATTCTATAATTTGGGATTGGCTGTCATTGACGAGGAACAGCGTTTCGGAGTTCGCCATAAGGAA
>ERZ842401.8195-NODE-8195-length-10380-cov-8.753705_pt1 | contig 10380 bp, 6 predicted proteins | sample MGYA00521270_ERZ842401 | MGnify/ENA primary metagenome ERZ842401 (study PRJEB31892, sample SAMEA3878208) | bioreactor metagenome | biome: Moose rumen | place: Sweden | collected 2011-10 | study: EMG produced TPA metagenomics assembly of the PRJEB12797 data set... | reverse complement strand
GGACTTCTGTGAACGTGAAGAGGGGACTTCTATGGTTACAATCGTCGGAACGGAAGGAAATCGTTCATTGGTAGAGCGCTTCAAAGAGAAATTCATAAAAGAAGCTCAGATGATAGCCGGTTTGGAAGATGTTCCTCATGTTATTCGTATCTATGATATATTTCAAGAAAATGGAACAGCCTATTATGTTATGCAATTTATTGAAGGAGGTTCCCTTGATGGTAAGGTTAAAACAGAAGGGGCTTTAAAAGAAGATGTCGTTATTGGCTATATTATGCAGATAGCAGATGCGCTTGACCAACTTCATGCTCAGAGAATAATGCACTTAGACATAAAGCCAGCTAACATATTGCTTCGAGGAAAGGACTTATTCCTGATAGACTTTGGCGTGTCTAAACATTACGATGCCGAGGGAGATGCCACTACGACAACACCAGTAGGCAGGAGCAAAGGCTATGCGCCCATAGAACAATATCGCCAAGGTGGGGTACAATCGTTCTCACCAGAAACAGACATTTATAGTTTAGGTGCCACTGCATATTTCCTTATTACGGGAGAAACGCCCCCTGAAGCAACTGAACTTGTTATAGAGCCGTTAGTTCGTCCTAATAAAATTCCCGATTCTTTATGGAATGCCATAGAGGTATCTATGCGTCCAAGCAAGAATAATCGTCCTCATTCGATAACAGAGTTCAGAGACCTCTTTGGCAAAAAAGAGGAAACGGCTTCGCAAGAAGAAAAGCCACAGAAGGATACGGCAGATACTGATATTACCATTTTAGATGTTTCAACACAAAGTAGTACAAATATTGTAAAACGATACGTAGATGTCGTAGTTGGAAATGTTACTATGAGAATGATTGGCGTTGAGGGAGGGGCATTCCAAATGGGAGCAACTCAAGAACAGGGGGACAGAGTTTATCCTGACGAAAATCCCACTCATAAAGTAAAACTTAGTAGTTATTATATTGGCGAAACTCCCGTTACTCGGGGGCTATATAATGAGGTGATGGGGAGAAGTTCTGATTTAGACGGGATGGATTTGCCCATGAACGAGGTGTCTTGGGAAGACTGTAAAGTATTTGTTCGGAATCTTAAAGATAAAACTGGTATTGATTTCAGGCTTCCATCTGAGGCGGAATGGGAATTCGCAGCACGAGGGGGGAATAACAGTATGGGAACGGTATATGCAGGAAGTAATGACATAGAGGAAGTTGCATGGTTCTTTGGAAATAGCAAGAAGACTCTGCATCCTGTCAAACAGAAGAAGCCCAACGAGTTAGGAATTTATGACATGAACGGCAACGTGAAGGAATGGTGTCAAGACTGGTATGACTCATACAATAGAGAACACCAAGAAAATCCTGTATGTACGACATATAGTTTCCCAGAGCGTGTTGTTAGAGGCGGAGGATGGGAAAGCATGGCAAGGAGTAGCCGCGTATCAACCAGATTTTCATTTAAACCTAATGAAAGAAGTGGAAGTGTTGGGTTCCGTTTAGTTATGAATGCGTAATTGTTATCATTATGAATGAGTTGACAAAAGGCTGCACATTGCAGCATGGTAAATACAGAATCGTTAAGACTCTTGGTAGGGGAAGTTTCGGCATTACCTATCTTGCAACTACTAAGGTCGCTTTGTCAGGTGGACTTGGAAAGATGGAGGTGACGGTGAATGTTGCCATCAAAGAATTCTTTATGGAGGAGTTCAACAGTCGTTCAGGGGATGGTAGCAGCGTTGATGGTACCAATGCTTCATTGGTTCAGAATTATAGGAAGAAATTCTATCGTGAAGCAGAGAATCTTAGTAAATTAAGACATCCTAACATCGTAAAGGTGCTTGAAGTCTTTGATGAAAACAACACCACATATTATGCAATGGAGTACGTCAACGGTGAAAGCCTCGATGATTACATTAAGAGCAAAGGACGTATACCAGAGGGCGAAGTCTTGACCCAACTGAAAGATATTGGGGAGGCATTACAGTATATGCATGACAACAAAATGCTACATTTGGATTTGAAGCCAAAGAACGTCATGCGAAACAATGACGGGCATCTGCTTTTAATTGATTTTGGTCTGTCAAAGCAATATAATCAGAATGGTGAACCTGAATCAAGCACAACACTTGGACATGGTACTCCCGGTTATGCCCCAATTGAACAAGAAAACTACAAACAAGATGGCACATTCCCTGCCACCTTAGATATATATGCATTAGGAGCCACAGTGTATAAGATGCTCACTGGTTCCACTCCTCCTCATGCGTCTGATATACTCAGTGAAGGTTTTCCAGAAGACCTGTTTACAAAACTTGGAATAAGTTCAGAAACGACCTCTGTGGTTGAGAAAGCCATGAGTCCTGTTAAGAAACATAGATTTCAGACAGTTAAGGAATTGTTGAAGGATGTTGAGAATAAGACGAAACAAAGAGAAGAGACTTCAAAGAACAGGTTTGGCAGCTATAAAAAAGTAGAGGGTGAGGCTGAGTATGGAACAGAAGAGATTATAAATGTAGAAATAGATGATCCACTTCCAATGCCAGATGGTGTTATAAAAATCTCTTTAAAAAATCCAGAGTCTGGTTCTCTCTCCTTTGATTTCTTCTTGAACGACAATGGACGCAACAATGTCATTGTATATAGAGGGAAGAAAGAAATATTAGACGAATATTGGTGGGGAGATATAGGTGATGATGTGATTGATGCCTTAAAAAGGAACGGATTCTTTAGCAAAGTTCATTGGGAACGCGAATCTTCCACATCACCATTAACAGGTATTACTGTGTCATGTACGTTTTTCTATAAAAATGGAGATAGTTTCGTTCGCGAAATTAAACATGCCAATCCCTCATACCATCGCCTCTTGTTAGATGCGATACATGATGTTGTTAATGTTAATGAATTATCTCAATGGATAAACAAAGCCTTAGAAAAGGAGTGCTCTTATAGCAGGGAAGATGTTGAGAGTTATGGTATATCTATATTCTCATTCATGCCCAATTATGAAATGCCTATATATTACAGAGGTCATGTCTATTCGGGTGACGAAATTGGTATTTATGGGATAAAGAATTATTCACAAGTAACGGCTACTTTTGATTATATAAAATATTATCTTCAGAAAAGCGACACCAAACAATTAGATCTTGATTCATATTTAAGAAATCACAAAGAAGAAATAGATAAATCATTCAACATTATAACATATTGTAGCGAATCTGACCTACTTAAGATATTGTATAAATTGCGACAGAACCCTTCTTCATTTGGTAGATGTCGTATTGTACAGGAGATGCAACTACTGCCCTTATGTCATGACAACTATAGGGATGAAATAGTTGCCTATGAATACCAGTATCTATACTGCGAGGCCGAATTTGGCGGTGGAATTGTAGAAGTCTTGCAAGCTGGCTTTGAAGATTGCAAAGATGACTACACAACAGAAACTACCGTAAAAAAACTGTCTTTTTTTGAGAGTTTCGCCAACCTTATATTAAGTTCTGTTGTTCAGTATCATATACTTGACAAGAATTGGGAAGAAGACAGTTTGCTATTTTCCAAGATGCCATTTGGAATAAAGGCAGAAGTATGGATAAACGAACGATACAGAGATAATTTTACTTTGATTGAGCGTAATACAGCTATCCCGTGTAAGAAAACGGAAACAATATGCGATGATGATTGCTCAATCGTTATTTCATTCCTCGGAAAACGTTTCTCCATAAATGTCAAAGAGTTGTTCAGATACAAGCCTAAATCGCTTGAACTCACCGTTGATATTGATGCAAACACAAGAATTAGGTTTGTATTTAGGGATAAAGAAATGAAAAAAGAAATTTCTATTTCTCAAACAGAGATATTTAACTACGAAGTAAAAACAAATAACGAAGATACGACATGGTAGGACTAAAACAAGGAAGTACGCTAAAGAGCGGAAAGTACAAGATAATAAAGATATTGGGACAAGGTAGTTTTGGCATAACTTATCTTGCACAAACTCGTATTTCAATGGACGGACAACTTGGAAAGATGGACGTTAATGTGAACGTAACCATCAAAGAGTTCTTTATGTCCGACTTGAATAGTAGATCATCTGATGGGACTAATGTGGAAAGAACGAGCAGCACATTGGTGAAGAACTACTTGAATAAGTTCCGTAGGGAAGCTGAAAACCTTGCAAAGCTCCACCATTCTAATATTGTAAAGGTTTTAGAGGTCTTTGACGAGAATAATACGACATATTATGTGATGGAGTACGTTGATGGTGAAACCATTGACGAGTATATAAAGTCTAAAGGGAATTTGTCCGAAAGTGAATCATTGAACATTACGCAAGATGTGTGTGCGGCATTATCTTATATGCATGAGCACAAGATGCTTCATTTGGATCTGAAGCCTAAAAACATCATGCGTAATTCAGAAGGGCATATATTTTTGATAGACTTTGGTTTGGCGAAACAATATACCGAGGACGGCGAGCCTGAATCAAGTACGTCACTTGGTCTTGGTACACCTGGTTATGCTCCAATAGAACAAGCACATTATAAAAATGACGGTTCTTTCCCAGTTACGCTTGATATATATGCCCTTGGTGCATCTCTTTATAAAATGCTTACAGGTAAGACACCACCAGACTCTTCGCTTGTACTCAACGATGGGTTACCACTATCCCAAATGAAAAGTGCTGGTGTTAGCGAAGGAACGATTGCTATTGTAGAGAAAGCAATGGCTCCCATGAAGAAAGAACGTTATCAGAGCATGAAAGCGTTCTCTAAGGCTATCATAGACTTGGTATCGAATGGCAACGATGAATCCACGACCATTCAAGATGAGGATGAAAAAACGACTGTTGACAATGAAGATAATGAAAGAGTAGAAATCTTTCCCGACACAGACGAAATAGAGTTTCATTTCTTAGGCAGCAGTGTTCCGCCTCCTTATCACAGAAGTTACGAAACACATATAACAGAAAGTTCCATATCACTTAAGGTGTACTGCTACGGTGATATGTTATATGAAGGTTACTTCCCTTTCAACAAGTCCCGTTTCTCAAAGCTATTAACCACCATAAAGAATTTAGGTATTTGTAAGATTCCTGAATTCGATCAAGGTGCTACTGGAGGTGAGACACTCACCCTGAAATTACATAAGGATGCGTCAGAATATTATTCTGGGTATATATACGGAAGTGAATACAAACTTTTTGGAGGAACGACTGATGCCAACTTATATCTAATCAAATCTGAGATAGAGAATTGCATTCCTAATTTTCAATTACTTCTTGAAAAAGGAAAAGAGAAAGAATCAAAAGAAAGTGAAACAGAAGAGCCTTCTTTCTTCGAAAAGTATTGGAAGTATGGATTGGCTACGGTTGTTGTCATTTTGTGCGTTTTTTTCGGATATAATTGGTGTAATTCTTCGTCAATATCACAGAATGTAGTAACACCTACACCTGCTAAAGAAACTCCTTTGGATGGAAACCAACCAGATAAGGCAGTATATAAAACCTTTACAGAAATGGCAGAATTACAAATAGGCGACTATGTGTATTCTGATGGCTCTTTCTCACATGAGGGACCAAGTGCTGATAAAAAATGTATAGGAATGGTTTTTTCCTTAAAAACTACGACTACGGAAAAAAAGAAAGGATGGACTCATGGGCAAATGGTTGCACTTAAAGATGCAGGTGATTGTGCTTGGAGTGACGATGAAGTGGATTTTCCTTCCCCGCATAAAAATGTCGTTACGCAGTTGTGGACAGACAGAATGATTAATGAAATAAGAAGTGATAAAGACGGTTATGTGTACAGTACATCAAAGTATACATATAATTGTCCTGCATTCTTGGCTGCCAAGAGTTATAACGTATCTATTCCTTTTGGTTCAAGTGGATGGTACATGCCAAGTATAGGTCAGTGGTGCGATATCCTTGAAAACATATGTGGTTTTCAACTGAAAAGACATCCTAAAGATTATATAGAGGTGATGTTGATTGGTAAAAACAAATCATATTTGAAATTTGACACATCTGCGTTTGAGTATTGGTCATCATCCGACAGAAGTAAATATTATGTATGGGTATATCAGCCAAGTGGCTTTGAAAGTGGTGGCCTAACAAACGGAAGAAAAGGTATGGGGGGAAAAGTACGTGCAGTGGCAGCATTTTAAAAACTAATATACTTTTATGAATGAATTAATAATTGGGAGTAAACTCCAAAATGGGAAATATGAGATTGCCAAAGTATTAGGTTCTGGTAACTTTGGCATAACTTATTTGGCAACTACAAAGGTTGCAGTCAACGGGCAGTTAGGACAAATGAGTGCTACTGTTAATGTGGCGATAAAAGAGTTCTATATGAAGGACTTGAATAATCGCACTTCGGATGGTACAACTGTTGAAGGAACCCAAAATACAATGGTGAAGAACTATCGCCAAAAATTTAGGAAAGAGGCAGAGAATCTGGCAAAACTTCACCATCCTAATATAGTAAAGGTGATAGAGGTCTTTGATGAGAACAATACTACTTATTATGTCATGGAGTATATTGAAGGGGGCTCTTTGGATGATTATATAAAGCAAAAAGGCCATCTCTCTCAAGATGAAGCATTAAGATGTACTGTTGAGATTGGGAATGCATTGTCTTATATGCATGAGAACAGGATGATTCATCTTGATCTTAAACCTAAAAATATAATGAGAAATCAGAATGGTACTCTGTACTTGATTGATTTTGGGTTGTCAAAACAATATGATGAGAATGGGGAACCAGAATCAAGTACCTCTATAGGTCTCGGAACTCCAGGGTATGCTCCACTGGAGCAATCGAACTATAAACAAGACGGGACATTACCCGTTACTCTTGATGTATATGCCTTGGGGGCTTCTCTTTTCAAGATGCTAACAGGTAAGACCCCTCCAGAATCATCTATATTACTAAACGAAGGATTTCCATTAGCTGATTTACAACGTGTTGGAATCACAGACGATACGATTAGCATTCTCAAAATAGCAATGGCTGACACTAAGAAGAGTCGTTATCAAACGGTAACTGATTTGATTAATGCCATAAGCAATTCTGTAAAACATAATAAAGAAAATGACAAGTGCAACAACGACGATACTCTTTATGATAATAATTTTCAAGAGGACATTTCTCGTCAAATAGATTCTTCTAGTTTGAACCAAGAAATTAATGTGAATCATAACGACCAAAAGCAAGAAAAAATAAGTGGTGGTTCTGGCGCAAAGGTATTTAAGATTGTGAAGAAATGCATTATCGCGTTTATACTCTTTGTTATCATACTTATCTCTTTGGCTTGTATAAATAATATGCCCTTAGGATTGGAATATCGTGTAGGTTATTGGCATTTGGGAGATGAGTATTCAAACTATCTTCTTCGAAATTGGAATTGTGGATTATATGGAGTAATTGGAAGTATATTGTGCTTGACCGTTTATTTGTTTTGGAAAAGGAAAATAATTGTATATATTGCTTTAATGGGGATATTTATCTCAGCCATTTTCAATTATTTCTTTTTTAAATCGCAAATATCAGCATATCAAGACGTTGCCGAAGTGATTAATGTCAACGAATACAAAGGGACTGATTTAGGATTGCCAAGTGGAACTATATGGGCTGATCGAAATTTAGGTGCCAAAACTGCAATGTCAGATGGCAATAATTTTTACTACAGTTACAATGTTGAACCATGGTTCAAATTTAATTGTACCAAATTAGATTCTACTATTATTGATACGGAAAGTAATATTGTGGCTGAACAACTGGGAAATGGTTGGGGCTTGCCATCTGTTAAAGATTTTACTGAACTCATAAAATCGTGTTCATTCTATAGGCAAGATAGAGGATATAAAGTTGTTGGGCCAAATGGGAATAGCTTATTTTTCCCTTGTAATCATGAAGAATATGGTCTCTGTTGGCTCTTGACAGGAACTAAAGGAAAAGTATTTTATCTCAACAAAGGACATTCGCAAATTGACGAGAAAGCAGAATATGTAGATATTAGCGATATTTGGTATTCATATGACCGTCTTTATTCAATCCGACCTGTAAAAAAACAATAGTGTATGCAAAAAAAATATTTATATCTCAACTCACGCGATGAGTTGTACAGAATGGACATTTCTAAGATAGTCTATTTTGAAGCGGAAGGGAACTACACAAATTTTGTGTTGAGTAACAAATTGAAGGGTGCTGTTTGTATGAACCTTGCTCAAATGCAGCAAGTCCTTAGTGATAGTCTTAAAGAGTCGGCATCTATTTTTGCGCGTGTGGGTAAGCGACACATCGTTAACCTTACATACGTTTATCAAATAGGAGTGCTTCGACAGAAGCTAACATTGAGTGACGGAGAGGTTTTCGCATATCAGCTTAACGTTTCTAAAGAGGCATTGAAAAAGCTGAAGGAAATGTATGTTGATGCAATAGGTAGTCATGCGCAGGAATCTGAAAAAACTGAAGAAACTAATAAATAATTGATATGGGTAGTATTGATAATTTAAAAGGCAAGACAATACTTGTCGGTAAAGAGCCTGGTAACGGACGCTTATTTGTGTCTGTGAAAATAAATGGTCAGCCAAAGACTGCTGCCATTGGTGAAATGAATAGTGTTCCGAATTCGGTCAGCCGCTGCAAACCTACAGAAAACACGGCTCATTGCAAAATTGAGGTTGACAATTCTGGGAGTGTAATTGTGACCAATCTTAAGCCACAAAATGTAACATATGTAAATGGTGCGGAAATTGTGTCTAAGAAGATAAAAACGAATGGGATGATTGAGCTCGGAAAAGACCGCTATTCTGTAAGCGTTAACACCATCATAGATACTGCATCGAAAATAGTAGTGTCAGTTTGTCCTCCTCCACCTCCCCCCGCAGAGGAATATTCAATTAAGCATCTTAGAAAGGTTTGGGATGAATATAATGACAGAATGCGTGCAATAAAAATCCGTAGTAGAAATATTGGGCTTCTTTCCAGTATTCCTATGGCATTTTCAATGCTTGGTGGTTTGATCGCAGGTGTGGCACCCGAGATTCGTGAATATGCTTTAATTCTCACAGGGATAGCCCTCCTTATTATGTTGATTGGTTTTTATAAGAAATTTACTGACAAATCTATAGAAGAAACGGAGCAAATAACAGAGGAATTCCAAAGAAAATATGTTTGTCCAAACAAGAAAAAACCATGTAATCACTTCTTGGGTAACGTTCCGTATAATATATTAAGACAGAACACAAAATGTCCTTATTGTGGCTGCGGCTTTAATGAGAAATAACAATCAATAAATATGGCAAAGGAATTATTACCTAATAGTGTGCTTCAGAACGGCAAATATAAGATTGTAAAAGTTCTGGGGGGTGGATCATTCGGATTTACATACAAAGCATTGGCATATGTTCACGATAGAGGTATCTCAGGGTATACTCAGGTTGCCGTTAAGGAGTTCTTTATTCGTGAATTATCTGATAGGGCTGTTGATGGTAATATTATCGTTAATTCGGAATCTTCAATAGTAAGAAATTACATGTTGAAATTCAAGAATCAAGCAGATAGACTAAGTTCTTTAGCTCATGAGAATATCAACAAAGTGCTGGATGTGTTTTATGAGAACAACACCTATTATGTTGTGTATGAATTCATTGATGGAATATCTGTAAATGATTATATAAAAAAACAAGATCGCCTCTCTGAAAGCGAGTCTTTAGATATTGTCAAGGAAGTTGGTTCTGCTTTGAGTTATCTTCACAATAGACATATTGTACATCTTGATGTAAAGCCTAGTAATATGATGCTAAGTGAGGATCATCATGTATATCTTATAGATTTTGGATTATCAAAGCAATATGATATAAATGGAGATCCTGAGACAAGTTCAAATTGGAATTTGGGTACAGAAAGATATTCTCCTATCGACAGGCAGGGAAGTCATGGAGGGAAGATGCCTCTTTCTTTTGACATTTATGGCTTGGCTGCAAGTTTGTATAAGATGCTAACAGGCCAACTTCCCCCATTTTCTCATGATGTCCTTAACGACGGCTTCCCGTCTGATTCGCTCCGCCAATTTGGTGTCAGTTCCAATACTATTGCATGTATAGAGAAAGCAATGTCTCCAATGAGAAAGGCACGTTATCAGACTATTGACGACTTTCTTGATGCACTAAATATTTCTGTAAAGCATGATGTGCAGGAAGATACTGAATATGCTGAATACGATGATGAAATTATCGTAGAAAAGGTTGACAAGACCCAAGTGCTTCCCATAGGGACAAAATTGCATGGAAATAGCTATGATTATGAAATTAAAGATGTTGTACTAATTTCCGCCGTAGCGTAAAAGCTGAAGCCTTGCGGCTCGTGCG
>ERZ842401.8194-NODE-8194-length-10380-cov-14.183245_pt1 | contig 10380 bp, 5 predicted proteins | sample MGYA00521270_ERZ842401 | MGnify/ENA primary metagenome ERZ842401 (study PRJEB31892, sample SAMEA3878208) | bioreactor metagenome | biome: Moose rumen | place: Sweden | collected 2011-10 | study: EMG produced TPA metagenomics assembly of the PRJEB12797 data set... | reverse complement strand
GGCGACATGCCTTCCGGCGCGTAGCTGCCAAAGAACACCACCCCGGAAATAAAATGGCAGGCAAAGCGGGTCAAAAAAGCCAGCCCTGTTCCTAGATAAAGATGCTGGCGGCTGATGCCTGCAAGCCCCATGGCCATAAAGGGCAGGGGATAATCAAATAGCACCTGCACCGGATGCAGGATAAAAGGGTCCTGTATCATATTTATTATGCCATAGACAAAACCGGCCAGCGCCCCCGTTCCCATGCCAAAACGATAGGCAATCAACAGCAGCGGTACCATAGCTCCTGCCGTAACACTGCCGCCCTGCGGCATATGAAAGATGCGTACCTGCTCCAACACTACGGTTAAAGCCAGCAATAAGGCCGTATTAATCAACACCGGCGTATCCATTTTCTCACGGCGAATGCGTATCAGCCCGAACAGCAGGGCCAACACCCCCACCAACGCGAGAAGAACCGTTGGCTGCGCTAAAAGCTCCGACAAAATCCAACACTCCTTTAGCAATTAAAACGATTTATTCCACATCAAACTCATCTTCCAACCATTGTAGGAATCTGAAGAACTGCCGTTAATTTGATAACGTTCCAGTTTCGCCCGCAGTTCCGAAACATCATTCAGACGATAATCATAGCCTAAAACCAATGCCTTCATAACACGACCGGAATCATATTTCCCCGTACGCCAGTTATAACTCTGTCCATGTGTTTCACCATAGTTCAAGAGTGCATAGGCGCTTTGCTTTTTATCAAACTGATGTGTCCAGCCCAAACCGCCATAATAACGATGTGTACCACCAGCATCAGCTGCCTGATAGTTTCCTATAACATAATACTGCAAAGAGTTTCTTCTGTCTATATCCTGACTGTTAAATACCTGCAACGTCCACTCCTCGCCATCATAGTTCCGCCCGCTGCCATAGGGCAGATTTAGGCCATACACATGTCCGGCATCATCAGTGAACGAAGTTAATGTACTTTTATAGTCAGCATGTGTTGCGTTTACATGGGTGAATTTGACAGACAACTGATTGGCCTCCCCTATATGACGATACTCCAACTCCTGTTGAAATTTATTGCCGGGGTCGATTTCTTCCTGTGTTTCAATGTCGGCTATGTTTCTTGAAGACAACAAGTATGCTGCCACACCTGGCTGATATCCAGATAAATCCGCTGACTTATCCTTAACCTCTTCAATCTGCTGTATGGTTTTATCAACATCAGCAAAATACCCAGTATCTTTTAACTCCTCAAATCTTGTGTAAACCTCTGAAATATTGCTATAACCTAGGAAATTAACTATTTTCATTGCCGCCAACAAGGCTCTGCACAGCTTAACCTTTTGTTCTTCATTCTGTTCTTTCCACAATGCATTTTTTTCTAAACTTTTCTTCAACGCATCTTCGGTGATATTATTCGTTTCTTCGTCCACTGCATCATTGACATTAATTCCATAGGTCATTAAATATTCCACAGGATAATTTAAAAACTCATATAAACTATAATCACCTTTCAATTCATTTAACAATGCCACAAATTCAACATTTCCTTGCTGACTCTCTAAGCTCTCCCATACATTACTCTTTTCTATTGCCCATGCTTCATAATCATCTTTATTATTTGATAGTGCTGCCAATTTTGCAACTAATTCAAACAGTTTTAGTGATAAAGCATTCTGAATTTTAATATTCCCTGTACCTTCGTCTGTACCATAAAGCAACCGTGTATACTGATAATAATTTTTAAGCATGGAAAAATCGACCACGCCACATTTATACAATACGCTCAGCATTCCTTGATATGCAGGAATTTTTTCTTCTGTACAATTTAGCCCTTTTAATAGGCTTGCCTTATCCTCATCAGAACTTGTAATCAACTTCATATAATCGTCTTCTGCATCATTACTTTTGCTCATAAGCTCATCAATCATATTAGCATAGTCTCGTAAAGAATACATGCTGTCTTCAGAAGTTATTTCTTTTAATAATCCCTTATACATATACCAATAACTTGCCATTTCTACATCGTTAGCTATGGCCTGCAAGTCATATACATCAGGGCCATGTTTTGCGACATAGCCTATACGGGTAGCGATGTTCGTTATTTGATTCATTTCATATTTTAAAGCCTCTTTCTCTTCTTCTGCATAGCTTCTCCGATACTTATACCCCCCCCTAAATGTATAATTCAATCGTCCTGTAATGCTGTCCCTTTCCGTAAAGCGGTGCGTTGCCTCAATTCCCGGCGTAAACTGCCAGCCTTCACTAAAAGAATTAAATCTGGCCAGATTATCGGCCATCATGGCATTTTGATGGACGTTCTCCTTTCCGGTTGGTACATTGATATTTAATGAATAATGCACATCGTTAATTTTGTGATTATTTTTGTAAGTAATCCCCAAATTGGTATCCGTCCAACCACTGACGTGTCCATTCGGCAGACCTGTATCCGATGACAGCCAGCCCGTTGCCAGAGAAAAATCCCATTTTTTCTCTGCCGCATAAAATTCTATGGGCTGATATAATTGATGTCCATTGGGCAGACCTGCCCCATGCCAGTTATAGTATTCAAAACCGGTGCTAAATCCCTTGCCCTCGCCAAAATGCTCTAAATCATAATCGGCTTTCGTCTTCCAAGCCTGCGTTGTCGTGAGATTTTGTTCCGCTGTTTCCACGCCACGAATAGCTTCTTCATTCCATTGTTCTGCCTCAGCAACATATTGTTCGCTATCTTTTACCTCACGCTGACCATCGGCCTGCTGTTCCTGCAAGTCCTTAACCAGTTCACGGGCATCCCGTTCCGCATCTTCGGCAGCTTCACGGGCATCCTGCAGGGCATCAAGCTGGCTGTTCAAATCATCCAGCAGGGCTTCTGCGCTGTCTGCCTCCGAGTCCAAGGCCGCTAGTTCTCTGTCATATTCCTGCCATTGCGCTTCCTTGGCGGATTGTTCGGGGATAGCAGCCTGTACGCGGCTCACCATCGCCATCACATCATTCAGGCGGTTCTGGGCATAATCCACGCTTTCCCATGCCTTGCGGATGCGTTCCTCCAAATCATCCCGCTCATCACGCAGATACCCTAGTTCCCTGCCCAACTGTTCATAAGTTGCCTGTACACTTTGCTGCTGTCCGCGGACAGACTGCACCACTGATTCCTGCGCCCAAACCCTAGGGGCAAAATCTGCCACTGCCTGTTGGGCGGCAATAGCCTCTCTGGTACGCTGGGCGCTTTCCAGCTGTGCATTAGCCAGTTCCTGCGCGATACGCTGCAAATTTAGCTGGGCAATTTCCAAGTTCTGCCGGGCTTCCGCCAGCCCCTTTTCCGCGCTCTCTTTATCCTGCCGGGCCATTTGCAAATCCTGTTCTGCCTGAGTGAGCGCTGCCGCCGCTTCCTTGGCATTGCGGATTGCCGCATGAAAATCCCTGATGCGATTGCGGTCATTGCGCAGAGAATCAAACACCGCCGGTATATCATTCAAAACATTGCTTACGCCAGCGGCTTCACTTGCTGCCGCTGGCAGCAGAGCCAGCGCGCTGATGGATGCCGCCTGAGCGGTTTGCCGCAGGGCAGCATCCTCCCGCATTTTCCGCTTGCGGCTGCGGGTCATGCGCAGGTTCTGCAGGACAAAGCGTTTCAAACGAGGTTCTTCCCCGTCCTGCGCCATAGCTAAGCGTTTGCGCCGTTTGCGGCTCATGCGAAAGGCTACGGGTTCCCAACGTTTCCGCCCTTCTTCCTCCAACCGCGCGGCTTCTTCCAGACGATGCCGTCCCTTGCGGCTCATTCTCATTTCTTCTCACCTCCTTCTGTTTCCAGATTCACATATTTATCTCCGTAAAGCCAAAGCGTAAATTTCGTCAAAATCCCGCAGGTGGGCGAATAAAATACCGGCTGAGAACAAAAGACCAGATAATTTATCCGCTTAGCAAAGTGATTCAGCTTGATAAATGCCCAGATAAAGGATAAAGCCGTTGCCAGAAAAAAGGTGAAGCCATAACTATAAGTACCGCCAAAATACAAGCCCCACAATCCCAAAACCAGATTGGACAGGAAAAACACCGCCGAAAGACTGAGCACACTTTTTTGATAGTCGAAATAAACCAGCAGAATATACACCAGCTGCAACAATCCGGTGAAAAAGGCGCCAAACAAGAGCACGTTATACATATTCACCTGATTATAGGTAATTCCCGACCAGCTAAGCAAATAATTGCCAACCGCCAAAGCCACCAACGTAAACACCAGCTGAAACTCAATAATATGCCGCAGTTCAAACCACAGCGTATGCAGTAAATCCTTGCGGGCATCGTCAATTTCCCGGAAGTTTCCCTTTTGGGTGATGTAAGTAAAGTAATGGGCATAGCGCTCATAGAAATTCGTTTCCACCGTTACCACAAACATCGTCATCAACGGCAGAATAGACAGGAAGGCATAGAACGTCACCACATCATAAATGGGGGAATAAAGATAAGTCCCGCCTACCAGCACGCCCCACTCGCCATGCCAGATGATGACATTGGGCAAAAACAGTCCCAGCATATAGAAAGAAGCCGTCAAAAACAGCCGCCAGTGCCGTTCAAAATAAGGCAGGAACGCAAAGTTCTGCCCGCCCTTTGGCATGCCAAAATAGCCGGTAATATGCAGCAAAAAGAGCAGATTGATAAGCCCCATGCCAATATCCATGGCCAACAGCCCGGACTGCTCCGGCAGCAGGTTCGTATGCGTTAAGAATACCCAGACCAGAAATATGCTCAACAAGACACCGATTAAATAGCTGACCAACAGCCGCGAATAGCGCTTTACCGCCGAAAGGTAAACACTTTCTGTCCATGCCAGCAATAGTTCAGCAAAAAAGAGATACCCCAGCCATTTGGTCAATAGCGGCAAAGGCTTATCCCAAAAGAAAATGCCTGCCGCTGCCGCCCCCAGAGTCGTGAGAATCGCCCCCATGCCAAACAGGGACGCTGTGGCATCTGCAAACCTGCCCAAAGATAGGGAATCTGCCAAATAACGGGTCAGTACCATAATAAATCCCGCCGAAAAAATCTGAGAGAACACAAAAGCATAGACCACGGAAGCCACAAAAATCTGCGCAGCCTCTCCCTCAATGCCATAATAGGCAAACAGACTTTGCACCGCCAGCACCATGCTGGTCATCAAGGCAAAGGGGCCGGCAGTGATAATGGCCGAATAAGAATATGCTTTTATGTGTCCTGCCGCCGTGCGAGCCGTAAATAACTTCTTTAACTCAAAACCAACGCCTGCCACTTTTTATGCCTCCTGCACATACGCCTGATAAATCTCCCGGTAGCGGTCAATAAAATGTTCATAGGTATAACCGCGTTTCGTGCGTTCATAGCCAATATTGCCCATTTTTCGCCGCAGTTCAAAGTCCTTGCCCAGACGTATCATTTCCTGAGCCATTGCCTCAAAATCCATAGGTGCCACCACGGCGCCGGCCTCGCCTAAATCATCATTGCTGTCGCCATAGATAAGTTCCCAGCAGCAGCCTACATTCGTGGTCACAAAGGGACGATGCGCAGCAAACCCTTCCAATACAGCCAAAGGCTGCCCCTCGCTGATACTCGAAAGCATCATGAAATCCATCTGCGGCAGATATTCTGCCACATTTACCGAACCGGTAAATTCCACATTGGTAAGCCCCAGCATGGATACCGTCTGCTTGCACAGCTCAAAATATTCCTTATCCTCATCATATCCCCCCATAACCACCAAGCGAGCATCAGGAAATTCCTCCTTAAACAAAAAGAAGGCACGCAGAAGCGTCACAATATCCTTGATGGGCACCACCCGTACCACCGCACCAACGGTTAAGGGGCCGTCATGTTTCTGCAGTTCACCGATATCGGCAAAGCGCTCCATGTGTACACCGTTGGGCACTATGCCAATCTTTTGCGGGTCACAGCCCAAATCCTGCTCAATCTCCGCATTGTGCTCAAACAGCGTATATACCCGATCCGCAGTTGCATAGGACAGTTTAGCCAGATTATAAAAATACTGAATCCAGACGGCCTTAAAATCCCCCTTGGCCCAGTCACTCTTGATAATCTCCACTTCCCGCTCACGGGAATAAATGCCATGTTCCGTGATGATAAAGGGCTTATGGTAAATCTCTGCCGCCATCGCGCCAATCACACCGCAATAGCCTGTGGCAACACTATGGTACACATCGGCCTGAGGCAAATCCTGCTGCAAAAGATACAAAAGCGGCAGCAGCATGGAGCGCATAGTCCAAAAAAAATCCGTAAACGGCAGATAACTGTATTTTTCCATGTAAACCCGCTGAATCACATCGAAAAAGTCACTGGACATAAAAATATCCAAAGAGCTGGCAAAGCGGCGGCGGTCACGGAAAATGGAAGCCAGCTTCCGAATATCCAGCGGCCTGCCGCCAATAACCAGTTCATAGATGGCCTCCCGTTCTTCTGCCGTCAGGATATTTTCCCGCATGCCGCCGGAATACTGATTGAGTATCTCGTCCAAAAATTCTTCCTGCACGCCTTTCAGGTTCGGCGGAAATTTGTACTTAAAAGCACCGCGGTCTTTGGCTTCTGCTCCTATGGAATAGATAAAAAACTCATGCTGGGGAAGCCCCTGAATCAGCATCTGGCACCATGAAGAAACGCCGCCTACCACATAGGGATATGAGCCTTCCGTCAGTAAACATATTCTCACTTTTCCGGCTCCTTCCATTTTATCACCGTGGTGCCTGCCCCCGTCTCGATAAGGTAAGCATCCTCTCCGACTTTCTGATAAGTACCACCGCTGATTTCTGCAATCTCCCGGCTTTGCCGCAGGATAAACCGCAGCGGCTGGCGATTATTCTGCGTCGTGAGGGTCATTTTATCCGGCTCACGCTCCACCTGATAATCCATATCCAGATAATCCGCAAAATAATTCATCAGTTCCACATTGGTCACCGCCCGCAGGAATGGAAAACGACTGTTGATTTCCGTCAGAAAATCCTTTAGTCCCTGTTCCATGTCACCCCAGCTGTAGTCCTTACTTTCTTCATAAAACAGTTCATCAGGATGAACAAAGTGCGAGAAATTGCCAATATAATTCAGCATACTGATTTGCTCATACATATTCTGCCGCTTGGGATGGTAGCCTGCCGATGTACGGGGCAGCTCGTATGTACCATCATCCTTGCGTTCATAATTCTGAATATAGGCCATCGCTTCTGCCGGGCCGTCATAGAGTGAAGAAAAAATCTTCACCTCAGGAAAAACCTCCAGAATGGCTTCCCGTCCCTCAGGGCTTAAAATATCCGAAGGCGGCACATAGGTGCGCATGGCATAATCCGGATAAGATGCCTCAATATAGCGGCGCAGTTCCTGTAAAGACTCCACCATATCCTGCTTGGAGCCCCAGGGAACATAATCCAGTTTCTCCTCATTATAACCGGCAGGCACCAACGGCTGATGATTATAACCATGCAGGCCTAATTCACCGCCCATATTCAAAAGTTCCCGCCCATAGACGATAAAATTATCCCTTGCCCGCCGTCCAGCCGGAGCCGGAAACGGCGCCTTGACCACATCACCGTAGCTTTCGATAATCAGCCCCGTGTACTTCAGGTCAAAATCCTTGGCAACCTGCTGCATATAAGGCCACCAGCGGTAGCGGTAAAAGTCCTCCGTAGTCATATGCAGTTCATCATAAATGCGGGGATTAATCCCCTCCGGTACAGGCGAGGGAAAGTCATCAATATAGAATACCTTTGTTCCCAAAACGGGATACAATGTTTCCGTACCGCAATGCGCCAGCACGGCAGTAAGGATGCCGATATTGGTCTTGTCATCCCGCACAATGCCATTATATACCAAAAACTTGCCCTTGCCGGCCGGATGTTCCCATAATAATGGCGTATCGTCCAGTCCGGCTATATGCACCAGTGCATCCGAAACCAGCTCGACCTTGCTGCCGCTGGTATTATAGGCCGAATCTTCACCAAAAGAAAAGCCCTTGCCGCCAAAAAGGAAGTCCGTTCGCAGTTTTATCCCCTTGACGTTAGCATTGCCCCCCAGTTCAGCTATCCCCGCCGCCCGCAAAAAATCCTGACTGGGCGCACTAGCCGCCTCAGGAGCAATGAGCAGTGCCGCCGTACCGCCATTTTCCACATAGGAACGGACTTTATCCAGCGCAGCTACCCGGTTTAGCTCTCCGGTTACTACCAATACGCCACGGTAATTGTCGTTTATCTCAACACTTTCATCACCGATTTTAGCGGAATATGAGCTTTTTTTCTGTTGGGCAATCAGCCTGGACAGACGATGTTCGGCAAAAACACTGGCCACATCTCTGGCGTCATAGAGGATAAGAAAACTGTCCCGCGACTGGTCCCAATCACCTTTCTTGTCCAAAATCCTCGGCACATTGACCAGATTTTTTACACTGTCCAGCTTCAAGAAACCATCCATGCGGGTGAACTGAAAAAAACAGCCCAACAAAATAACAAAGGCGATTATGCCCGCAATTCCGCGTTTATCCATGCACTGCCGCCCCCCTGTTCAGCTCCCCGTCCCAGTAGCGGATGGCCTTTAGCGCCTCCCCGGACAGTTCAATCGGACAGGCTTTTAATTCCCGGATTTTCTGCTGCAATTTTTTCGGCTTGCGCCAGGCCTGATAGAGCTTGATATACATCATATAGCTTTCCTCGCGCTGCGGGAAATGTTCCTTCAGTTCCGCACAGACAAGCTCCGCCTCAGCAAAATTTTCCGTCAGCAGCAGCTGCCCGATTTCCTCAGTATAGTATTCCAGTTTGTCCGGACATGCCTTTTTCAGATAATCCAGCAGACCGATATAGTCTCCCTGTTTTTTCCGATAAGTCACATGGTCGATAAATTTTTTCTGCTCCAGATAGCTTTTCAGCATTTGGGTATATTCTTCCAACAGGGAAATAGTTTCCTCGCTTTCACCGCTGACAATCACGTTTTCCTTGGCAAACAGCTCATTTTCCAGTTTTTCCATACGCGAAGTGAGCATAGCTACCGCATAATAGGCAATTTCCCTGTCCCTGTCATGCATGGCCATCTGCAGGATGTTTTCATTATCCACGACAGCCTGCTTGATGGCATCGGTAAAATAATGCCGCTTCTTCTGCACATCATCCACCAAAAAAGCATCATTCAGGGGAATAATATCTTCATCCAGCTGCGTTCCCCGGAAAAACGCTTTTGCCTCTTTTTCAAACTCCGGCTGATGCCCGTCGCCCAAATCCAGCAAATAACAGCTCAGGCGGTATCCCAGCATCAAAAGCAGGCCCAAAAACGGGATGGCAAAGACAATAATGGTTTCCGTAACTACATGCAGGCGGTTTTTGCGCCGCAGGTTCACGAGAAAATACCCCAGCGTCAGCACAACATGCAGCAAAAAAAGTGCATAAAAATCCATCAGTCCACCGCCTCACAAACAGACGCTATCACCCCGGCGCCCTGCAGACGCTCCTGAACCATAGCCGTGACCTCCGGATTCGCATCCGGCAGCAGGATATAAACACCCGTATTTCCGAGCCCCACAAAATCCTCATTGCGGATAACATGGCTGAGCCGGTTATCAAGGGCTGCATAATCCATACCGGACATATCTACCTTGAGCACTGCCACCGGCAATTCACCCTGCAATTGACGCCTGTTTTCCAACTCTTTAATGATTTTCTGAAATTCCTCTGCCTGCAGGATACGGGTTCCCGAGACAAAGCGCTTCTCCTGTATGCCCTGTTCATAACGGTAAGCTCTGGCCATCGAAGCCGAAATCAGGCGGGTGGTAATGGACAGAAGGTTCTGCTGATACAGGCTCCACTGCTCAAAACGCAGGCCAAAAATCGTAATTACCGCAATGACCTTGTCCTGATAAACAATCGGCGCGGCTAAATCCGGCGTATCCTTCACCAGTTCCCGATTAACGAATACGGCATGACTTTGCATAATATTTTGCAGATAGGAATAATCTGCCACCCGCAGGGAACGTGGCTGCCTGCCCGTCATTTTTCCCATGCGAACCTTCTGCCTAAGATAATAGCCCTCTGCTCCCACCACATAGATAGCAATATTATCTACATTGAGTATCTGTGCGGTTACTGCCGCTGCCTGCGTGAAAATATTCTCCGGTTCCACGCTGTCCAGACGCTTGATGATGCGATAAAGCCGCCCGATACTGTCATCGGAATTGACAATCTGGCGATAGAGCTTGTCCTTTACCGCCAGATTTTCCTCGTAAATTTCCCGCAAAAAATTCTGGCGTTCACCGGCCTGACGCTTCTGCCACTCCATAGATTCCCGTTCAAAGCGCCGGGCATCCGCAAAATAACCGGTCAAGGCTGCCGTGAACAGATAGGCCGTAAGATGCAGGATATTTTCCGG
>ERZ842401.8192-NODE-8192-length-10381-cov-4.380980_pt1 | contig 10381 bp, 12 predicted proteins | sample MGYA00521270_ERZ842401 | MGnify/ENA primary metagenome ERZ842401 (study PRJEB31892, sample SAMEA3878208) | bioreactor metagenome | biome: Moose rumen | place: Sweden | collected 2011-10 | study: EMG produced TPA metagenomics assembly of the PRJEB12797 data set... | reverse complement strand
CGTTCCTCCCCTCGAAGGGGGTTATTTCGACACCGTCCAGCTTTTTCAGTTCCGCCTTGACGATACTGCTGAAAATCTCGGCGCAAGTCTCGTCCACATTGTCCGTGGTGCAATTCACGCCGTATTCGGCAAGTTCCTTGCACAGATTCAGGCGGGCATCGAAGGGGATGTCGGCAAACTCCTCCAAGAAGCGGCTCTTGTCCAGCTTGGCATTGACCGCTCGGAGGGCAAGTTCCGGGATGCCCCTATCTCCGTTGAACATCTTGTTGGCGGCGCTTTTCTCGGATTTTCTGCTGAATGGGTAATACTTGTCCTTATCGTCCAAGCCTTCCTCGCGGGGAGAATACGGCTCCTTCATGAACAATGCGAAGAAATGGGCGCAGAAACTGGGGATAGACTTGTTCTCCGTCCCGATGTAGTTCCTCATGACTGACAAAAACTGGCTGATGGTAAGCACAAAACTCCTCCCCAGGAAAAAGTGGACAAGGGCTGTCCGCTCCCGTCCACCCCAGTCCATTTTTGGCTGCGGCTGATTTGGTATGCTGTATCCAGACGGCGCGAGGACGTCCATGGCATTAAAATACAGTTTCCATTGTATCAGAAAACTGTGTGGCTGTCTACACTTTTTCTAAAAATATCTATGTGTTTGTGAATGTCCTCCTGCTGTAAACATATTTTCTAAATATTCTCAAAGCCTTGAGATGGCCATTAGAGGCGGCGGGAACATACGAAGACCAGACCGTGACACCACGGCAATATGGCGCTTCGATGTCCCCACCGTGACTCGCCATGCCCGTTTTGAGGCAACGGAGGCCGGTGCGCATCGAGTGCATCGGCCTCTTCGTGTTCCTGCCGTCCCATTCAGGGCGGAAAGGACACAGCCATGAAAATCACCGTGTACTACGAAGACAAGTTCCATCCGACGGTACTGGAAGTTCCCGACGACGAGTGTACCGTCATGGTGGAAAACGACTACCGGCAGCGGCTGGATGCCGCCGAGGACAAGTCTGCTGTCTGCCGTCGGTCGCCGCAGGAAATCATGGACATCGAGTTCAACGCGCCGACGTTCCGGCGCAACCGCACCGAGACGCGCCGCCATACGCACTTGTCCGACGCAAGCATGAACGCCGCCATGACAGATGCGATGCCCGACGTGCCGACCGACTTGCTCGGCGAAGATTATGCCGACCTGTACCTCGCCATCAAAAAGCTGCGTCCCCAGCAGCGCGAGATGCTTCGCAGGGTGTTCTGGGAAGGCGCGTCGCAAGCGGACATCGCCCGCCAGGACGGCGTGGGCGAGAGCACGGTGTCCGACCGTATGCGGCGCATTTACAGGCGGCTCAAAAAATTTTTGCCCGAAGGAAAAAATTTTTTCTAAAAAACCACGAAGTTTTTCCGTTTTCGTGGCTCTTAAGTGAAGGGCAAAAAAATACGCGCCCTTCGGAAAGGGGATTGTCTATGAAACACGCGCTCAGCATCACGGTGTCCAAGGAGCACCGGGACGGCGGCATCATGGCTTGCCGCCAGCTGACCGTCCGGGAGCGTCTGCTCCGTTTCCTCCTGGGAGCGCCCGTGAAACTCATGGTCATCGTGCCGGGGGATTCCGTGGACGAAGTGTCCATCTTCGAGAAGAGAAAGGGGAATGCTCATGCCAGCTAGGCCGCTTTACGAACTTGCCGCCGGGTTCAACGCTCTCTTTGACCTCGTCCTGGACGATTCGATGGACTTGGAACTTCTGGAAGAGGGACTGCAGTCCCTCGAGTGCGAGATTGAGGAGAAATGCGCGGGCGGCATCGCCCTCATCAAGTCGCTGGAAACCTACGCCGCAGCCTACAAGCAGGAGAAGCAACGCTTCGAGAAACAGCAGGCTGTCCTGGAAAACCGCATCAAGCGCATCAAGGAATGGTACCGGCAGAACCTCGATGCCATGGGGAAATCCAAGGTTCCCACCAAGTACGGAGTGATGAGCGTCCAGAACAACGGAGGCAAGGCTCCGCTCAAGGTTGATGACGCAAGCCGCATCCCGGATGCCTATCTCATCACCGTGCCGGAACACAAGGAAGTCAACAATGAGGCTCTCTACGATGCGCTCAAAAACGGCGAGGTCATCCCCGGCGCACATTTGGAGCCGAGGGGACGGAGCCTTCGCATCAAGTAGAAAGGAAAAGCAGACACTTGGCACTTCAGTGCCTTAGTGGTCGCTTTATCCGAAATGAAATGGAGGAGATACACCATGCTCAACATTACCAAGGGCAAGATTGCCCGACCGCAAAAGGTGGTCATCTACGGCTCGGAGGGCATCGGCAAGTCCAGTCTTGCCGCCTGTTTCCCCGACCCGCTGTTCATCGACACCGAGGGTGGCACGGCTCACATGGATGTACGCCGCATCGACAAGCCGCAGTCCTGGGAGGAACTTCTCGGCATCGTCAAGGAGGTGGCGGCGACCAAAGATGTATGCAAGACCCTCGTCCTCGATACGGCGGACTGGGCGGAGCAACTGGTCACGACCTATCTTTGCGCCAAATACAAGCAGAACAGCATTGAGTCCTTCGGCTACGGCAAAGGCTACACATATTTGGGCGAGGAATTCACCAGACTCCTCGGCGCATTCGATACGGCGCTTGCCTCCGGGGTTCATGTGGTGGTTACGGCGCACGCCAAGATGCGGAAATTCGAGCAGCCGGACGAGATGGGGGCTTACGACCGTTGGGAGATGAAACTCAGTAAGCAAGTGGCTCCGCTCCTCAAGGAATGGTGTGATTTGTTGCTTTTCTGCAATTACCAGACATACATCATCACCTCGGAGAGCAACGCCAAGAAAGCCCAAGGCGGCAAGCGGGTCATGTACACCAGCCACCATCCGGCATGGGATGCCAAGAATCGTGTGCAACTCCCGGAAGTGCTGGAACTGGACTACAAGCACATCGCCCATCTCTTCTCACCGATGCAATCCGCACCGAAACAGGAGGCGCAGCCCAAATCCGCTCACACTCCGCAAGCGCAGCCGACTCCCTCGCAGGAAGTTGCGCCGGAGGATGAGAGCGTCGCCGATATTCTGCGGGGATTGCTTGACGAGAAAGGCGTGAAGGAAGAGGAACTGCGGCAGGTCTTGAAGGCTCGCGGCAGAGCCGAAGCGGATATTCCCTTTGAAGAATACAGCCCGGATTTTTTCTTTGGCTATGTTGCCAAATACTGGGAGCAAATCACGGCAATCATCGAGCAGAACCGCCATGCGAAAGGATAAAGGAGGACGAGCATCATGGCTGACAATATGGCAAACAATGTGGGGATGGACTGGAACGATACCATCGAGAACGACGGGCAGGAGTTCATCATCCTGCCGGAAGGTGACTACAACTTCGTGGTTTCCGCTTTCGAGCGGGGACGTTTTCCGGGGAGCGCCAAGATGCAGGCGTGCAATAAGGCCAGCCTGACTCTTTCCGTGGAGACGGAGGAAGGCATTGCCAGCGTCCGTACCGACCTTATCTTGAACCGCCTCGTGGAGTGGCGCATCTCGGCATTTTTCCGCTGCATCGGCAGGAAGAAGCACGGAGAGCGTCTGGTCATGGATTGGAACAACCTCATTGGAGCAAAGGGCAGGGCGCATTTCAAGCCGAGGAAATACACCGACCGCGATGGCAATGAGAAACAGGCCAACGATGTCGACCGCTTCTACGATTATGATGAGAAAAACTTTCCTGCTACAGATTCGACGGGCTTTGGTGGAATTCCTGTAAGCCCTTCGGAAATCCCGTTCTGAGGAGGATGCGAAGTGGAGCTTAGACCTTATCAGGCCGAGGCGAAACGGGCAATCCTTTCCGAGTGGAGCGAGGGGCATCGTAAGACGCTCCTCGTGCTGCCTACGGGTTGCCATGCCAAGGGGGAGAAACTTCTCCTCGCCAACGGCCGTAGCAAAAAAGTAGAAGATATCACAGCCGAGGACAAACTTCTCGGCAGCGACGGGAAAGTACGGAATATCCTTTTTCTCCATCGCGGGGAAGGTGAGCTTTATAAAGTGACTCCCATCAAGGGAGAGCCGTTCATTGTCACCCCCGACCACAAACTGACGCTTGTTCCGGCGACAGGAGAACTGCTGGACGTGCCGGTCGCCGAGTGGCTACGCTGGCCGGAAAGCAGGAAGGAAATGCTCCGGATCGTCCGCGCCGACAGCTCTGGTATGCCGCATCTTCCCGGACAGCTGAGGGAAAGGAGGTATGCCTTGCGTACAGGCTTCACGGTCGAACCCGCCGGGCATGGCAAATACTACGGTTTCACGGTAGATGGGGACAACCGTTATCTGCTGTCGGATTTCACCATCACCCATAACTGCGGCAAGACCATCGTTTTTGCCTCCGTCACGGCGCACCAAGTGGAACTCGGTCATCGCGTCCTCATCATAGCGCACAGAGGGGAACTTCTGGCGCAGGCGGCAGACAAACTCAAAGCAGCCTCCGATCTGGATGCCGCATTCGAGCAGGGCGAGAGCCACAGCCTCGGCAGTTTCCTCCCCGTGACGGTAGGCTCGGTGCAGTCCCTCTGCCAAGAGAAACGTCTGGCGGCGTTTCCGCAGGATTACTTTCAGGACATCATCGTGGACGAGGCGCACCATTGCCTGTCGGACAGTTACCAGCGTGTGTTGGAGCATTTCCCGGAAGCCAATATCCTCGGCGTGACCGCAACCCCTGACCGTGGGGACAAGCAGACATTGGGCAAGTTTTTCGACTCCCAAGCCTACGAGTATTCCATGAGCAGAGCTATCCGGGAGGGCTATCTCTCTCCCGTCAAGGCTCGGATGATACCCCTCAAGCTGGACATCAGTCAAGCGGGTATCTCCGGCGGGGATTACAGCGCAACGGACATCGGCTACGCCTTGGAGCCGTATCTCACCCAGATTGCCAAGGTCATGGCAGAGCATTGCCGGGGCAGAAAGACCGTGGTGTTCCTGCCGCTTATCGCCACCTCACAGAAGTTTTGCCGGATGCTCAACGAGGTGGGACTCCGTGCCGCCGAGGTCAACGGCATGAGCGAGGATAGATCCGAAATCCTCACGGACTTCGAGAACGGCAAATATGACGTGCTGTGCAACTCCATGCTCCTGACGGAAGGCTGGGACTGTCCCGCCGTGGACTGTATCGTTGTTCTTCGCCCCACCAAGGTACGGAGCCTGTATCAGCAGATGGTGGGACGGGGAATGCGGCTCTTTCCCGGCAAGGAGAATCTCCTGCTCTTGGATTTTCTCTGGCTCACGGAGCGGCACGACCTGTGCAAGCCGTCCAGCCTGATAGCCAAGGATGCCCAGATTGCCGAGGCTATCGACGAGAAAATCCAAAATGACGAGGAAGTGGACATTCTGGAAGCCGAGGAAGAGGCGGAACGGGATGTGCTGAAGGAGCGGGAGGAGGCTCTGGCGAGGGAACTTGCCGAGATGCGGAGCCGTGCCAAAAAGCTGGTAGACCCTATCCAGTACGCCTTATCTATAGCAGCCGAGGACTTGGCAAGCTATACACCGACATTCCCTTGGGAGATGGACCCGCCATCGGAGAAACAGCTTTCCTTCTTAGAAAAGCGTGGCATCCTGCCAGACACCGTGGAAAACGCCGGACTTGCCTCCTTGCTCATCGACCGTCTGAAACGGCGGCAGGAGGAAGGGCTGGCAACCCCCAAGCAGATCCGCTGCTTGGAGCGGTACGGCTTCCGGCAAGTGGGAACATGGCAGTTCGATGCCGCCAGCAATCTCATCTCCCGTTTGGCTATGAACCATTGGCGGGTGCCGCAGGGCATTACTCCCGCAATATATACACCGATGATTGGAGGAATGTGACATGGACAGAAATATCTTATCGGCTCTCAAGAGCATCAATGTGGCGGAGGTTGACCGTGCCACTTGGATTTCGGTAGGCATGGCACTTAAGGAAGAGGGCTATCCATGCTCTATCTGGGACGACTGGAGCAAGAACGACCCTCGCTACCATGCGGGGGAATGCGAAAAGAAATGGGCGGGGTTCAACGGCACGGGAAAGCCCGTGAAGGGCGGCACTATCGTCCAGATGGCGAAAGACCGTGGCTGGATGCCCAGCACCGAGGGAGCGATGGCCTGGGACGATACCATCGAGTATGACGGCAATGACGGGTTCAACGGATTCGCTCCTCCCGATGCGTGGAATCCCACGGCTGACCTTATCAGCTACTTGGAACTGCTCTTTGACGAGGATGACCGTGTGGGCTATGTCACCGGGGATGTGTGGCAGGACAGCGAAGGCAAGTGGGTGCCGAGCAAGGGAGTGTATGACCGCACGGCGGGAGAGCTTATCGCGTCCCTCAAGAAACACTCGGATGACATCGGAGCCACCGTGGGGGACTGGAAGCCCGAAGTGGGTGGCTGGATTCGGTTCAACCCCTTGGACGGAGAGGGCGTGAAGAACGAGAACGTCACCAAGTTCAAGTATGCCTTGGTGGAGTCCGATACGCTCCCTATCGCCGAGCAGGACATTCTCTTCCGCAAACTGGAACTGCCCATCGCGGCGCTCGTTCACAGCGGAGGCAAGAGCCTCCATGCCATTGTTCGTGTAGATGCGGAGAACTATGAGGAATATCGCAAGCGGGTGGAATTCCTCTACGACTTCATGGAAAAGCAGGGTGTCCCCATCGACAAGCAGAACCGCAATCCTTCCCGGCTCTCCCGTATGCCGGGGCTTACCCGGAACGGCAACCGCCAGTACCTTGCCGCCACCAACATCGGCAGGAAGTCATGGACGGAGTGGATGGACTATGTGGAGGGTGTGACGGACGAGCTGCCGCCGATGGAATCCCTCGCCAAGTACAAGGACAACCCTCCTCCGCTGCCAGAGGAAATCATCCAAGGCATCCTGCGGCGCGGCCACAAGATGATTATCTCCGGCTCATCCAAGGCAGGGAAGTCCTTCCTGCTGATGGAGCTTTGCGTGGCCATCGCCGAAGGGACGAAGTGGCTGGGCTTTCCCTGCAAGCAGGGGAAAGTGCTGTATGTCAACTTGGAAATTGACCCGGCAAGCTGTATCAATCGCTTCCTGAAGATTTATGAGGCTTTGGGCGTACCCATGAACCATTTGGATAACATCGTGGTCTGGAATCTCAGAGGCCATGCCGTACCCCTTGACCAGCTTGTGCCGAAACTCATCCGCAGGGTGCGGGATTTACAGCTTTCGGCCATCATCATCGACCCTATCTACAAGGTCATCACGGGGGACGAGAACAACGCATCGGACATGGGACAGTTCTGCAACCAGTTCGACAGGATCTGCACGGAAACAAAATGCTCCACGATTTACTGCCACCATCACTCGAAGGGAGCGCAGGGGAGCAAGCGGGCGATGGACAGGGCGTCAGGCTCCGGCGTGTTCGCCCGCGACCCCGATGCCCAGCTTGACATGATCCAGTTGGAGCTCACCGATGACATCAAGAACAATGTGCGGGACGGCCATGCTACCGCTTGGCGGCTGGAATCCAATCTCCGGGAGTTTGAGAACATCCAGCCTGTGAATTTCTGGTTCGAGTATCCCGTTCATCGGTTGGACACCAGCGAGGAGTTGGACAACATTCCCGCCGTAGGCAGCGTGGCTGCCAACCTCTCCCGCAGCAGCAAGCGCACCACGGTGGAGGAACGGAGGACGGCGCTCGACACGGCTTATGATGTATGCTCCATCAATCCTCCCGTGAAAATCAAGGATATCGTGGAATACACGGAGCTTAACGAGAAAACCATTCGTCGCTACCTTGCGGAATTCAGCGACGCTTACTGGGTAGAAAACGGAGTGGTGGGCAGGAAAACAAAATAGGGACAAAGGGGGAAATTCCCTATGTGCATAGGCTGGGCAGACAAACGCAGAAAAACCTATGGGCAACCTTGCTCGGACAAAGGCTTATAAATAAAGAGTGTCTGTCCCTGCTGTCACCAGTGTGGGGTGGGCTGCAAGCCTGCCCACCCACACACGGGATGACAGTGACTAAAACCTTTGACCGAAAAATAAATCATTTGAGAAATATTATCAATAAATTTGCTTATGAAATTGGAGGGAAACAGCATGAGATTTTTCTTGGATATCAATCCGCCGACGGCAACAGCGCAGGAACGCTCGGTGCGTATCGTTGGCGGCAGGCCTATATTTTACGACCCCGCTCCCTTGAAGAAAGCCAAGGCAACCTTGATGGTACATTTGGGAAGCCATCGTCCGGCAACGCCAATGGATGGAGCCTTGGAACTTCGCACGACATGGCTCTTTCCCAAGGGCAAGTCTCACAAGGGCGGCGAATGGCGGGTCACTCGCCCGGACACCGACAACCTCCAGAAAATGCTCAAGGACTGCATGACCAAATGCGGCTACTGGAAAGATGATGCCCAAGTGGTACGGGAGATTGTGGAAAAGCAATGGGCAGAGGAGCCGGGGATTCATATCGAAGTGAGACGGCTGGGCAAGCAACGGACATCGAGCCATAACGTGGAAGGCTACCATGACCCCACGGCTGCGGCGGCACTCAGGAACTGTATGTGATGGGAAGGAGCAACGAACGTGGACATGATTTATATTTCGCACCCCTATACGGGCATGGAAGTAAAAAACAGAAAGTCTGCCGAGGAAATCGCACGGACGCTTGCAGTTAAATTTCCGCATATCATTTTCGTAAATCCTATCAATGCCATGCGCCATCTGCGTAATACGAAAATCCCATACGATGCGGTGTTGGCTCAGTGCAAGGCACTCCTTGCCAACTGCAACGGCATCATCATGGCGGGAGACTGGAAAGACAGCAAGGGGTGCATGGCGGAATTTAATTTTGCCAAAGAAATGCAGATTCCGATATGGGAGAGCGTCCGCGAGTATTACGAGGACAATGTCATGCCCAATGATTGCTGCGGAAAGCATAACAATTGCAAACGGTGTGTCTGCCGCAAGTGCGCTCATCGGCTTGCTTGCTGGAACTGCAACGACTGCACCAAGGCACCGGGCGAGAAACCCATCGGCTATACAGGAAACGGCGTATGGGAGTGTTCTCGCTATAGCAAACGCTCCGAATAGGGGGGTGACTGGCATGAATCCTTATCAAGCCTTGGCAAATGCCATCGTTCAGCAAGCGGCAGCAGACCATCGCCGAGCCGTCAAATTTCTCAAGCAGCATCACCACACCGAGGATTTGGACAAGATTGTCGAGCGGCAAATCAAGGAGCGCAAGGCACGAATTAGGAAACGGCGGGAGGGGGGACTGCCTCCCGTAGCCGAAAGGAAAACAGTCGAAGAAATCCTGCTCAACCGCATCTTGGTGAGCGAGGCATTGGTGAAGGATACCGAGGAGTTCTTTCTTTCGGATTGGATTTCCGATTTGACGGATCTGAACGGCGTATGGCTCTTGGAGAAATTACGGAAGATGGAGGGTGATTAGATGGGCACAAAAGAGTTCTTGGAACAGGCAATACATCTGGACGGTCTGATTGACCTTCAAATGGCAGAACTTAGCCAGTATCGCCGCCTCGCCATGAAAATCAGCAGCAGCCGCTTGGAGGAACACGTCAGCCACAGCGCACCCACGGAAGCGCCATACGCCAAGTGGGTGGAGCGCATCGTGGACAAGGAACGGGAAATGAACGATTCCATTGACCGGCTGTTGGCAGCAAGAGAAGAAATCAACAGTTTCATTGACGGTGTGAGCAATCCTCGTTGGCAACGCATCCTCCGCAGCCGTTATATCATGGGATTTTCGTGGTCGAAAATCGCACAGGATATGGGATGCACGGTTCGCCATGCCCAGCGGATTCACCAAGAGATTTTGAAAAATCTCGATAATGTCGCTTTCCGTCACAAAATGTCATAGAATGTCGTTGCCTACGCATTTGACTATTGATTTTTGCGTGATATGATTAAGCTGTAAGAGTGTAAGACAACCTCCAACGGGAGCAATCCCTGCGGAGGTTTTTTCATGCCCAGAATCGAGGTGAATCCCATGCCAACGAAACCAAAACGCCCCTGCCGATATGGCGGCTGTCCGAATCTGACCGACAGCAAGAGCGGCTACTGCGAGGAGCATCGGAGTCTTATGCAGAGGCACTACGAACATTTCTCCCGTGGCTACAATCAGCATGAGCGATATGGAAATGGCTGGCGAAAGGTGCGCGACAGATACATCGCCATGCATCCGCTCTGTGAGGAGTGCCTTGGGCTGGGGAAAGCAAGTGTGGCAACCTTGGTGCATCATGTGAAGCCACTTGCCGATGGCGGCACGAACGATGAGAGTAATCTCAAAAGCCTGTGTGCGAGTTGCCATGAGAAAATCCATCGGCGCAAAAAATCCGACCGCTGACCGGGCAGGGGCGGGCAAAATCTTGCCAACCCTGCCGCGCCATGACCGGCAC
>ERZ842401.8191-NODE-8191-length-10381-cov-7.077474_pt1 | contig 10381 bp, 6 predicted proteins | sample MGYA00521270_ERZ842401 | MGnify/ENA primary metagenome ERZ842401 (study PRJEB31892, sample SAMEA3878208) | bioreactor metagenome | biome: Moose rumen | place: Sweden | collected 2011-10 | study: EMG produced TPA metagenomics assembly of the PRJEB12797 data set... | reverse complement strand
TGAAGAACAACGTGGGCTACGACCAGAACCCGCAGTTCTCGCCCGACGGCAAGTATATCGCTTGGCAGTCGATGGAGCGTGACGGCTATGAGGCTGACCTTAACCGCTTGTGCATCTATGAGATGGCAACGGGCACGAAGCGTTATGTCGACTGGAAGTCGGATGTCGAGGCTTTCTGCTGGGGCTATGGCAAGGAGCATCTCCTCTACTTCCTCAGCGTATGGCACGGCTGTAATAACATGTATGCCGTCACCAAAGACCTGAAGACCATCCAACTAACCAAGTCATGGGCAGACTGGACGAGTCTGCAACTTGCCAACGACGGTAAGCATATCCTCGCCACCCGCCAGAGTCTCTCCGCACCTACTGACATCTATATGGTGACTCCTTCAGAGATCGTTGAGATAAACAGGAACGACCACGTGGAGATCGTGGAGAGTTATATCCAACAGATATCCTTCGAGAACAAGCATATCCTTGACCAGTTGACCCTCGGAAAGATGCGCCAACGCTGGGTGAAGACCACCGATGGCAAGGAGATGCTGGTATGGATCATGCTGCCTGCCAACTATGAGGAAGGGAAGAAATACCCCACCCTGCTCTTCTGCGAGGGTGGTCCCCAGAGTCCTGTAAGCCAGTTCTGGAGTTACCGTTGGAACTTCCAGATGATGGCGGCAAACGGTTATGTGGTCATCGCTCCTAACCGTCATGGACTGCCCGGTTTCGGACAGGAATGGAAAGAGGAGATCAGTGGCGACTGGTCAGGACAGTGTATGAGTGACTATCTCGCCGCCATCGATGACGCTGCCGAGAACCTGCCTTTTGTGGATAAGGACCGCCTTGGTGCCGTCGGTGCATCCTTCGGTGGCTTCAGTGTCTACTATCTCGCAGGCATCCACGAGAAGCGTTTCAAGGCATTCATTGCCCACGACGGCGCTTTCAATCTTGCCGCCATGTACTTAGAGACGGAGGAGAACTGGTTCTCCAACTGGGAGTATGACGAGGCTTACTGGCACCGTCCGCAGATGCCGAATGCCAAGAAGACCTACCATGACTCCCCGCATAAGATGGTGGAGAAATGGGACACCCCTATCCTCTGCATCCATGGGGAGAAGGACTACCGCATCAACTACACGCAGGGCATGGCAGCCTTCAACGCCGCCCGCATGAAGGGCATCCCCGCTGAGTTGCTCATCTTCCCCGATGAGAACCACTGGGTATTGAAGCCCCAGAACGGTATTCTGTGGCAGCGTACCTTCTTCGGATGGCTCGACCGCTGGCTGAAATAACACCAGAAATACTAGATAAACTAGAAGAACTAGAAATACTAGAAAAATAAGATATGACACAAGTTATTCAAAAAACGCTGCGCGACAGTGCGGCAATGCGATGGACAGCATTACTGCTGCTTGCCCTCGCCATGTTCTGTTCATACATCTTCATGGACATCCTCTCACCCATCAAGGACCTGATGCAGGATACCCGTGGCTGGGACTCCACCGCTTTCGGCACCATGCAGGGCTCTGAGGTGTTCCTGAACGTATTCGTCTTCTTCCTCATCTTCGCAGGTATCATCCTCGACAAGATGGGCGTGCGCTTCACTGCCGTACTCTCTGCCGCTGTGATGCTGGTGGGTGCCTGTGTGAAGTGGTATGCCGTCAGTGAGGGTTTCATCGGCAGTGGACTGGAGACCTGGTTTACCAACAACCTCAACTACATCCCCGTCTTCGACGAGTTAGGGGTGTCTCCATTCTATCAGGGCATGCCTGCCTCCGCTAAATTCGCGGCATGTGGCTTTATGATCTTCGGATGTGGCTGCGAGATGGCAGGTATCACCGTTAGCCGTGGTATCGTGAAATGGTTCAAAGGACGTGAGATGGCGCTTGCCATGGGGTCTGAGATGGCACTGGCACGTCTGGGTGTCGCCACCTGTATGATCTTCTCGCCTTTCTTCGCTAAGTTAGGCGGTGAGGTCAGTGTCAGCCGTAGTGTAGCCTTTGGTGTCGTCCTGATGTGTATTGCCCTGATCATGACGATTGTCTATTTCTTCATGGACAAGAAACTCGACAGTCAGACTGGTGAGGCAGAGGAGAAAGACGATCCCTTCAAGATCAGTGATATTGGCAAGATCCTCAGCGATAGTGGCTTCTGGCTCGTGGCTCTGCTCTGTGTGCTCTACTACTCGGCGATCTTCCCCTTCCAGAAGTATGCCGTGAACATGCTGCAGTGTAACCTGACCCTGACAGAGCCAGGTGCTGACTCTTTCTGGGCAAGTCCTTCCGTGACCATCGTGCAGTATGTCATCATGCTCATCGTGGCTGCTGCAGGATTCGCCTCTAACTTCCAGAAGAAGGCGAACATGAAATACACCCTGCTGGGTATCTCCATCCTTGCCTTGATCACTTATTGCTATATGGGCTTCATGCGGCAGACGGCGGAGAGTATCTTCGCCGTGTTCCCCTTGCTTGCCGTGCTCATCACCCCGATCTTAGGCAACTATCTCGACAACCACGGCAAGGCAGTCTCTATGTTGATACTGGGTTCTTTGCTGCTCATCGGTTGCCACCTGACCTTCGCCTTCATCCTGCCATTGTTCAAGGGCAGTGCGGTAGGTGGAGTCATCGTAGCCTACGCCACTATCCTGGTACTTGGTGCCTCCTTCTCGTTGGTACCTGCCTCGTTATGGCCCAGCGTGCCCAAACTCGTCGATGCCAAGGTGATTGGCTCTGCCTATGCTCTGATCTTCTGGATTCAGAACATCGGTTTGTGGCTGTTCCCACTGCTGATCGGTAAGGTTCTTGACGCCACCAACCCCGAGGGAGCCAGTGCTACGGAGTTAGACTATACCGCTCCCCTTGTGATGCTTGCCTGCTTAGGTGTTGCCGCTCTCATCCTGGGCTTCATTCTGAAGGCAGTCGACAAGAAGAAGGGTATCGGACTCGAAGAGCCGAATATCAAATAAGATTAGAACTGAAAGCGCACGACAAGAGGAAGATGATCGCTGAACCCTTGTTGGTAACGCATACCGTTATAAGTGCGGAGGGGCTTAAGCCCTCCGTATTTTTTATCCTCCTCTAGGAGGAAAGGGCTGTCGTTGATGTATACTTGCCGGACATGGTCAAGCAACAGGGGACAGACAAAGACATGGTCGATACTCCCCCACTCGCCTTGATAGCGGTAGGTCGCCTTGGCACCGTGAGTGCCTTTCGCATGACAGGAGATGTTCCGCAGACCATGAGCGGACAGGTATCGCAAGGCAGGTGCCTCAGCGTCATCGTTGAAGTCACCCACCACGATGACCTTTGCGTCGGAAGGCAGTTGGCAAATGGATTGCACCAGACGGTCGGCAACCAACTGACGGTTGGGACGTGTCGCCTTCTCTCCCCCATAGCGACTGGGGGCATGGACGACGAAGACATGAAGGGTATCACCTGTGATATACTCTCCCTGCACATAGAGGATGTCACGGGTGGGACGCATCCCCTCCAAAGGGGTGATTCCTAACGTCTCATAACAGATAGGACGAAACATAAACGGCTGATAGAGCAAGGCGACATCAATACCACGCTCATCAGGTGACTCCGTCATCAGATATTGATAGCCGGCATGGCGCAACAGGGATCTTCTCGTCAGGTCGATGAGCACGGAGTCATTCTCGACCTCCACCAAGGCGACGAGGTCGGGCACCCCCTCCTCCTGACAAGACAGAATCTCCTGTCCGATATTGTTCACCTTACGCCAATAACGTGAGGGAGTCCAATGACGCACTGAAGCAGGCAACCATTCGGTGTCCTGCTTCAGGGTATCGTGGCGACAATCAAAGAGATTCTCGCAATTCAGTTCTACTAAGGTGAGTAATGACGCTAACAGGAGGTTCAGCATACCTTCTCCAGACGCTTCATCATGATAAACATGAAGATGGCGGCAATGAGGCAGACGGCAAGGAACACACTCCAGCAGAGCCAGAGAGGAACAGCACCCCACAACAGACCACCTACTACCACGAGTTGATTACCGATTGCCGTGGCAACGAACCAGCCACCCATCATCATTCCCTTGTATTTGGGAGGAGCCACCTTTGACACGAAGGAAATACCCATAGGTGACAGCAGCAACTCACCAAAGGTCAGAATAAGGTAGACGGAGATCAACAGGTTAGGTGTCACGTCAGCCACATGCATGGCAACAGGATTGCCATCGGCACCTATCTCCGTCTGCGGCATCGGTAGTCCTAAAGAGCCAAACGCCATCAAGGCATAGGCAATGGCAGCGACTATCATACCATAGGCGATCTTACGAGGAGCGGAAGGCTCTTTTCCCTTTGCCGCCAAAGCGCCAAAGATTGCCATGGAGACAGGTGTCAAAGCCACCACATAGAACGGATTGAACTGCTGGAAGATAGGCGCGGAGATAGCGACCGTTGTGGCTTGTCCGTACTGCCAGCAGAGATATGCCACAGCAAGAACAACAACGGCTACCGAGATGAGGCGTGCCTTGGTTGTCTTCGACTGGAAGACAGAGAACAAGGCATAGACGATGAAGATGACGGCTACCAGATTCCACACATTGAAACACATCGCCTGCAGACCAGAGGCGGAGTTGGCGGTGAACTCATCTGCGAAATACGTCAGCGAGAGACCGTTCTGATGGAATGCCATCCAGAAAAAGATGACAACGGCAAAGACGAGACACAGGGCGACGATACGCTGCTTGGTCTCTTCCCTGCTCAGTTCCTCTACTGCAGTCTCAGCAGCCTGAGCCGTTTTCTTCGTACCTCCCTCCGTATGACGGAAGGTAGAGCGGAAGATGTAATAGATAGCGATAGACAGGATCAATGACGCACAGGCAACCGCAAACGAGAAGTGGTAGGCGTCATTGCTGGAGTAGCCCAGAGAGGTCTCCGCATACTCCTTGATCTTGATGGCGGCAGTGGGAGCAAACAAGGCACCGATGTTGATCGCCATGTAGAAGATGGAGAAACCTGCGTCACGCTTGTCCTTATACTGCGGATCGTTATAAAGGTCGCCCACCATCACCTGCAGGTTGCCTTTGAAGAGTCCTGTGCCAAAACCAATCAGCAACAGGGCGGCAAGCATCACTACCAGGGCAAAGGTGTCGCCTCCCAGAGGAACACTCAGTAGCAGGTAGCCTGCGAACATGATGATGATACCCGTGGTGACCATACGTCCAAAGCCGAACTTGTCGGCAAGCATGCCCCCAAACAGCGGGAAGAAATACACAAACATGAGGAAAGCACTGTAGATAGTACCTGCCAAGGCGGGTGACAATCCATAGTTTGCCCTCAGAAACAATGCGAACACTGCGAGCATCGTGTAATAGCCGAAGCGCTCTCCCGTATTGGCGAGAGCCAACGCAAATAATCCTTTCGGTTGTCCTTCAAACATAGTATTATTTTATTTTATCGTTTTTAGTTTTCACTATATCAAAGAGATAAGTCGCCTTGATGACAATTTGACCGAAGTTCGACTTACCGAAATAGTCGCTCTTCGTGTTACCATAGATATTCCCTAACCCATAGTAATAACGCCCCTCTAACAGGAAGTGCCCGACTTTCGGCATCGAGAACTCAATACCGGCACCCCCGGCAATACCATACTCGAACTTCTTCTCGACAGGCATCGACTCCTGTGCCACAATAGTGGAACTACGTGTCTCTGTAGGCTCCTTTCCCTCCACGAGATTCGTACTCGTCGACTCACTCATAAAGACACCGAACTGAGGACCTATCTGGAAGAAACCTTGTAGTCCACGGCGCTCCCTACCCCAACCCAGACGGGCAAACAAAGGGATTTGCAGGTAAGTCATCTTACGCTCATAATGCAGGGCATTGGCATCACCCTCATAATACAGGGGTTGACTTTGCAGTCCCTCTATCTTCTCCTTCCATCCCACTTGTGCGATATTCACTTCCGCCACGATGGCACAGATGCTCTTGAAATATTTCTCACAAGTGTAGCGGAAGGTGATACCAGCCGTCATGCCACCTAACATGCTCTGAGGCACATCAGGGGTGAAGCCTACATTACTTAATACATAGCCACCATTCACACCTACGGCAAAGTCGGTACGGTATTCACCCACCTGTGCCTTCGAGATGAAAGGTAAAAAGGCAAAAAGGTAAAAAAGTAATAGTTTCCTCATCGTTAAAAATAGATCGTTTCCGTATGACGTGCTGGCAGGTAATGGACAAAGAGCATACTCTTATTCTTCAAACCACCATTGCCGATTCGCTCGAAGTGAAGAGGAGTCTGGAGGGGAGTATATCCAACCATTCCCGCTCCACCCGTAAAGTCCTTCCCATACATGTGGAGCCCTTTCAACAGGAAGAGGGCATGGTCATAACCTGTAATGGCGAAACGTGGTAGCGAGTTCATCATGTCTGAATGGAAGTTCCATCGATACTTGAGTATGATACGCTCCGTCTGCGGAGACTGCAGGTTGGTATAAAAAGGTGCGGGAATATAGGTGTCGAACTTATAAAAGTTCTCCAGTTGATGACGTGTATATAGCATCCAGTCCGTATAGCCGAAGACGCTGATTTGCAACTCGGGATGCGACAGACGCAAACCATTCAGTTTTGCCATGGCGGCATTCAGTTCCTTAGAACGTCCTGTGTTCAGAATGACCATATTACGCTTGGTGGGACTGAAAGAGTTGAAGAACGCCGCCTCACTGGAGTTCAGATTAGTGATCTTATACTCGATACTCCGCGCTTCCAGTCTGCGACGAAGTCCGAAGGTGAAGATTCCTTTCTGACTGGTGGAATCATTGCAATCGATAAACACGGGATGGGTGTCACTGAACCGGTCCATGAAATGCCCGATAATCGTCTCATTCTGCTCTGTCTGTGGCTGATAGACCTGCATCAGATGACGATTGACCAGTATCTCGTGACTGTTGATAGAGAATGGAATGAAAACACGGATATCATTCTCCGTAGCGAAATCAGCCAGTGGTTTTACCATTTTGGAGTAGAGCGGACCAATAATCACATCACACTCAGCGGCTTTCGGATCGTCCAAAAATGTCTGAATATCAGTGTCCTCTGCCACATTCCATGCACGGATGTCAGTAGAGATGCCATTGGCACGCAGACTGTCACATGCCATCAGGAAGCCCCTATAATACTCCAGCATGCGCTTGCCGTCACCGTTTACTTTATGGAGTGGCAACATGACACCCACACGAATCTCACGTTGACGGACATCCGTCTTCTCCCTCTTGGCTGGGGCAGTCGGCTGTTGGCTATTGGCTGTTGGCTGATCAACATCAGGCGCTTGGGGCTGATTGGCAGACCAAGGAATATTGATAAAGTCGCCCTTCTTCAACTCATAGCCCGGATTGTTCATCTCCGGGTTGGCTGCGATGAGTTCCTGAATCGTAATACCATACATTCGTGAGATGCCGAAGATGGTCTCTTTGCGCTTCACTTGGTGCTTCTCACGAAACTGAGGCAGTTGCGCAGAGGCTGTCTCCACGGTGAAAGCCAAGCATGTCAGCATCAGAAAATATCTAATCATAGACTTCATAATTTCTGTTTTTTAGTCATTTCTGGTGCAAAATTACGAAAATTCTTTTGTTCTGCACTCGAATTTTCGTAATTTTGCAGAAATATTCTGCTTATGAAAACATTTTTATATATATTCCTGTTTCTTTTTGCCATTGTGGCAATGCCTACCATCGCCCATCCCGATGATGATGACGACGAGATGGAAGAGGCTGTCGACAGCACGACGATTCAGAAAAGCATCTTGCTGATGCCTAATGCCTTCTCGCCAAACGATGATGGTGTCAATGACATCTACAGACCCAAGCAATACCAGAATATCGTGGAGTTTAAGGCTATGATCTTCAACCGCTGGGGACAGTGTCTTTATTCCTGGACGGATATCGAAGGGAGTTGGGACGGCACCTATAAAGGTAAACCCGTCAAAGACGGCGTCTATTTCGTCAGGGTCAAGGCTAAAGGCGGTGACGGTCAGGAGTTTGATATCAAGAAAGATGTTAACCTGCTCCGTAAGTTTAATGAGGTGACAGGAGCCAATGAGCAGTGAACAGAAAATCAATGTCTGGGGGGCAAGAGTCCATAATCTAAAAAACATTGATGTGGAGATTCCTCGTCAGTCACTGACCGTCATCACCGGTCTCAGTGGCTCAGGAAAATCGTCTCTTGCTTTCGATACTATCTTTGCGGAGGGTCAACGCCGTTATATCGAGACCTTCTCCGCCTATGCCCGTAATTTCCTGGGAGGCATGGAGCGTCCTGATGTGGATAAGATCACGGGGCTTTCCCCTGTTATCAGTATCGAGCAGAAGACGACGAACAAGAACCCGCGCTCCACGGTAGGTACCACGACTGAGGTCTACGACTATATGCGTCTGCTCTTTGCCCGTGCCGGTAAGGCTTATAGTTACATGACTGGTGAGCCGATGGTGAAATATACGGAGGAGAAAGTCATTGACATGGTCATGCACGACTATGCTGGCAAGAAAATCCTCATCCTCGCCCCTGTAGTGAGAAGTCGTAAGGGTCATTACCGTGAACTCTTCGAGAGCATGCGCCGCAAGGGTTATCTCCATGTCCGTGTGGACGGAGAGGTACAGGAGATCACACGTGGCATGAAAGTCGACCGCTATAAGAACCACGACATCGAGGTGGTGATCGACCGCCTTGCCGTGAAGGACACGATTGACGACCGTCTGAAGAAGAGCGTCCAGATTGCCATGAAACAAGGTGAGGGACTGCTGATGATTATGGATCATGAGACGGGAGCCGTGAAGCATTTCTCCAAACGACTGATGTGCCCTACCACTGGTATCTCGTATAGCGACCCTGCCCCCAACACGTTCTCGTTTAACTCTCCACAGGGAGCCTGTCCTCACTGTAAGGGACTGGGCTATATCAACGAGATCGACCTGGCAAAAGTCATCCCCAACCGCAAACTGAGCATCCACGATGGTGCCATCGTTCCTTTAGGGAAGTACAAGAACCAGATGATTTTCTGGCAGATAGACGCTATCCTCAAGAAATATGAGTGTGATATCAAGACCCGTGTGGAGGATGTCCCCGAGGAGGCATTGCATGAGATTCTGTATGGCTCTTTGGATACCATCCGCATTGATAAGGAACTGGTACACACGTCGAGTGACTATTTCGTGAGTTTCGACGGTATCGTGAAATACCTGCGTAACGTGATGGAGAACGATGAGAGCACAAGCGGACAGAAATGGGCTGACCAGTTTCTGGCGGAGTGCGAGTGTCCTGAATGTCATGGACAACGGCTTCATCGTGAGGCACTCTCCTACAAGATTGCCGACAAAAACATCTCGGAACTTGCCAATATGGACCTAACGGAACTGCGGGAATGGCTGAATGAGGTGGAGCAGCACATGGACCATCAGCAGCAGCAAATCGCCGCCGAGATACTGAAGGAGATACGTACCCGACTCGATTTCCTGTTGGAGGTGGGTCTCGATTACCTTGCCCTCAACCGCCAGTCAGCATCTCTCTCTGGCGGTGAGAGTCAGCGCATCCGACTCGCCACACAGATTGGCTCGCAACTCGTCAACGTCCTTTATATCCTTGACGAGCCCAGTATCGGACTGCACCAACGGGATAACGACCGCCTTATCAAGTCGCTCAAAGAACTGCGTGACCTCGGTAATACCGTCATCGTCGTGGAGCACGACCGTGACATGATGCTCAATGCCGACTATATTGTGGACATCGGTCCAAAGGCAGGACGCAAAGGCGGTGAGGTCGTCTTCCAAGGTACCATCGATGAGATGATGAAGACTGACACCATCACGGCACAGTATCTGAGTGGTCAGCGGAATATCGACATACCGACAACTCGCCGTAAGGGCAACGGAAAGAGCCTCTGGCTACATGGCTGTCGTGGCAATAACCTGAAGAATATCGACGTGGAGTTCCCGTTAGGAAAACTCATCCTGGTAACAGGTGTCAGCGGATCGGGTAAGTCGACCCTCATCAACGAGACCCTCTACCCCATCCTCTCCAAGCATTTCTACCGCTCTTTGCAGCACCCCATGCCCTACGACAGTATCGAGGGACTGGAATATATAGATAAGGTGGTGAATGTCGACCAGAGTCCTATCGGTCGCACCCCACGCTCTAACCCAGCGACATACACTGGTGTTTTCTCGGATATCCGTTCACTGTTCGTGAACCTCCCAGAGGCACAGATCAGAGGCTACAAGCCAGGACGCTTCTCCTTCAATGTGAAAGGCGGGCGCTGCGAGACCTGTGGCGGTAATGGCTATAAGACGATCGAGATGAATTTCCTGCCCGACATACAGGTACCCTGTGAGGAGTGTCATGGCAAACGCTATAACCGTG
>ERZ842401.8190-NODE-8190-length-10382-cov-3.226687_pt1 | contig 10382 bp, 5 predicted proteins | sample MGYA00521270_ERZ842401 | MGnify/ENA primary metagenome ERZ842401 (study PRJEB31892, sample SAMEA3878208) | bioreactor metagenome | biome: Moose rumen | place: Sweden | collected 2011-10 | study: EMG produced TPA metagenomics assembly of the PRJEB12797 data set... | reverse complement strand
ATATTATCTATTTCAAAGATTTGTTTTAATAAGTCTAAATTTAACAATTTGTTTAGATTATCAGAAATTAAAGATTTTAATTTTTCGTGATGTTTCAATGTAAGCCAAGCATCCTGACCAATAACCATTACATTAGGTTCTTGAGCAATCTTTTCCTTATTTTTTTCCCCATTTAGCATAATTTTTTTCCGAAAAACTTGCCGCGATGTGTAAAGTTATATATATTTGCCGAGAGAAAAGGTTTAATTAACGTAATAATAACCATTTAAAGAAACGTAGTATGAATAAAACTGAATTGACAGCAAAGATTGCTGAGAGCGCCGGCCTGAGCAAGGTGGACGCAAAGAAGGCTCTGGATGCCACGCTGGCAGCCATCGTAGAAGCCGTAAAGGGTGGTGACAAGGTGACCCTGATTGGTTTCGGCACATTCGCCGTGGCCAAGCGCGACGCACGTAAGGGCATCAACCCCCAGACGAAGAAGGCCATCTCCATCCCCGCAAAGAAGGTGGTGAAGTTCAAGGCTGGTGCCGATCTGGCACTCTAAGCCTTTCTGCTCCGTGACGGAGCTTCTGTGTTATTACAAACGATTGGGATGGGCTCAGGAAGGTCTGAGCTCATCCTCTTTGTACGTATAGAGAGACCGCATGAAATCGTATAAGACGTTGGTTTTCATTCTGTGCCTCGCCGGTGGACTGGCTGCGATGGCCGCTTTTTTCCCGCGCGACGGTATATGTATAAATAATGTACAGCTCCGCTTCCCTGCCCTCAGCGAGGCGATGGGGAGCAAGCCGGAGGCGGCGGTGGAAGAAGAGGCCGAAGCCGAAGCCGACACGCTCACCCCCGAGGAGCTGATGGAGCAGCGACTGGCCGTGTTGCATGCCGCGCGCGACTCGGAATATGTGGCCTACATTGCCAAGAGTCCTACACGCTTCTACATGCCGGACGACGACGTGGCATACCTCGACCCCTTCTTCCAGGCGATGGACGCCGCCGCGAAGCAGCCCACGCGAATCATGCACTACGGTGACTCGCAGCTCGAGGGCGACCGCATGACGGGCGTCCTGCGCGAATACTTCCAGGAGACGTTTGGCGGCAGCGGTCCGGGCCTGGTGCCGGCGGTGCAGACGCTGGGCAGTGCCACGGTCACCGTCGGCACCACTCCCGAGCTGCCCCATTATATGTTCTTCGGCTCCTCGGCGTTCCATGCCGACCATAAGCGCTATGGCCCCTTGGCTCAGGTGGCTCAGGTGACCGATTCGGCCACGTTCGAGGTGTCCTGCCACGGCGGGAAAACCTATCCCCATTGTCGTTCGTTCCGCCGCCTGAGCGTCTTGCTCTCGGGCAGCGGCAGCCTCGTGGTTCCACTTTCGGAGACGGACACGACAGCACTCACCTCGCCCCTGGACAGCACACACCACGGCCTGCGCATCTGCTCGGCCATGCTCCCCTCGTCCGTGAGTCGGGCCACGGTGAAGGCACGCGGTAGCATGGAGGTGTACGGCCTCATGCTCGACGGCGCCGGCGGCGTCTCGGTGGACAACATTGCCATGCGGGGCGTCTCGGGCACGCTCTTTACGGCCATCGAGCGCGAATCGCTGGCCCCTTTCTTCAGGGAGCAGAATGTCTCGCTCGTCATCCTGCAATTCGGCGGCAACTCGGTGCCCTATCTGAAGGACAGCCGCGGCATATCGAACTATAAGCGGCAGCTGATGGCCCAGATAGCCCTCTTCCAGCGCATGTCGCCCTCGTCGCGCATTCTCTTCATCGGCCCTTCGGACATGGCCACGGCCGATGGCGAGGAGATGAAGACCTATCCGCGCCTGCCCGAGATTGTCGACTCGCTGCGCGCCGCTGCGACGGAGAGCGGCGCAGCCTTCTGGAACATGTATCGCGCCATGGGCGGTCGAGGGTCAATGGTACGCTGGGTCGAGGCCGACCCGCAGCTGGCCGGCGAGGACTACATACACTTCACTCCGCGCGGCGCCCGCAAGATCAGCGAGCTGCTGTGCCAGACGTTTGACTTCTACTACCAGTATTACCGTTTCCGCCACGGCCTGGACGAGGAAACACTTCCCGAGGATTCTGTAGCTAATGACACGACACACACTGACATTCGCCCTGTGCCTGTGGCTCAGTAGCCCCGTCCGGACCCAGCCGCTGCCGACGAGGGAGATTGCCGAGGTGGCCTGCCTGCATGTGGATTGCGGACAGGACACCCTGCAGTTTCCGGGCGGGCGGGAGCACTTCGACAGTCTGCGATGTGTCCTCGACACACTGCTCGCGACCGGACGGGGCCGACTGAACATCCTGCACATCGGCGGCAGCCACGTCCAGGCGGGAAGCTTCTCGCATCGGGTGCGGGCCGACCTGACCTCAGCCACCGGGCCGACCGCTGCCGGACGCGGACTGCTCTTCCCCTTTACGGCGATGAAGTCGAATGCTCCGGAGAGCTATGCCATGTGGCACGAGGGGAAGTGGACCTTCAGCCGCTGCGTAGGCCGCGAGCCGCGCCTCCCGCTGGGCCTCGCCGGTGCCTGTCTCGAGACGAGCGACACGGCGGCACGCGTCTTCATTGACATGGCTTCGCTGTCGCTGTGGCGCACCGATACCCTGCGCGTCCTGGGCGAGGGCAGTGCGCCCGACGTCGTCCCTGTATTCGTCTGGAACGCGGACACCCTCGCTCCGCTGCCGCCCGACGGCCTGCCCGGCTTCCGCTTCGTCCTGCCTGCCGAGGCCGACACGTGCAGCCTCTCGTTCCGCGGTTTGGTGGCCGACAGCCTCTCGTTCTGCCTGCGCGGTGTGCTGACGGAGAGCCATGCGCCCGGCATCACCTACAGCGAGGCGGGCATCAACGGTGCCAGCGTGCCGTCGTGGCTGCGCTGCACGCTTCTCGAGCAGGACCTCGCGCTCGTCCCGCCCTCGCTCGTCATCTTCGGCATCGGCATCAACGACGCCAACGTGTGGCCCCAGTCGTTCAGCTCCGAGCAGTTCAAGGAGAACTACCGCGAGCTGATACGCCGCATCCGCAGTGTCAGCCCCCGGTGTTGCTTCCTCTTTATCACTAACAACGACTGCTGGTTCAACTTCCGCGGACGCCGGCGGACGTTCAACACAAACACGCCGCGCGTACAGCAGGCCATGCGCGAGCTGGCAGCCGAGGTGGACGGCGCCGTCTTCGATGTCTTCGCCCTGATGGGAGGCCTGCGCTCGTCGAATGCCTGGGTGCGTGCCCGCTTGCAGCGCCCCGACCATATCCATTTCACACGCGAGGGTTACGAACTCTGGGGCGACCTCCTGTACAATGCGTTGGCGACCTCCCTCCATCCCTCCAAAGGCGAGGATGACTCCCGAGATGACTCCACAGACACTTCCGAGGCAGGGGAGCCGTAATCAAAGTAACTGACCGACATGGAACTCATCACCAAGATATTTGCCTTCGACCCAAACTCGCCCCTGCTGTTCACCCAACTGCAGTTCTGGGTGTTCTTTGCCTTCGTCTTTGCGGGCTTCACGCTGATTACCTCGCGCCCCTTCCGCTGGCAACAGGCATTGCGCAATGCCTACCTCTTCCTCGTCAGCCTCTTCTTCTACTTCAAGACCAGCGGCTATTTCGTGGGGCTGCTCGTCCTTGTCACCTGCACCGACTACCTCATCGCCCGCGGCATCTTCCGCCAGCGCGAGAAGGCGCGTTGGCGTGCCCGCGCCCTTCTCTCGCTCAGCGTCTGCATCGACCTGGGCCTGCTCTGCTACTTCAAGTACAGCTATTTCTTCATCGACATGCTCAACCAGCTCCTTGGCACGCAGTTCCATGTCACCAACATCGCAGCCGAGGCGGCCAACCGGCTGACGCATTCCACGTTCTGGAGCGTCGACCGCATCATCCTGCCCGTCGGCATCTCGTTCTACACCTTCCAGGTCATCAGCTATACGGTCGACGTCTATAAGGGGCTGATACGCCCCGTGCGCAACATCCTCGACTTCGGCTTCTACGTCTCCTTCTTCCCGCAGCTGGTGGCCGGCCCCATCGTCAAGGCTTCCGACTTCATCCCCCAGCTCTACCGCCGCTACTTCCTGAGCCGCATGCAGTTCGGCATCGCCGTCTTCTGGATACTGAACGGACTGGTCAAGAAGATTGTCCTCTCGGACTATCTCGCGGTGAACTTCATCGACCGCGTCTTTGCCAATCCCCACTTCTTCTCCGGCTTCGAGAACCTCATGGCGCTCTTCGTCTATTCGCTTCAGGTCTATGCCGACTTCTCGGGCTATACCGATATTGCCATCGGCCTGTCGATGCTCATGGGGTTCCATCTCCCGATGAACTTCAATTCGCCCTACAAGGCACCCAACTGTTCCAACTTCTGGAAGCGCTGGCATATCTCCCTCTCCCGCTGGCTGCAGACGTACCTGTACATCCCCTTGGGCGGCAACCGTAATGTCACGGGTGCCACTTACTTCTGGATTACAATCATCACCCTCTTCACGCTCATCCTGAGCGGCAGCGTATGGCTGGCTGCGCTGGCCGCCTTCGTGCTGCTGTCCGTCATCTGGACTGCCTATCGCCGTCCCGAGAAGCGCCGCCATATCTACGCCAACCTGAACGCGATGATTACGATGCTGCTGGGCGGCCTGTGGCATGGTGCTTCGTGTAACTTCCTCGTCTGGGGTGGCCTCAATGGCTTTGGCATGATTGTCTATAAGTTCTGGCGCGACTATTCTCTCCTGCGGCAGGCGCTCTATGCCTCGGCCGTCACAGCCGTGCTGGCTCTGCTGGCCGCCTATGCCCCTGCGCCGCTATGGAATGTGCTGCTCGTGTTCGTGGGCTTCATCTGCCTGAGCGCGTGGATGCGCTGGCTGTTCCGTAATGTCCGTCTGCGTGCCTTCGGCTATGTGAACCACGCCTGGTGCATCGCCGTCACGTTCACCTTCATCACCTTCACCCGCCTCTTCTTCCGCTCGGGCTCCAACCTCGATCCGGCGGTGGCCAACGAGACAGCCTGGCGCATCGCCACCGAGATGATACAGGCCATCGGCACCCGATGGAATGTCGCCGTGTGGCCCATCTGCGTGGCCTATCGCAACGTCTTCCTGCTCTTCCTCCTCGGGATGGTCATCCACTGGCTGCCCACCGACTGGAAGCGGCGCTATCGTCTCTCCTTTGCCCGTCTGCCCCTTCCCGCCATCTACGTCGCCGTCCTCGCCGTCGTCTTCCTCCTCTATCAGTTCGTGACGGCTGAGATGCAGCCCTTCATCTACTTCCAGTTTTAGCCGTCGGAGGTAGAAGAGCACTCTTTACATATTACAATGTACGCGCGCGAAGCACTTTCCGCTTCCGTACGTGAAATGTTTTGGTCGTAGAGTAACACGTGAGGTTCAATATTTAACGCTCTTTAACGTAAAACTTCGCATCGGGAACAATTTTTCACGGAAAAGCATGGCACATTCGGGAAAATGTCGTATCTTTGACAACACTTTAACGAACAACGAACATTCATTCACCGCAAAAGACAACCAAACACGACATAAAAAGGGCAATAACAAACACCACATCGGCAGGATTGAGTACGCACTGATTTCATTCCGCCAACGGGCCTACTACTAACACTTTTACTACTAACACTTTTATCAACCTAAACCAACAATTTATGCGCAAACAACTACTGAAAGGGTGTTTGGCGGCAATAGCATTGCTGACAAGCACAACGGCATGGGCGCTATCCCAGGTGGATGGTGTCTATCAGATTGGTACGGCTGAAGACCTGAAGGCCTTTGCCGACCTTGTGAACGGTGGCGAGTCTTATGCCTGCGCAGTGCTGACGGCCGACATCGACTACGGCATCGAAAGCACCATGATTGGCATGGACATGCCTGACGGAACCACCTCCTGGTACAACGGTCGCTTTGACGGCCAGGGCCACACGGTGAAGCTGAACCTGTTTGCTTCCCAGAACGGAGCTGCTCTGTTCCAGAATGTGGGTTACCAGGGACGCGTCACGCGAGTGATGACCACCGGTACCATCACCACCGAGTACAAGTATGCCGCAGGTATTGCGGCCTGGAACCGCGGTGTAATCAACCGCTGTGCCACTACGGTGAACGTGAAGAGCGGCATCGCGGGCGACGGCACGCATGGTGGTATCGTGGGCGTGAGCCAGGCCAACAGTATGGTGGCCGACTGTTTGTCCGCTATGACCATTACCACCTCCGCCACTGTAAACTGCGGTGGACTTATCGGATGGTCGGAAGGCAAGACAGCGATGGAGAACTGCCTTAACATTAACGATTTCCAGTTCGAGAACCAGAGCGGAAGCGCCGTGACGTCGCGTAACTTCAACAGTTATGTGAGCCAGGGCTACGGTTTGTATTATGTGACACCGTTCGGTGACCTCACCGGCGGTACGCAGCTTACGGAGGAGGATGTCAAGAGCGGTAAGGCCTGCTTCCTGCTGAACACCGACCAGCACAAGATCATCTGGACACAGAAGATTGGTGAGGATCCGTATCCCCTGCCCTTCGGAGACCGCGGACAGGTGTATTGCTCTGCTGCAACGGCCTGCGACGGCACCACCGAGACAGAAGGTGCCACGTACAGCAACTCCTCCCTTGGCGGCACACCCACTCCCCACGAACTCACGGCAGGCTTCTGCTCCGTATGTAAGGGTGTGACCACAAGCCGTCGCTACGAAGGTGCCAGCACGCACAACCATGATTTCACCGGTTACTATGACTACGATTTCGTGGAGCGCGACAACGAAGGCTGGTACCTTGTGAGGACTGCCGAGGATATGCTCTGGCTGGCCAATACCGAGCCGCTGAACAACGAGTACTTCAACTGCAAGTTCATGAACGACATCGACTACAGCGAGCACAACTTCTGGCTGAACATCAGCAACTGGTATGCCGGCATCGTGGACGGACAAGGTCACAAGCTGACGATAAACATCGGCCCCGTCACCGATTCATGGAGTTCGGGTATTACACCCAAGCTGTCAGGAACGGTCAGGAATCTCTGGATTGACGGAACCGTGACTGCATCGAACACCGGTGGTGCTTCTGTCTGCGGTCAGGCACAGAACAACGCCGCTTCCATCGAGAACGTCATCAGCACCGTGGACATCATCTCCACCGTGACCGGCGACGGCACTCACGGAGGCTTTGTGGGTCGTTCCAACACACAGATACACCTGACGAACTGTATCTTTGCCGGCTCTATCCAGGGCGAGGGAACCTCCAACTGTAGCGGACTCGTTGGCTGGGCCAGCAGCCCCACCTTTGTGGACAACTGCATCGTGGCGGCCACCTTCAACCTGGCCGAGGGCGACAACAATACGTTTGCGCGTAACGCAACGAACCTGCGTATGACCAACCGCCCCAACTACTACGTGAATGCCAACGGCGCTGTGCCCGAGGGCACTATCCTGATCGACGCTGCCGACCTGGCCAGCGGAGCACAGACCTATCTGATGAACGGCGACCAGAGCGTGATAGAATGGACGCAGGCACTGGGCACCGAAGCCTATCCCCTGCCCTTCCTGGGCCACGGACAGGTGTATGCCAACCCCTCTGGCGGCTATCGCTGCGACGGTCAGCTGCTGGGCAACGTGACCTATTCGAACACCGAGACAGCCCGCGTGCTGCCCGATCATAAGTATGTGGATGGCTTCTGCTCCGTCTGCGACGGCTATGATCCCGACTATCTGCAGCCCAACGGTGACGGCTTCTACGAAGTGGGCACCGGACGCCAGCTGGCATGGTTCGCCCATAAGGTGGTCGAGGGAGGCAACGGCGGCCTGAACGTCCTGCTGACTGCCGACATCGACATGAGCAGCGAGAACGAACACTTCCGCTCCATCGGTACCGAGGCCAATCCCTACACCGGACACTTCGACGGACAGCACCATGTAATCAGCAATCTGAACATCAACGAGCCGGCTGTGAAGGGCGTAGGCCTCATCGGTGGTATTGCCGGACCGGCACTCATCGAGAACACGACGCTCGACAACTCCTGCTCCATCATCGGTAACGGCTATGTGGGTATGATCGGATTCTCGTCGCCCATCGTGGGCGCCGTGACGCTGCGCAACCTGGGCAACGAGGCTGACGTGACCTCTGTAGATGGTGCCAATGCAGGCGGTATCCTGGGATGCTCCATGAGCAGCAGCGTGACCTTCACGCTGGAGAACTGCTACTCGACGGGTACCATCAGCGGCCCCAAGGAGAACGGTATGCTCTCCGGCTGGTTAGGATCGAATGCCGTGGTGACCAACTGCTGGAGCACCAGCCCCATCAGCGGCTTCACGGACGAGGCCACCAAGTTCTGCCGCCGCAGCAGCGCCACGTTCACCAACTGCTACGCCACCGACGGTGACGGCTCGCAAGCTAAGAAGGTCACCGAGGACCAAGTGGCAAGCGGCGAGCTGGCATACCTGCTCAACGGCAAGCAGTGGGGCGAACCCGCATGGTATCAGTTCCTGCCCGAGGAGACTCACCCCGTGACCATCCCCACGCACGGACATGTGTACTATTACGACGGACTCTACGGTTCGGTAGATGACGAGACGGAGTTCCAGACACTGCGCCAGGAAATCAAGGACACCGAGAGCAGCTGGATTGACGGCGAAGGCTTCGTGGCCGAAGATTCGCTCATCGAGGCATACCGCACGACCATCGAAGGCGTGGACGGCTGCACAACGATGAAGGAACTCTACGACTATGTGAACAGCATGGCATCTCAGAAGAGCAACCTGCAGAAGAGTGCCGACGCCTACAATAAATATATCGCACGCGCGCAAGAGCTGCGTGACATCCTTGCCAATGACGAGACCTTCCAGGGCGAGGATCGCGAGATTCTGGCCGCCTATCTGGACGGCGAGGACGAGCCCTGCGAGGACTATCCTAACGGTGCATACTATTACATCATCGACTACCACACGATGTCGGCCGCCGAGATTACGGAGGAAATCAACTTCATGAACGAGCTGTACCAGAAGGCTGTGAAGTTCGGATACATCGAGGGTACCGAGATTACCAGCCTGCTCGTGAACCCGAAGTTCACGGAGGCCTTCACCACCGGTTGGGAAGGCGTGCTCGGCTCGGGCAAGACCAGCGCCACGCTGCAGGATCCCAACGATCCCGAGAAGACCGCCACATGGGTAGGCGCCGAGGGATGGAACAAAGTGTTCGACATGCACCAGACGCTCCACGGCATGAAGGAGGGCGTATACCTGCTCAAGATGAACGCCTCGCAGCGTGCCAGCTCGAGCGTGAACACCCTCAGCCTGAACTACACCGCTTCGATGTACCTGAACGACAACCAGACCTACATCCCCGCAGCCATCGAGACCATGATTTCGGCAGAGGAGGCTGTCGACCAGGTGAACGCCAACATTACCGGTGCCACGGCCGACCTCCAGCTGAAGGATGGTGACGATATCATCGGCTACTACCTGCACGGACAGCTCTCGATGGCCATCGCAGCCAACTCGGACCGCAGCCCCGTCTATATGGTGGCTCAGGTGGGCGAAGACGGCGAACTGACCGTCGGCATCAAGAACCCGGGTTCGGGCAAGGGCAGCGACTGGGTGGGCTTTGCCAACACCGTGCTGACCTATTGCGGCGAACTCGACTCCCCGACGGCTACCGACGCCATCCAGCAGGCCCTCGGCGGACAGCTGGAACGTGCCACGACAATGCTCGAAAAGTATGAACCCATCATCGACGAGAACTATGCTGTTCAGCCTAACTACGATGCCGAGCTGCAAGCCGAGCTGGCCGCTCTCGTGCAGGAGGCTAACGACGCAGCAGAGAATGCCACGAAGTACGAACTCATCCAGAAGTTCAGCGACCTCTTCCAGCGCATCTACGAGTGCAAGATAGCCTATGTCTCGATGTACAAGAACTCCATCCTCATCGAGGACGTGGTGAACATGCTGAGCAGCGAGATGTCCGATGATGAACGCACCAACCTGTTCAACCTCACCGCCGACCTGCGCATCGGCTACATGGATGGCGAATACACCAAGGAGCAGGCCGAGAACCCCGAGGGCATGGAATCCGTGCTCAAGTACGTACCCGAGCAGGATGCCAACGGCATATTCCAGCTGAAGGACAAGTACCACATGGCCTACTTTGCCGCACTCGTCAATTCGCTGGCTCCCGCGTCGAGTGCCGTGATGTGCAACGACATCGACATGACGAACGTCGATTTCGTCGGCATCGGCACCACGGCATCGTCCTATGCCGGCACCTTCGACGGCCAGGGCCATCGCATCAGCAACCTCACTGTGAATGGTGGCGAGTACACCGGCCTCTTCGGTCGTGTGGCCACGTGTACCGTCAAGAACTTCATCCTCGACAGCTCTTGCTACATCCTCGGACAGGCCTTC
>ERZ842401.8189-NODE-8189-length-10382-cov-8.633291_pt1 | contig 10382 bp, 8 predicted proteins | sample MGYA00521270_ERZ842401 | MGnify/ENA primary metagenome ERZ842401 (study PRJEB31892, sample SAMEA3878208) | bioreactor metagenome | biome: Moose rumen | place: Sweden | collected 2011-10 | study: EMG produced TPA metagenomics assembly of the PRJEB12797 data set... | reverse complement strand
TGATGGACCAGTCGAACGGTATCATCCATGTGGTAGGACCAGAGAAGGGACTGTCCCTGCCTGGTATGACGATTGTCTGTGGCGACTCCCATACTTCCACGCATGGAGCAATGGGTGCTGTAGCCTTCGGTATCGGTACCAGTGAGGTGGAGATGGTGCTTGCCTCACAGTGCATTCTCCAGCAGAAACCTAAGTCGATGCGTATCAGTATCAACGGCAAATTGGGAAAAGGTGTGACAGCGAAAGATGTGGCGCTCTACTTGATGTCGCAACTGACGACCTCTGGTGCCACAGGCTATTTCGTGGAATATAGTGGTGACGTGGTGAAGGACATGTCGATGGAAGGTCGTCTGACCCTCTGTAATCTGTCTATCGAGATGGGAGCCCGTGGCGGCTTTGTCGCTCCTGACGAGACCACCTTTAATTATATAAAAGGTAAGGAGTTCGCTCCAAAGGGCGCTGACTGGGATAAGGCTGTTGCCTATTGGAAGACTTTGAAGAGCGGGGACGACGCTGTATTCGACAAAGAATTAGTTTTCGACGCAAAAGATATAGAGCCTCGTGTGACCTATGGTACGAATCCTGGAATGGGTATCGGTATCACGGAGGCTATCCCTACTGAGGGTGGCGTTGGCTTTGAGAAGGCTCTCAATTACATGGGTTTTCAGCCAGGAGAGAAACTGCTGGGTAAGAAGATTGACTATGTATTCTTGGGCGCTTGCACCAATGGACGTATCGAGGACTTCCGTGCCTTTGCCGCTATTGCCAAAGGACATAAAAAGGCAGATAACGTCATCGCATGGTTGGTACCTGGCTCCTGGGCTGTTGACCGCCAGATCCGTGAGGAAGGTCTTGACAAGGTGTTAGAGGCTGCTGGCTTTGAGATTCGTCAGCCAGGTTGTTCCGCTTGTCTTGCCATGAACGATGACAAGATCCCCGCAGGAAAGTATTCCGTATCGACAAGTAACCGTAATTTCGAGGGTCGTCAGGGACCAGGCGCACGCACTATCCTTGCCTCTCCTTTAGTAGCCGCCGCTGCTGCCGTAACTGGTGTAATCACTGATCCAAGAGAACTATTATGAAACAAAAATTCAACGTTATAACATCCACTTGTGTGCCCCTTCCTTTGGAGAATGTGGACACCGACCAGATTATTCCTGCCCGTTTTCTGAAGGCTACCACTCGTGAGGAGAGTTTTTTTGGTGACAACCTCTTCCGTGACTGGCGCTATAATGCCGATGGGACTGTCAATAAGAACTTTGTACTGAATGACCCCACCTATGGTGGTTGTATCCTTGTAGCAGGTAAGAACTTCGGATCAGGTTCCAGTCGCGAGCATGCCGCATGGGCAATCGCCGGTTATGGATTCCGTGTGGTTATCAGCAGTTTCTTCGCGGATATTCATAAGAATAATGAGTTGAACAACTTCGTGTTGCCGGTAGTGGTTAGTGAGCAATTCCTTGCAGAACTTTTCGAGAGCATCAAGCAGAATCCGAAAATGGAGGTTGAGGTTGACCTTCCTAACCAGACGGTTACAAACAAGGCAACAGGAAAACAGGAGAAGTTCGAGATTAACGGTTATAAGAAACATTGTCTGATTAACGGATTGGATGATATCGATTTCCTGATTCAGAATAAGGATAAAATCGAGCAATGGGAACAGCAGAACGCATAAACGCTTCGCAACGTACTCTTCCTTATGTTGAGATAATGGACTCGACACTCCGTGATGGTGAGCAAACCAACGGTGTGTCGTTTCTTCCTCATGAGAAGTTGATGATAGCACGTATGTTGCTTCGTGATGTCAATGTGGACCGCATAGAGGTGGCATCCGCTCGTGTTTCGGAAGGTGAGAAAGAGGCGGTGAGAATGATCTGTCGTTATGCCGACCAGATAGATAAACTGGATAGGGTAGAGGTGCTTGGCTTTGTGGATGGACACCAGTCTGTCGACTGGATTGTCGATTGCGGTGGAAAGGTTATCAACCTACTTGCCAAAGGTTCGTTGAAGCATTGTGCCATGCAGTTGCATAAGACAACAGAAGAGCATATCGCGGATATCAAGGAAACGGTGGAATATGCGACAAAGAAAGGATTTACCGTAAACCTTTATTTAGAGGATTGGTCGAATGGTATGAAGGACTCTCCTGAGTACGTCTATCAAGTGATGGACGCATTGGTTGAGGGTTCTGTCAGACGTTTCATGCTCCCTGACACGTTGGGTGTGATGAATCCCCTGCAGGTCATTGAGTATTTCCGTAAGATGATCAAGCGTTATCCACAGGCGCATTTCGATTTCCATGCCCATAATGACTATGACCTAGCCGTCAGCAACTCGCTTGCCGCTGTGTTGAGTGGTGCTAAGGGACTGCATGTTACGGTTAATGGTCTTGGGGAACGTTGTGGTAATGCCCCGATGGCAAGTGTTCAGGCGATACTGAAAGACCAGTTTCATGCCAAGACAGGACTTGTGGAGGATAAATTGAATGGCATCAGCCGATTAGTGGAGGGATATAGTGGTATCGCTGTAGCCCCTAATCAGCCTATCGTTGGAGAGAATGTATTTACCCAAGTGGCTGGTGTCCATGCGGATGGTGACTCTAAGGATAAACTCTATTATAATGAACTGATCCCAGAGCGTTTCGGGCGTAAGCGGGAATATGCCTTAGGTAAGAACAGCGGCAAGGCGAATATCGCCAAGAACTTAGAGGAACTGGGATTGGAACTGACACCTGAGCAGACCAAGCGTGTCACACAGCGTATCACCGAACTGGGTGATAAGAAGGAGATTGTGACACAGGAGGACTTGCCGTATATTGTCAGCGATGTGTTGAAACATGACGCTCCTGAGGATAAGGTTAAACTGGTCAGTTATGTGGTGTCAACAGCCTATGGCTTGAAACCAGGAGCCAATATCAAGGTGGAGATTAATGGTAAACAATATGAGGGAAGTGCTGTGGGAGATGGACAGTATGATGCTTTCGTGAGGGCATTGCGCTATATTTATAAGAAGAATCTTGACCGTACTTTCCCCATTCTTGCCAACTATCAAGTCTCTATCCCTCCGGGTGGTCGTACAGATGCCCTTGTACAGACGGTGATCACATGGCATTATAATGACGGGTTGCTCCGTACTCGTGGACTGGATGCCGACCAGACAGAAGCCGCCATCAAAGCGACCTTCAAGATGCTGAATATCGTTGAGAGCAATCTAAAAGGGTGATTTTCAGAACAAAGATATGGATAGTAAGAAGATATTAGACTTCCTGCGGGAGGTGATGATGAACAATAATCGTCCTTGGTTTCAAGATCATAAGGAGGATTATCTGGAGGCAAAGAAAGAGTTTGAGGAGGGTATTGCCAAAGCAATAATGAGAATTACTGCGTTTGATGAGTCGATAGCCCATGTCACAGTGAAGGATGCCACTTATCGATTCTATCGTGATACCCGTTTCTCTCCAGACAAGTCACCTTACAAGAATCATTTTGGGGCGTATATCAATGCGCATGGAAAGAAAGCATTATGTGGAGGTTATTATATTCACATGGAGCCAGACCATTGTCTGCTCGCTGTGGGTAACTATTGGCTGCCTACCAATATCCTTACTTCCTGTCGTAATGAGATTATGGCGAATGAGGAAGAGTGGCTACGTTGTGTGGAGAGCAAAGACTTTAAGAAATATTTTGGGGCATCAGAGGATGCTAACTGGGAGAGTCCGCAAGGTTTTGGACTGGAGAAACTGAAGAGTTGTCCTGCAGGCTTTCCTCGTGACTATCCGTATCTGCACTATCTCCGTTTGAAGGACTATTGTGCATGGCATCATGTGGAGGAGAGTTTCTTCGAGGGTGACCAGTGGCTCGATCAGATGGCGAAGATATTCAAAGCGGCGAAACCTATGATGGATTTTATGAACGCGGTGATTGACGATTATGAGTAGGGATTATTCTTCTTTGGAATAGTTTAGGTAGTAGCCCGTCTTATAGATATTGAAGAGGCTAAGCCAAGGATGATTACCTGTGAGTTGCCGACGCTCCCATGTGCCAAAGAGACGATGCCATAAGCGTATTAGCCAGATGGCGGGGCAGGGGAGTGAATTAATAGTCAGTAAAAGACGTGAGTAGTCTTGAAGTTCTTCATGAAACTCATAGAGCGTGCGAAGTCCCTCTTCTGTTTTCTCGATGAAGTGGTAGTTGTCTTCCAGTCCTTCCATCCATATCGGATTGTCTATATGCAGAATGGGAATGTTGTTTTCTTGCAGTACTTTTCCAAAGGCAACGTCTTCATACCCGTAATATCTGTATCTCTCATCAAAAGGATTTTCTGTCATGATAGTTCTTTTGATCATGAAATTAGTTGTACGGAAGTGCTGATAGGGTCTTGATTGTCGTCTGTTCGCAGTGTGGTTTTCTTTGTTGGTAAACTCATAATGATATCGTAAGTTGTGTTTCATGGAATCGTTATAGTCGATAGTCACTCCGCCGTCAATGACAGGTGAGTCGTATTTCAGATAGGTGCTCACAAAGTCCTTGCTACAAATTTTTGCATCGCTGTCAAGGTATAACAGTCTTTCGTATCTTGCCTGTTGGGAAAGGAAGTTTCTAATGGAGGCTCTACCTGTATTCTGCTCTCTTTGAATGAATAGGCAATGGGTCATCAAATTGATTGCATTGTTCTCTTGACAAGTGTCTTTGTCAGTGGAACCGTCATCCGCAACGATAATCTCGAAATCCAGTCCAATAAGGGTAAGTTGTTCATGTAATTCACGAACAAGTTCCACACAACAATAGTTATAGGTGGGAATGAGAACTGACAAACCATCCATACGAAGGACAAAAATACGAAAAAGAAATGATAACTCAAAATTTTGTCCCACTTATTTTGGTAGAATGCCAGATTATTCGTACCTTTGCAGCCGCTATTACGAGATAATGGCGTGTAATCGTCGTAAGACGCTTTTACAAAGCGTAGCGACTAAAAGAAATTCAAATTCAAATTATTAATTAAACAAACAACAAATGGCAACAAAAATCAGATTGCAGCGCGGCGGTCGTAAGAACTATGCTTTCTACAGCATCGTTATCGCTGACGCAAGAGCACCACGTGATGGTAAATTTACTGAGAAGATTGGTACATACAACCCTAACACCAATCCTGCCACAGTAGATTTGAATTTCGAGCGTGCACTTTACTGGGTAGAGACAGGCGCACAGCCTACTGACACCGTTCGTAACATCCTCAGCCGTGAGGGCGTTTACTTGATGAAGCACCTCCGTGGTGGTGTGAAGAAGGGCGCTTTCGATGAGGCTGCTGCTCAGAAGAAGTTCGACGCATGGAAAGCAGACAAGCAGAAGGGTCTTGAGAAGATCGCTGCTGATGAGGCAAAGGCTAAGAAGGATGCTGCCGCTGCTCAGTTGAAAGCAGAGAAGGCTCAGAATGAGGAGCAGGCTAAGAAGGTAGCAGAGAAGAAAGCCGCTGTTGAGGCTGCAAAAGCAGAGGAAGAAGCAGCAAAGGCTGCAGAGGAGGCTGCTGCTGAGGCTCCCGCAGAGGAGGCTCCTGCCGCAGAAGAGACTGCTGAGGCACCTGCCGCAGAGTAAGCAAATCTTCTTTGACTTATTGATTATAGGGATGGATAACGATATCCGTCCCTATTTTATTCTAAAGAATTATGCATATACTGGAGATTCCTTCTTTTTTCCATCCTTATGGTGGCTTGTTCTGTTTAGATCAGGCGAAGGCACTATCGGCATTGGGACATGAAGTGCGCATATTAAGTAATGTGCAATTAGGTGTCACGATAGGATGGAAAGATTATCTGACATTGCCCTGGAGACGTTATGAACATGTGATGGACGGAATTACAGTGTACCAGTCGTATCAACGTGGAATACCCAGAGTTATTCGTCCCAATGTCAATCGCTGGGTGTCAATAGTACGTTCTATGTATGAAGACTATGTGGTGAAATACGGCACTCCAGATATTCTTCACGCCCATTGTGCCAAATGGGCAGGCTATGCGGCGATGAAAATCAGTGAGGAATACCATATACCCTATGTCATCACGGAGCATCTTCCCAAAGAAATATTCCAAGTTGAGTTTGGAGAATCAACCGATCATTGGCAGATTCCTTTATTGAGACAGGCATATCGTTGTGCAGAGAAAGTTATCACAGTATCTGACGAGTTAGTAGAAGATATTGCTTGCTATTTTGAAGAAGACTATCATCATGTAGCAATATCAAATATTATTGATGTGGACTTCTATGCTTATCGTCCACGTACCTTATTGGATGGAAGACCTTTCCGTTTTTGTTGTCCTGCTTTGTTTGTGGAACGAAAGGGGTACGATATCTTATTGGAGGCATTTAACCAACTATATCAGGAACATCATAATATAGAATTAGTGATAGCAGGACAGGGGACTGATCAAGATTCCTTCCGAGGCTTGTATGAAGGTATGGCATGTCATCAGCATGTGAAGAGTTTGGGAACACTAGATAAAGTGGGAGTCAGGAATATGTACTATGATAGTGACGCTTTAGTTCTTGCCACTCGTGGTGAGTCGCAGGGACTGGTATTGCTGGAGGCTTTGAGCACAGGTGTTCCAGTCATCTCTACAGAGGCGATTCCCGTAAGCGTACGGATGAAAGAGGGAACTGTTTATGTACCTATTAACGATGTTGATGCTTTGGCAAAAGCGATGCGTGAGACAATGAGTCGTAAGTTTGATGGTCAGGCACTTTCATCTCAGGTTGCTGCTTTTGCATCCCCAGAAATGATAGGAAAGAAAATTGAGTCCGTCTTCAATAAAATCCTCGCTTCAAGGTAACAAATATCTTTCGTGCAAGGAGTCCTGTTTCCCACAGCCAGTCATGGCGCATAACCATAAACAGAAAACTGCTCTTAAGGTCGCGTTGTGTCTTCCATGCTTTCTCACATTCTAGCACCTCATGATACAAGTCGGCATCATGTGACCGGAAGGCATGCATGCCGAGCGCAAAGATACGATAGCGAAAATAGTCTTCCACCTTTGTGCTGTTTAAGTCATATTTCTGAGATAGGTAATAACTTAAATCAGAAACACGGCGCACAAATCGGAATTGTTTCTTTTCATCTTTTGTGGTGGAGACAGTTTCCTTGCCTTGGCTATAATTTAAAGTGACATCAGGTAGGTAGGCAATCTTTCCGCGTAGTGCCATGATAAAAACAATCTGGACATCCTCACATCCGAAATCCCTGTTACGGAACAGATACTCGTCTTCCTCTAAAGCCTTATGGATGATGTCTGTACGGTATAAGGATGTACAGAGATGGACAACAGGTATGGAGGTTTGAGTGATGATAGCCTCCAACATCTGTTTCCCGTCAGTCATGCTGTCTGTGAAAGGCTTCCTCGCACTTGCTGAGGCAATCTGAGTGCTCTCGTCATACTTATTCCAATCAGTGTGAGCGAGTGTTACCTCTGGATGGTTTTCAAGGATACTGACCTCTTTCTCTAGTTTATGTGGGTCGATCCAGAAATCATCACCAGCGCAGTCGGCTATATACTTACCCTTGGCGGCAAGGATACAATCGAAATAGTTATTGATAAACCCTTTGTTCTCTTCATTGGCAATTAAGCGGATGACATCTGGGTGCTTCTCTGCATATCCCCTACATATAGATAAGGTAGAGTCTGTGGAGCAGTCTTCTCCTATGATGATCTCATAGGGAACGTGACATTGTTGCATGAGGATGGAGTCAAGGGTTCTGCCGATGGTATCCTCTTGATTATATGTCACTACAACGACTGAAATCATGCTCTCCATTATCTTTCTTTCTTTAATAATGGTAACGAGTGCAGCAGGATAGTTCTTCCTACGCTGTTATTGGTCATCCTTCTGAACCAAGTGTATTTCTTACCATAGTCTTTGTCTGGCAAAGGGAACAGCCCCTTGTCTCTTAGTTCACTCAGGGCATGGTCTAAGGCTTTTTGTGAATGGAGAAGCATGATAGTGTTGTATATATAGTCCATTGTTAGTTGGGCTATTCGACGTTGTAATGCCAGCCTTTCGTTGACAGGTAGTTTGTCACTTTGTTGGTGAAGGCGCAGAATGACATTCAAATTGTCCTCAAGTCGTTTTTGCTTACTCTCTTCGTCATGTTGATGAATGGCTGACATGTTATGTTGTCGATAGAAATAGGCTCTGGCGGTTGTGTGATATACAGTCTCTGCTCTTAACAGTAGTTGTGGAGTAAATTCTTCGTCTTCTCCATAACAGATATTTGGAGTAAAATTCAGGTTCCCTTTGATAGATAGCCGGAACATGAGACAGCAAACTGCTCCATGGAGATTGTTGTTGCGCATCAGATTTACCCCACTAGTCTTAACGTGCTGACTAATGGTATGCTTCGTTTGGGAATAATCTTTCACAAAATCAAACATAACTATATCAGCGTCTTCATTGTATCTAATGATGTCCAGACATTCTTCGTATGGCGCTTGAATCAGGCAATCATCGCCATCTATAAACTGGATGTATTGCCCTTTGGCGATTTGCATCCCTTTATTTCGAGCGACACTGACACCTCCATTCTTCTGTCGGACATAGATGATGTCGTCTTCATACTTCATGAGGTCATTGATAGGACTATGGTCAGAGCCGTCGTCAATGACGATAATCTCTCTCTCGAAAGGACGTAGAGAGAGGGCGAGGATGCTATCGATACATTCCTGTAGCATCTGCACGGGTAGATTATAGTAGGTAATGACAAAACTTACCAAAGGCTTATCTTCTCTGATGTTCATGTTTGCAAAGGTACAATTTAATGCTTAGAAAACCAAACTAAAATGTCTTTTTTATATGTTAGGTACCATCTTTATGGTTGCAGTTTAATCTAAATTACTTTGCAATCTAATCTAAATTGCAATTAAATACATGGGAATAAGAATAAATAGACTACTTTTGCGTTTATGATAATAGTGTTAGAGGACAAAAATAACAGTTATCAGCATATACTGAAGTACACCAGTATCTTTGGTGGTGTGCAGGGCTTTGTCATCCTGATAGGTCTTGTACGCAATAAGTTCATGGCTCTGTTGTTAGGAGCAGGTGGTATGGGCTTTAACTCTTTGATGACCTCAGTGCAGAACTTTGCGTCACAGTGTACCAATTTAGGTATTTCTTTTGGTGCAGTGCCTCGACTTTCAGAGTATTATGAGCAACAGCATCAAGAAATGCTTGTTCATTATATACAGGTCATCCGTTTATGGAGTCTGATTGCTTCGTTACAGGGCTTGGTATTCTGTATAGTGATAAGTCCGTTGGTGAACGACTTTTCATTTGCGTGGGGAGATCATACGCTTCACTATGCAATGCTTGCCTTGGCAGTAGCGATGCTTGCTATTACTGGCGGTGAGGCGGCAATTCTAAAGGCAACACGCCGACTGGGCGCGTTGGCACGGATCCAGATGTATACGGCTGTCATCTCTGTGTTTCTCTCAATACCGTTGTATTATTACTTCGGACACTCAGGAGTTGTTCCATCCATAGTGTTGATTGCAGGTGTGAGCATGTTGACGATGATAGTCTATTCATACCGATGTTATCCGTTACGCCTGCAGTTCAACCGTACCCAACTCAGGGATGGGGCAGGTATGATCAAGTTGGGTTTGGCATTTGTGTTGGCTGCTGCTATCGGTAGTGCAGCGGAAATGATGATACGGGCTTTTCTGAATGTGGAAGGCAGTCTGGATGACGTAGGACTCTACAATGTTGGTTATATGCTGACTATCACATATGCGGGAATGGTATTCTCGTCGATGGAGACAGATTATTTCCCACGTTTGTCTGCCGTCAGCAAAGATATTGCGAAAACCAACGAGATAGTGAATAAGCAGATGGAAGTATCACTGCTGTTGCTGTCACCATTGTTAGTCGCATTACTGACGGCATTGCCTATTTTGGTGCCCCTGTTGTTTAGTAAAGAGTTCCTGCCTGTGGTTACCATGGCTCAGGTCGCAGTGCTTGCGATGTACTTTAAAGTGTTGTCTTTACCTATAGCATATATCACACTGGCACGAAGTTACTCATTGTCTTATTTGTTATTGGAGACATCCTATTTCATCGTCTTAGTGGCAGCCATTGTCGTCGGCTATCGTGCTTGGGGTATCTGGGGGACAGGTGTTGCTATCGTTGTTGCGCATGTGTCGGAATTGTTGATAGTTGGATGCTACTCCTATTGGAAGTATTACTATCGTTGTACATGGACAATCGTCCGTTATGCGATGGTACAGATGCTGATAGGCTTCACTGTCTATGCGGTCTCTTGTCTGACTGACGGCTGGTATTACTGGATAACAGAAGCCGCACTGACATTCATCAGTACGGCTTACTCTATTCATA
>ERZ842401.8188-NODE-8188-length-10383-cov-5.794733_pt1 | contig 10383 bp, 10 predicted proteins | sample MGYA00521270_ERZ842401 | MGnify/ENA primary metagenome ERZ842401 (study PRJEB31892, sample SAMEA3878208) | bioreactor metagenome | biome: Moose rumen | place: Sweden | collected 2011-10 | study: EMG produced TPA metagenomics assembly of the PRJEB12797 data set... | reverse complement strand
CATTGGGAAGCTTTTTTTTAGCCGAGACCGCTAATACTTTTGAAACTGGCTCTCGTAACAGCGGGGAGGCTCCTTGTGGCAAAGAACGGACACATCACCGGAAAAGTAACGCCTTATGGCATCAAAGACCATTTCTGGCGACAGCGACTTCATACACGGGGCCACCTCATAACCACGGGGGCAGCGGTACTGCCACCCATCATCTATCTCTGCGCACCATCCACTACAGCCGTCTCCGACAAGGTTTATATTCCCATCATAACCATTAAAAGCGACTGGATTCGTACCAAACATCACAACCGAGGGACCCGCATGAAGGGCTTTCCTCAGATGGACCATGCCGCATTCGCCGTCAATATGGAGCACGGCCTTTCCAAGCAGCACCTTCAAATCATCCCATTCAGTCAGCCCGACAAGAGAAATATCCACACCTTTCAGAGGAATGCAATGCCCTACAGATTCCCCCAACTGAACAATACAGTATTCTGGATATATATCCTTTATCAATGCAATAAGCTCTTCATAATAAGCCGACGGCCACATCCTTGGAGACTCATTTACCCCGAGCTTTGGATTTATCCCCCTCTGTACGGTGATGAAGGACTTTCCAAGCAGTCCAAATTTCCGCAGAACAGAGTTCTCATCCTTTCCACAGGCAACAGGCATACGGTATTCCCGCCCTACGCCAATCAGTCCGCCTATATCGGCAGAATCAAGGATGCCCTTTCCTTGTATGATGCATCTTCTGAATTCATACTGCTTTGCTTCACGCAGATTTCTACGGTATTCCGTAAGGCCCGGACTTTCAATGAAAGACCTCCATGCTTCAACGAGTCCTGCAAACTTCCTGTTCCTCCAGGAACAAACTTTTCGAAATGAAATAATTCTCGGATACAAATCAAGTTCGAACACTAGGTCAAATTTCTTCTGGCGCACCGCCTGCCATTCGTCCTCTGTACCATACCAAGAAATGCCTGGCACACCTTTGAATATGGCATCATTCATATCAGCAGACCTATGGGCAACCGCATAGATCTGTACATCCGCACCAGCACCAAGGTATTCATAGAGACAGTACAAAAAGTTTGCGCGCACGAGTACGGTGCCAAAGCCGCCGTTCACCTTTGCAAGTATTTTTATGCCTTTGCGCATTCTTCTTCCTCATATCTCATAATCGCATCATATACTGTATTCGGTGTCAATGAACGCATACAGAGCTTTTTGTGGGCGTTCAGACACTGCCGCGACCATTCCTTTGTAATTATGCCCTCACAGGCGCAGGGACAGCCGTCTCCCCGAAGGTTTATGTTGCCTTCATAGCCATAGAAAGCGGGATCCGTAGGACCGAATAACACAACAGAGCAACCTCCATGCACTGCCGCACGCAAATGAACAAGGCCTCCTTCGCTGCTTATAAGCAGATGCGCATGCTTTAGGATGATTTTCGCTTCATCAAGAGATGTTTTTGCCGCAAGGTCAAGGTCAAAGCAGCCATCGGCAATATCGTTCATTCCGCCGATCCTTACGAATACCCACTCAGGGAATGATTCTTTAAGGCGGCGGAGCAGAATTTCGTAATAAGGCGTCAGCCAGCACTTATTGTTGTCCACCCCGCCATACCGGGGGTCGGAATCATTCACCACGGCAACAAACTTTTTATCCTTAAGCCCTAGCTCCGCAAGATATTCCTCTGACATATCTGACACAAGCAGGGAGAAATCGAACGACTTCCCCACACCGAGAAAACCGTCTATATCAGGCTGCTGGATGCGGAGCATACAGTTCAACACGCACAGGGCGTTTGCCTTTGCATCCATAACAGGAGAGTGGCGCAATCCCGGATGCTTCATTTCAAACCGTTCGATAAGCAATATATATTCCACCAGTTCAGGCATGAGGGAATTTATTCTTCCCATATTCCTGTGCCTGACCACAGGGTAGCGCCCCATGTCTATGAACAGATCATATCTTCTATCAATACCATTTCCATACAACTCGGAGTGCTTTATGGCAACAGCCCGATTCGTAAACGAACCGTCAAAGAGTATATCTAACGCTTTTTCGGCATATTCGCAGAACACATCTATAGAACAGGGAACCGAACCGTTACCATATTTCCTAAAAAAATGCCATATATAGTTTGCCGCAACCACATAATCACCCAGCCCCCCGTTCATAAGTATGCCGACATTCATCTTTGCAGGATCTGGCTTTGAAAGGCCATACGCTTTGTATACATCTATTTTTACCCGTTTTCTGTCAGACTTATAGAAGCGCACAAGCGAAAGCAGATTCCATGCAACATTGCAGAGCGCATGGAGCCTGTGGTACCGTCCGTCACGAGGACGGCATCGGTCCACGGCGCGGTGTGCATCACGTAAAAAATCCTCCCGCAAGAAAAAATACCGGAATGGTGCCCCCAGAATGCCGGCAGCTTTTTTTATAGTGGCAGTCATACCATGCTTCTTCGAATAGCGGACGGTACGAATCATGATACCTATGCCGAACATCTTTCCGCCCTCCTTCTTCTGCATTCTTCAACCATATCAGGCATAAACCTTCTCTTGATATTCATTTCTTATATATGTATAATTATGATAAATCTTTAACCATGGAAAATATCCTGATTCAGAAAGCAATTTTTTCAGTAAATTTCCCTGCCCAGAATAAGAACTTATTTCAAGTGTCAATACTTTCGGACCATCATCCTTTAAATCAAAATCTCGAAGCGCATCGTATTCCATTCCTTCAATATCTATGCTCATATAGTCAGGACAATGTTCAATTCCATTTTCTGTAAAAATTGTACGCAGACTTTTTATTGGTATTTGTCTGACTTCCTGAATGCGAAACTGCGGATTATCACGGATAAAGCAATCAACGAGTAATTTATTAAAGCTATTGCGTCCACTTCTTTCATCAATCATGTAAAACGGCATCATTGTTCCATCGGCATCTTTTCCTCCAACACCGCAGCAAAGGTTTAGTGCATGTGGACGTTCTGACTCAAAGAGGGGGAACAAATTCGGATTCGCCTCTATATTTATTCCCCAACAACCTGCACTATAGAACAGCGCAGTATTTGAGATTTCATAGGGATGATGCGCACCGATATCTATGTATGAAGGACGAGTAATTTTCAAGACTTCGGTAAATAATTTCATGATAACGACATTCTCTCCCTGCTGTGCATACGATGAAACAGACGAATTATCATATAATACACTCTCTGGGGGGGAGGGGGTAATTTCATCCTCTATATGAATCAACCGCTCCCGCAATTCGTTTATTGCAACATCATTCACAATTGATAATTTTAATGGATTTACAATCTTCCAATATAATTTTTTTGCGATATTCATATTAACTCCGCGATATAACACCTTAGAAAGGAACAGATCTTTACCTTAATCTGAGTTTACGCAATAAAGCTTCAAATCCTTTGATTTTTGATTCCAGAATTGAACGGTTCAATATCCTTGTATTGCTATGCACAACTCAACATCGCGCATTGTGTTTCCGTTGTAGTCCAGTTCTTTCCACTTTTGGGGATCCGCCGCAAGATTGAACTCTTTTTCAAGGTCGGTATCAGCTTTAAAAGTCACTTTGTATTTTCCTTGCCGCAACAACTCCGCGTTTATCGAAACAGCGGTCACTTCGTTGTCCGCAATACTATTGAGAGGATAACTTGCCTCAATCAACGCCTGTTCGGAATCCTCGGGAAAAACGCTGATTTTGATTTGCGCGTCCCCATAGTCATTCCGCCAGGTGAACGCGCGGAAGAGCACCGCCGTTATTATGGCATCGCGCGGTATATGTATGAAAGTCGTAAGCAGGGCTTTGTCTTTCAGACTGAAAGAAACTGTTCTACTCGTAAACGAAAGGTCGGCGGCATACAGCATGCTTTTCCGTATCAGCTCTTCCGTCCTCATCTTGATTTCTTTTTCAAGCTCCTTCCACGCATCCGCCTGTAGATTTGAAGTGTTTTCGCTGTTTTTGAATACAAGCGTCCTCACTGGGATTTTTATGTTTCCGTTCTGAAAATACAGGCAGGCTGCCCGGTGCTGTCCGTCTATAATCTTGTTTTCCTTGGTGAGCGTTATAAGCTCGCCGTCTGCGGGATAGCCCTTTTCCTTGATGCGCTCAAGCTGCCACTGAATCCGCTCTTTGTTTGACAGTTTCGTCACCGTGCCTTTCTGGAAAAAGTTGAACTGCACGGAATGAGCGTCATTTTCATGCGATAGCCCGCACAATGCCTTAAAAACACGGGAGTGCCGAATATCTTTGTATGCCGTTTTGCCGTTCTCGTCCTTCGTGCCAACGAGAATGTCCTCCAGAAACACCTCCCGCTTTTCCACTTTCTCCAAATCAGCAAGAGCCGGGGAAATGCCCACAAGAAAAACGGGGTCAAAATCCTTTGAGCAAAAACCGTCTGCCTGCACGATTCCGTCTATGACCTCTGCCATCTGCTGCGCGAGCGCAGAAAACTCTTCCACAGTGAGATCGAGCCTAATGTCCTTGTAGTGGATATGAATCGATTCCCCTATATTGTCTTCCACGCAGAAACGGTAGGGAAACTTCATGTTTTCTATATGGTTCAGGTCTGCCAGATTGACTACGCCGGGATTTACCATAAAAGATCCTAATAGTTTTGGAATGTGATGTATCGGTCAACGATTGCGCCATATTCTCGATTTTCAGCAAGCGCAATGAGCGTGTCCGTAAATTTGAAGAATTCTGATTCAAGTAGGGCTTTCACTTCCCCGTCGTCAATCAGATTTTTCCGCTTTTCAATCTCCGCTATGTATGCGTCAGAGAAAGCGCGCTTATCAAAAACGCAGCGCAAAAAAAGATAGACGAAGAGCGTCTTTTCGCCCAGCTGCCAGCATTGCAGTTCTTCATTCCATTCGCGCTCCGCCCATGCCTTTTCTTGCAGGGGAACATTGAGCGGCACCCATGTCTTTGGCGTAAGGCTCTTGCACATAAGCTTGAAGCATGCGTCAACATAAAAGCGTTCCGCAATCCCGCTCAGTTGCCAGAACTGATATTCGGGAAGCTTGTAAGCGAAATTCCATTCCCCCACTCGTCCGAGAGGCGGGACACGGTATAGCCAACCGTGTCCCACCATCGCGAGGGCGAACCGCTCCCTGTCCTCAAGCTTCACGATGATATCGATGTCCTTTCCGTCTTTGAGATTGCTCGGAAGCTCGGCTGCGATGTTCTTAATGAGCGCGTACTGAATGTTTTCCTCGTTCAGCATCGTAAAAAATTCGCGGATATTCTTTTCCTTTATGTACCGTTCAGTCATGCAGATTCCCCTTCATAATGTCAAACTGTTTTTTTGCAAGCAGAATGCAAGCCGCCATCGGAAGGAATTCATTCTCTGGCATTTCGAGTCGAAATTTGTCATTCTGTATGTGGATGTCTCGGAACCTTCCGCCCTTGACGGAATGGTTGAGTTCTATGTCAAACCCGCTCCCTCCGAGCGAGATGGTGTTTACTTTTCTGATTACTTCGCCCATTTAAAGCTCCTTCTGTATGTATTCCGCAATGATGAGGTTCAGTTTTTCCCCAAGCTCAATGATGCCGTCCTTCAGGTCGCTTTCTTTGTCTTCAACGTGGACAGTCCGCTCGATGATTTTATCCTCGATGTGAATAAGATGCTCTCGAATCTCACGGTTTTCTTCGCGTAGCGTTCGCGTAGCAGAGTCGATGAATTTGTGGTATAGGCGTTTTAGCATGGTGTTTTTTCACCCCCTTTTCCCTTTATGAATCAGAATGAATATTCAGTAATATTCTTTTATCTTTTTCAAAAGAACTTCTTCTGCATCTTGTCTGCTATGTGTTTCGTTATCCGCTTTACTATGCCTGCCACACTCAAGATACAACAACCACGCAACAAGACAATCCCTATAAATTGAGCGCAAATAAGGCTCGTCAAGATTTGCGTATTTTCCTACATATCCATTCCCTGCGCACCAAATGCTATATGACACAGGATATGTTAGAGGTCTGCAATCCACAGTATATACATGGGCATAGCCGTCTTCATCTATAACGAGACAAGTATCAGAACGATCGTCAGCATTCCGTATTTCTTTTTCAATCTCGTCAATCGTAAAAATATGGCTTGGCTTTCCCTGCCGCATTATGTGGATTGTCACAAGAGAGTCTAATATTTTATCATCATATCCGTTTTTATTGCACTCACTTCTTATCATTTCCATAATGGAATGTTTAAAAGCAAATGCATTCTCTCGCCTATAGAGCCAAAAGGTTTTGTCCGAATCTATATTGTTTTTGTGAACATCCCAAAAACTTATATCAAAAACAGAACCATCTTTTGCAATAAAATGACAGTCTTTGTCAAGCTCGGAAAACGAAATACCAGATGTCTCGCTAATCTCAAAACAGAAACCTATATTTCCATGCGGAGCGGCATCATATTTGTTCACAACATCCTTATAATTCCATCTGGTTATATTTTCCTTTATGAATATATATGGTGAAGGTTTTTCGCCCTGCTTTCTATTGTTTACGACCTTTGACTTGTTTGCCTCTGGGAAGCATTCATCAAATATCTTATCGGGGATGTCGGAGTATAAAAAATTATCCCGTTTTCTATCGCCGATTTCATGAATAAACAACAATAAGCAATCGCAATACATTCTGAACTGGAAAGGCTCAATATTTGAATGCCGGGCATCGTATGCAGATGCTATTTTATTATAATCTCCCAATTTCAATGCAAACAGAAAATTCCCGCGCAGATACCGTACTACCCGCCGTGCGGTCGGAGGCAATTTTTCTCCCGTATCATAATCATAGACTCCGTATGAAAAACTACTGTCAGAAACATAATTGCCGGGAATATCCTCGCAAAGATACTCGTCTACAAGCTCAGTGTGCTGTTCTATAACATCGGGAAAGATCGGCTCAAGTTCCCCCGTTTCCAAAAGAAAATAATTCCAGCTATAGTCAGCACCAAAGCTTTCAAAGTAAAGAGCCTTCGGTTTTACGATGCTCGTTTCATAGTCAAAATGCAGTTCTAGGCAGTCCTGCTCGGTGGGAATGCACGCATCCTCAAAATCGACACCACCCCTGCTGGGCAAAAAGGTATGGTTAAAGGATGGAACAGAGCCTAAAATATTTAAGATACGCTCTATTTGAGTTCTCTCCACCCATACGGTAGATTTCGGGGTTATACCATTAAACAAATACTTGCTCAAGAATTCCCAATCGCTTTTTTGGCTTCGCTCACTGTCATTTTTTATCATGATGTATTCTTCGAGACTCTTTATAAAAGCAGCGCTATCAGGTCTAGACTCTGGGTCGTTTGCAGTTGCTTCTTTCAGCAGATTTTCCAGTTCAACAAGATGCAGCTGCTTTCTTGCAATTTTCTCCTCTTTTTCCTTATTTCTTTTTCTATTGTCATCAAAAACTTCTTCGGGGGACAACAGTTCTTTCTTTATCAATCTCCGTAAGCTATGCTCTGAGTCTTCAAAATTGTAAGTGCCCTCAAATCCAAGTTCGTTACCTGTCAAGAGCATCCAGATAGTTTTTGCAAAAGAATACACATCCGCCTTTTTCCCGTCAGCGGTAGAAGGATTGCGTTTCATCTCTGGCGCCATGGTAAATTTTGCGCCTAGGTTTTTCTCATTCTTTGTCAAATTCGCAGTGTTGCCATCTTCTTTTACCAATCCAAAGTCGCAGAAACAAGGCTCATTGTTATACCAAAGTATATTGTCTGGCTTTATATCACGGTGAGAAAAGCCTTTGCTATGAAAAGCATCCATTATTTTGGCAAGTTTTATGCCGATAGTTATGATGTCATCAAATTTCAAACCATTTGAATAAATATGCTCCGTAAGTCCTGTGGCCAATGGCATTACATACCAATATTCATCAATGGAATAATCAAAAATCGGTATGATTCCATCGATATCCTTGAGACCATCGGAAACTGCCTGTATCTCTTTTAGGAAGCGTTTTTTCTTTTCTGAGGAAGCATCTGTATGCAGATACTTTAAGGCAAAATGTTCATCAGCATTTCCAGTTTCGCATTTGGCTGAAACTTCAAAAACGTTGCCGTTTCCGCCTTCACCCAAGAGCCTTATTTTGTTATATTTTGTTTCCCACATGTATTTTGTAGGCATTGTATTATTTGCTCCTTCAAGCCTGTATGTTTTGCTAAAATCTCTACAGTTTTGAGTCTTGCTGCTCAAATAACTATATTTTTCTAAGTTTGCTCATTTAGAGCTTCCGCCACAAACCTGTATGTTCAAGGTTCGTCGCGGTATTTCATTGTGCCATGTGATTGCACGAAGGCTAATGTAACGACAAACCACTTGCAATATTCTTTATGAGCATATACTGTTTCTGGATATGCACGTCTCGAAAATTCAATCTTTAAAGCGTATTCAGAAACGCAATCCAGTCATTAAAATGAGGACATTGCGCACATAGCACAGTAAGTCCGACCTCCCCTACAACCGATACTCCGACATCGACCTTATCATAAGAAGGGACGCATGACAAAATCCGTTTCGATGGGGCGGTCGTGCTTCCTCCGTTTATTAACTCAGGATTTTTCTGTAGCTGTAGACATTGCTGCAGCGGTGCTATATTGCAGTTAAAATATTTTTGTTGCAAACCTGACAGATTACAAAACACGAGTGCTTCAAATTCATGTAACTGTATATAGGGATGATATAGAGCTTGACAGGGACTCGGCACCGCATTCAACATAGCCGTTTCTACCGCAGAAACTTTCTGATAAGGGGTAGACATTACTGAAAGTGAATTATATCCGGGCATATCTGTTGGCAACGCATAAAAATCGAACATGGTTGTAACAATAGAACTTTGCTTTTTCAGAGCATCATTCAAAGTAATCTTAATCGTCTTGTATGCCTGGGCATAAGAAACCATACCACCTTTATGGCTCCTTCCTAAGCGCCGATCAAAACTCGTCTCTACAATTCGAGGTATGAGGTTTATTCTTGAATAAAAAACGGGGACAAGCACTTTTTTGACGAAATTTGCTTCCGTCTGCCCTTCACATATAACATATACATTCCTCATTTATGGCTGCCCTCCAATAACATTCTTCTCCCATAACTGAGACATAGTATATTCCGCAAGCCATTCGGACAAATCCTCTTCGGACAAGCGTCTGTATACGCTTGACTGTGACTTATTATCATACTCTGCAATGGTAACATTCTCTGGCCCAAAATTGTCAAGCAACCTAGGGGACTGAGTAGCAACAATAACCTGACTATAGGGAGTAACAGACCTAATCAAGTAGGCAAGCATATCTATTGCCCGTGGATGAAGCCCAAGCTCCGGCTCATCCAGAATGATGACCTGAGGCAGAAGTTCTGGAGGTTGAAGAAAAAGCGTAGCAAGGGCCATAAAACGTATGGCACCGTCAGAAAGCTGCTCGGCACCAAAAGTATATTCTTCATCTCCCAATGCCACCCACTTCAGGCTGATAACATGCTCATTTGCTTCCTGTGGTTCAAGGACGAAATCTCCAAACTGAGGCATCATAAAACGGATTCGTTCAACAATGCGCTGATAATATTTGTTAAATCTTTCAGAGGACTTCAACCTGTATAAAAAGGCAGCAAGATTTCCACCATCACTCATAAGGTAGCGGTCATTGGAAAGAAGGCAATTATTGCGGATATGAGCACTGTTTGAGGTATCATGAAACTGAAATGCACGGCATGAAGACAGAATCTTTTTTACAACCTGCTGGCCTTCTTGCAAGGTCTCTCCATCGGTTAAATAACTCTCCCTGCCCCCAGAGTGGGCAAAAAGCTGTCTGTCATTCCATGTTACATATTCCTCGGAAAAAATAAGCGTGTCGCGAACCGCTTTTACTAAGGAAAAAGCATAGGTATCGCAATCCGTTTCATTTTCAAATTCCAATAATGCAGAAAGAACCGGCGTATACTTTGAACCAAAATGAAGGAAATTCTCCGCAGCCCCCTCTTTTGCAACATACAGCTGGAGTGCGCCTGTCATCATGTGATTGAGCATTTTAAAAAAAGAAACAAAATTAGACTTTCCGCTGCCGTTCGCACCAATCATTATGGTAATATCAGAAAGTTTTAAGGTCTGAGCAAGTCCTCTTGTACCGATTGATTTATAACCTTCCAATGTAACACTGGTCAATTTTGACCTGTTTGCAGACTCTTTAGGCACACAAACCTCCTTCAGGCACTTCTGTTCGCTTTATCACCGTATCACAAAACCTTCCATAGAATTTACTATATGTTCACAAAATTTGCAATAACCATATCAATTTATTTTCCCGTAATATTATTCGTAAGGGAATTTGTCGCAAGAATTCGAAAGCGACTTTGTCGTATA
>ERZ842401.8186-NODE-8186-length-10385-cov-5.443659_pt1 | contig 10385 bp, 7 predicted proteins | sample MGYA00521270_ERZ842401 | MGnify/ENA primary metagenome ERZ842401 (study PRJEB31892, sample SAMEA3878208) | bioreactor metagenome | biome: Moose rumen | place: Sweden | collected 2011-10 | study: EMG produced TPA metagenomics assembly of the PRJEB12797 data set... | reverse complement strand
ATTAGTAAAATATTTTGTACATTTTGCAGATTCTTGAAGAACGCAAACGCCGCCTTGCCGAAGAAGGCTTGTTCAATTCGGAACGAAAAAAGCCGATTCCCCGCTTTTCAAAGCGAATCGGGGTCGTCACAAGCCCCACGGGAGCGGCATTGCGCGACATCTTGCAGATTACCAAACGGCGGAACGCGGGAGTCGATGTGGTGATTTTGCCCGCGCTCGTGCAGGGAGAAGGAGCGGCAGTCACAATCGCGAACATGATAAAAACCGCGAACGATTTTGACTTATGCGATGTGTTGATTGTGGGGCGAGGCGGCGGCTCGCTTGAAGACTTGCTCCCCTTTAGCGAAGAAATCGTCGTGAGAGCGATTGCCGATTCCCACATTCCCGTGGTGAGCGCGGTGGGGCATGAAATCGACTGGTCGCTTGCCGACTACGCCGCCGACATGCGTGCGCCAACCCCCTCCGCCGCTGCAGAACTCGTCGTTCCCAAGCAGAGCGACATTTTGCAGGGCTTAGCGGCTTACAAAGAGGAATTCTACAATCAGATTTCAAGCAAGGTCGAGCGGCTAAAACTCATGGTGAAGTCATTCGATGTGCAGAATATGGAAGTGCGATTCCGCTCGATTGAGCAGCCGCTTTTAAATCGCTTGGAAAACGCCCGCCACAGTTTAATCGACGGTATGAATCAAAAAATAAAGGACACAAAATCGCTCGTCGAGCAGAGCGTCCGCATTTTGGAGCAGGCAAGTCCGCAGACGATTCTAAACCGCGGATACTCAATGGTTCGCACGCAAGACGGAAAAGTCGTTCGGAGCGCGGTGGATGTCGCAAGCGGAAACCGCCTTGAAATCACCCCCGCGAGCGGAAAAATCTTCGCCACGGTGGAATAAAAAACTCTGTGTAATCTGTAGTTACATTATTATTTTTTTGATAGGATACGTACATGAAATCATTTGAAGAGAATCTTTCCCGCTTGGAAGAATTGACCGCGAATATCCGTAAGAGCGACATTTCCTTGGAAGACGCGCTTTCCACTTTTGAAGAAGGAATCAAGCTCGCAAAAACGCTTGAAAAAGACATCGAAAAAATCGAAGGAAAGATTCAGATTCTCATGAATCAGCCCGTAAAGGCTGACGGGGCCGCCCCCACCGCACAAATCAACATCGAGCCGCAGTTGGATTTGTTCACAGGGGCAGATGCCACAACGGGGAGCGCGGGAGCCCCACAAGAAGGACTCCGCCAGTAATGAGCAGCCGTCGTCCTGTTAAGCCTCTTTCCGTAGATGTCGCGCGAAAAATCGCCGCGGGAGAAGTCATTGACCGCCCCGCCGCCATTGTGCGCGAACTTTTGGACAACGCCGTAGACAGCGGGGCTTCTTCAATCTCGGTTGAAATTTCGGGCGGAGGCATCGAAAAAATCCGCATTGCCGACAACGGAAGCGGCATGACGCGCGAAGACTTAGCCGCATGCGCCCGCCCCCACTGCACAAGCAAAATCTCTGAATCCGAAGACTTACTCAACCTCACCACGCTCGGCTTTCGCGGTGAAGCCCTTGCCTCAATCGCCGCCGTTGCCCGCCTTTCCATTGCAAGCGGAACTGCCCGCATGAGGGCGAGCATTACCGAAGACCACTTGATTGAGACGATTCCGCCCGTGCAAGACGGAAAAGGCACAATCGTCATGAGCGAGGGGCTTTTTGAGAATTTCCCTGCCCGCCGCCACTTTTTAAAGCGACCGTCGAGCGAAACGATGATGTGCCGCGAAGTCTTCATCGAAAAATCACTTCCCCGTCCAGACATTGCATTCCGCCTCACCGTTGACGGCACAATCCGCCATGATTTACCGAGCGGTGTCACGCTTCCAGAGCGGTTTACCCGCGCCCTTGAACTCAAAGAAAGCACGAATCTGTTTGCGGAAATCAAATCTTCTGGAACGGAAGCAGACGGCGTTTCAAAATGGAGTTTTTCGCTCGTGCTGGGAGAGCCGTCTGTCTACCGAAACGACCGCAAGCAGATTTTTATCTTCGTGAACGGTCGCCGCGTGCAGGAATATTCGCTCATTCAAGCGATTGAATACGGCTGTCAGGGATTTTTCCCGAACGGAACGCACCCCGTCGCCGCGCTTTTCTTGCAGGTCGAGCCAAAACTCGTTGATTTCAACATTCACCCCGCCAAAAAAGAAGTGCGCTTCAAAGACATTTCGAGCGTTCACCACGGAGTGAGCAGTGCCGTCAGAAATTATTTCAGAAGCTACGGAATCAAGTCAGCGTTTGAGCGCGAGCAGGAAATTCAAGAAGAAATAAAAAAAAACGAGCAAAACACGCTTTTCAACGCGATTATCGACAACGAGCTTAAGCGCGATAGCGAGCGTAAAAAAAACTCTCGAGGAGAGTTTTTAGCGAGTCTCGGCACGAGCTATGCTCGTGACGGAACGAAGTCCGATACATTCTCTGCCGTTGCCGACGAGCCACTTCCCGATTCACTTCTCCCGAGCGAACGAAACGAACACGCTGAATTCAAAATCGACCACACGAGCGGGAATTATTCTTCACGATTGGCGGAATTCGCACTCGGGAATTCGACACAGATACACACAGAAAATCACAGATTGGACACAGATGCCAATGCGAATCACATTCGCTTCAATCAGAATGCTTCGGCGGCGGAGCTTCGGTTTTCTGTTCCAGGAAGCCCGCTTGCGGCAAAAAAAGACGAGGATTTTATTTACTACGGAACGATTTTCGGAACTTTTCTCATGGCGCAAAAAAACGGTGTGTTTTATCTGATTGACCAGCACGCCGCGCACGAGCGGATTTTGTTCAATCAGCTCATGTCGGGCGGGAGCGAAACACAAGAATTGCTCGTTCCCTATGAAATCAAAACCGCCTCAAAAGAAGAAGATGACTACCTCGCCTCGATTCAAGCCACGCTCTCAACAGCGGGATTCAAGTGCGAGAATCAGGGAAACGGAACTTGGATTTTCACTTCCACGCCCGCGCGATGGACAGGAAGCCAAAAAGACCTACGAGACGCGATTTTTGAAAAGCACTCGTCTCCCGAAGAAATCATCTACCAGATTGCTGCAATGACCGCCTGCAAAGCCGCCGTAAAAGACGGCACGATTTTAGGCCCCGAAGCGGCAGAACAGCTCGCCCGCGACGCGCTTCTTCTCAAAGACCCGCACTGCCCGCACGGTCGCCCCGTCTGGACAACGCTCACCAAAGAAGAGCTGTTCGCCCGAGTTCGCCGCACAAGATAGCATTTTTTTTCGCTTATTGCTTGATTCTGAACTCTACGCGGCGGTTTTTCCACCAGTTATCGTGGTCTTCCTGGCTTGCGAGCGGATTCGCGCCGCCCATTCCCGTTGATTGAAGTACATTCGGGTTTACACCGCGCTTCACCAATTCCTGCACGATTGCGTCCGCGCGAAGCTGGCTTAACGGCATCAACTCTTCGCGGTTTTCTCTTTCCGTGCCTGAAATATTGTTTGCGTAGCCCTCAACGATGACGACTTTTGCGCCCGGGTGGTCTTTAATCTGCGCTGCGATTTCATCAAGCGTCTCATAGTTTGATTTTTTCTGCTCACGCGTTAAATTTCCTTCCAATCCGCCGTTCGGAACGAAATTGATTGAGTTCACAACCATCTTCCATTCATGTCCTGGAACAATGACTTCAAGCAAAAGCCCCGTGTTGATTTTTTCAGTCGCCTCAACCGTGCCAGAGCCGATTCGCTCGCGGTCTTTTTTGCTCGGCACGACAGAAAGTTTAGCAGTGTAGGTGTTTTTTGAAAGCACGATTTCACCACTCTCACTCGTTCCATTCCACTCAATGCTTGCAGGAAGAGCGCCTTTTCCCTGAATCGTGCGGAATGGGTTTCCGTGCGGGTCAAGAATCGAAAGCGTCCAGCTCTCAGGAGTTTCTTCTATATATTTGATGCTCGGTTTGAATGTCACCGTGTCGTTCTGACCGTCACCGTCAGGCGTGAAGTTTTCCGTTCCCGCGCCCGAAAGCGACAAAGCGGGAGACGGCCATGCGGCGATTTCTGCCTTCCGTGCATTCTCGGCTTCTTCCGCAGCAGCACGGCGGGCAGCTTCTTCCTCGGCGGATTTTCTCGCTTCCTCTGCCTTGCGGGCTTCTTCGGCTTTCCGCTGTTCTTCGGCAAGGCGGGCTTTTTCCGCTTCCTCAGCGAGCCGTTTTTCTTCGGCAATTCGCGCCTTTTCGGCTTCTTCTGCGCGAATGCGGGCGGCTTCTGCCTCGGCGGATTTTCTCGCTTCTTCGGCAACGCGGAGTTTTTCCGCTTCAAGGGCGAGCCGTGCTTCTTCTACGCGGCGTTTTTCGGCTTCCTCAGCACGGCGAGCCTCGTCCGCTTTCCGCTGTTCTTCGGCAAGGCGAGCCTTCTCCGCCTCTTCGGTTTTCCGTCGCTCCGCTTCCTCGGCGGCGATTTTTGCCCGCTCAGCTTCAAGCTCTTTTCTCGCTTCTTCGGCAAGACGGGCTTTTTCGGCTTCAAGCGCAAGCCGTGACTGCTCTGCGGCAAGACGCGCCCGCTCAGCTTCGAGTTCTTTCTTTGATTCTTCTGCAAGGCGGGCTTTCTCCGCTTCAAGAGCGCGACGGGCTTCTTCTAGCTCGGCGTTTTTCCGCGCTTCCTCTGCAATGCGGGCTTTTTCGGCTTCAAGAGATTTTTTCGCTTCCTCGGCGGCAAGACGGGCAAGCTCTAGCTCCGCACTCTTCCGTGCCTCTTCGGCAAGGCGGGCTTTCTCGGCTTCAAGGGCGAGACGGGCTTCCTCTGCCAAACGAGCTTTTTCCACTTCAAGCGCAAGCCGCATATCATCATTTCTTCGGCGTTCCGCCTCTTCTGCGGCAAGGCGGGCGGCTTCTGCCTCGGCGTTTTTCTTCGCTTCTTCGGCTAAACGGGCTTTCTCCGCTTCAAGTTCTTTCCGCGCTTCTTCGGCAAGGCGCGCTTTCTCAGCTTCAAGGGCAAGCCTGTTTTCTTCGGCAAAGCGAGCCTGCTCTTCTGAATCATACACGCGCTCAGCCGTTGATTTTCCGCTCGTCTGTGGATTCACGCTTTGTTTTGGCGAAGAAGGCGAAGCGATTTCTGGCGCGTCAATTTTTTCAACGGGGGTATTTTCTCGCGCGGAAGAAGTGTTTTTTGAAGAACGAGACGAAGATGCCACGAGCGCAAGTGATTCTCCTTCTCCATTCGCTGAATCAAAGGCAGAGTCGCTCACCTTTTCGCCAGCGTCGTTTTTTGAGACTTCGACAGGAAGATTTGGCGCGCGCGCTTCGTCCCGCACAAGCTCACTCGAAAGGGCAACCGCTTCGCGTTCAGCAGGAAGCTCCACAACAACTTTTTCAAGTGGGTCGGGAACTTCCATTTTTTCATTCGCAACAAAGGTGTCGGCATGTATTAGCTCGGGTTTTTCGTTCGCACGGCGGGCAATTTCTTCTTCCAGAAGCCGAATGATGATTTCAATTCGCTCCCGCTGAGGCGTTTCGCTCTCCAACTCCAGATACCGAATATAATTCACACGCGCGTCACCGAGATGGTCAAGTTTGAGCTGTGCGTTCGCGCGGTTCAGCACGGCAGGAGAATAATTCTCGTCTTCTTTGAGGGCAATCGCATAACTCGCATCGGCACGCATGTAGTTTCCCATCGCATAACAGGCATTTCCCGCGTTGTAAGCAAGGATTTTTTTGTCAGTGCCCTCTTTCGCCATTCCCTTCACGCACACTTCAAGCGATTTGTCGTACTGCTCAATTTGATAATAGCACACGCCGAGGTATACATACACATTCGGGTCAACATTCTGTGAAGTGAGCGCTTTTTCAAAATAGACAATTGCCTCTTCGGGCTTGTTGAGCTGGAACAATTCCTCGCCCTTTTCAAAATCCTCGTTATAAACGACCACAGTTTCTTTTTGCGGATTCGGATTTTTCTTCAATTCGTCAACGGCATTCTTCGCCTCAACAGATTTCGTGGTGGTGGGCGATTTTGCCTGCACCGACGACGCTTTTTTTGCAGACGAAGCATTTTTTTTCTGCGCAAAGGCGGGAACAAAAAGAGAAAAAATCACAGCGAATAAAAAACATTTCTTCAACATAGGCAACTCTCAAAAGAAAACAGTTCAACTCTTCATTATCGGAAAATATTGAAACATACTTTAATTTTCGTTATACTTAAAAGGATTTTAGAATTTTGGAGTTCTTGTATTTATGGTAGTCGTTGCTGTCAGCCTTATACTTCTCGTTCTTATCGGTTTTCTCGGCGTATTCGTAGTAAAATCACTCGCCGCGCCAAAAAAAATTGATTCAATCAACAAGCTCATCAAACAGCAGAAGTACAGTGCCGCGCAAAAGGCGGCAAAAGCGCTCATCGCAAAAGATCCGCGCGACTACCACGCGCACTACTATCTCGGCAAAGCCTATCTCGCCGACCGCAAGAACGAGCTTGCGCTCATGGAATACAAAACGGTCGCAAACAATGCACTTTTTGACGCACAGCTTCCCGAAGTCGCTTTCCGCCGGGAGCTTTCGGGTCTTTACCTCAAATTCAACCAGCTTGAAGATGCGCTCAAAGAATTCCTTTTGCTCACCAAACTGGAGCCAACCAACGCCGAAAACTTCTATCAGTGCGGGCGCATTTACGCACAGCAGAATAATGCCGAAAGCGCGCTCGGATTCTTGCAAAAAGCGATTAAATTCAACAAAAAGCATGTCAAAGCATGGTCGGAAATGGGCATGATTCTTTTCCGCTCAAAGCAATTCGCCGAGGCAAAAAAAGCAATTGAATTCGCGCTAAAGCTCAGCCCCGAAACATTCTCTACCTATTATTATCTTGGCAAAATCCAAAAGGAAAGCAAAGAATATCCAGCCGCCGTCAAGTCATTTGAAAAGGCATGTCGCGACCCAGAATTCAAGCAGCGCGCACTTTTGGAACGCGGCTCATGCTACATGCTGGCAAATGCAATCGACAACGCTCAGCTTGAATTCGAAAAGGCAATCAAGGCTGGCAAAGACGAAAAAGCGCAAGAAACACTCTACGCACGCTATTTCCTCGCCTCTTGCTACGAAAAGAACCGCAAAATCGACAAGGCAATCGAACAATGGCAGATTATCTCAAAAATCAACCGCAATTTCCGCGATGTTCCGTCAAAGCTCTCTGAATACAAAGATTTGCAATCAAACGACTCGCTCAAAGAATTTCTCACGAGTTCAAATGCCGAATTCGTTGAAATCTGTAAAAAAGCGGCTCTTGCGGGCTTCAACATGTCGGCGCAAACTGCGGGAGAAACAAAATGGGGCTGTCAGATTATCGCGACCGAGGCAAAAAAAGACGACTGGATGAACATGCGAAAGCAGCTCTTCCTGCTCAATTTTTACCGTGTCACCGACCCTATCGAAGACGCAGAGATCCGCCGCACGCTTGATTTCGCAAAGTCTAAGAACTGCGCAAAGGCTTATGCCTGCACTTCTTCGGAATTCACCACTTCGGCGGTGCGTTTTGCTGAAAACCGCCCGATTGAGCTTGTCGGCAAAGAAAAACTCGAAGCGATTCTCGCAAAAGCGGGCATTTAATCATTCGCACGGAAGCCACGATGAAGATTCTCTGCGTCTCAGACCAAATCGACCCGCTCGTTTACAGCACACAGGCAAAAGAGCGTTTCTCTGACATCGACCTCATTCTCTGCGCGGGGGATTTGCCTTCCGATTACATTGACTTCATCGTCTCCACGCTGAACAAACCCACCTATTTTATCTTCGGAAACCACAACCTCACCGAATTCGGCTATTACCACAAACAAAAAAAACACACGGGCGCACACCCGACTTGGGGCGAAGAGCACGATTCTCTCGACATGGGCGGGAGTTTCGGCGCAATCTACGCAGGGTTTAAGGCACTTTCCGACCGCCACTTGCGCATCCCTCTCCCGAACGGAAAAACACGCCCTCTTCTCATTGCGGGGGCTTCTGGCTCAATCCGCTACAACAACGGCTTGAACCAGTACACAAACACGCAAATGTCGCTCAAATTGCTCGCGCTTTTTCCGCGCCTTTTGCTCAACAAGATTCGCTACGGCACTTACCTTGACATTTTTCTCACCCATGCCGCTCCTCGCCACATCCACGACAAAGAAGACCCCTGCCACAAAGGATTCGACTGCTTCAATTCCTTTATAAAACGATTCCAGCCCACTTTTTTGGTGCACGGGCACATTCATCTGTACGACATGAATTCACCGCGAAGTACGCGCGTCGGAAAAACAAGCGTCGTAAACGCATACAGCCACACGATTTTGCAACTTGGGGAGAACGAAGGCGAGCCAACACAAAACGAGGAAAACGAATGAGCGATTTCATGACTACGAGCGAAACAGACGAAGATTTCTCAAAGGCACGGCACAAGGCACTCTTCAACGAAGTCCAGCATTTTTTGAACCCCGACGAAGCCACGCTCATTTCATTCTCGGACATCAAAAAACTCCTCAAACCCGAAAACGAAGTCTACAAAGGAATGAAAGTTGTTCCCGTCAAACTGATTGTCGGAAGCGAAGGGCGTTACCGAGATTTTGACAACCGCTTCTTCCCGAAAAGCCTGCACTTAAAGGCACGGTGGGAACACATCGATATGGCGCACATTAACGACATCGCGCTCCCCCCTATCTCGCTCTACGAACTCGGCGGCGTGTATTTTGTGCGCGACGGAAACCACCGCGTTTCAGTGGCAAAGGCGAAAGGAATCGAATTCATCGACGCGGAAGTTGTTTCTTTGCAGAGCGAAATCAAATTAAAGCCTGGCGATTCACTCACAAAAATGACAAAGCAAGTCATCAACTACGAAAAGCGGGTCTTTTACGGCGAAACAGGCTTTGGCGATGTAACGGATTTTTGGTCACTCGATTTCTCCGTTCCCGGTCAGTACGATGTCATTTACAATCACATTCTCACGCACAAATATTACATCAATATGAACAAAACTGACGAAATCGGCATGGACAAGGCGATGATTTCATGGCTCACCACGGTGTACATTCCCGTCATAAAGGTGATTGACAAATACAAAATCATGAAGTATTTCCGCCACCGCACCAAAAGCGATCTCTATGTCTGGATGATTAAATACTGGGACGAAATCAAGCAGAAATTCGGAAATGATTTCAAACTCGACGACATAGCAACGCCTTTTCTCAAAGAATACGGGAAAAGTCCGTTCAAACGCTTCAAAAACCGCGTAAAAGGGCTTCTTTTTAAGAAAAAAATAAGAAGCTAAACTAAAATTAAAACTTGACGGCAATATATTCCGATGTTACAATTATAAAATCTGTAGAAGAATTGCAGGTTGTTTTATGGCATGCAATTTTCAATAAGGGAGTCTTAATGTCAGACGCAATTTCCTATGTTCCTTTGTTTGGCACGGCAATCGTTTCGGTTGTAATTGCTGTCCTTCTTACGGTCATCAAAGTAAGAAAAACGGCAAAGGTCAGTTTTATTGCTTACTTCGCGCTTGCGGTCATCATCTTTTCGTGTATATACACAGCCTTGCATCCGGGCATGATGTTTTTTTCACTGCTCTTGCTCTTCACTTCCCTTCTGTTTATTCCCTACTGTCTTATGCTTGCCTTTGGCAAACCGCAGGAATTTGTCAAAGCCGAAGAAGTAGAAGAAATCGTTGAAGAAGAAAAACCCGAAGTCGTTGTCGAAGAAATTCAAGCCGAAAAAATTGAGCTTGTCGAAAAAGGCAAAGCCTTTGTTGCGCTCGCTTCCGACTCATTCGGCGCAAAAGACGGCATGCAAACGCTCCTCGACGCAATCAACGCTACTTGTATCGAAGTCACCAAAGCAAACGGTGGCGCAATCCTCATGGTTGACGAATTTGAAGACTTAATCACAGTCAAGTCTTTCAACGGCGAATTTCCGCCGCCATACAAGCTCCCCGAAGACTTACCGCACAAGCCGCTTCGTGTTTCAACGAGCTTCAAATATGCACAATTTCCGCTCCGCGACAACATTTTCGGTGAAGTCGCTACGGCAGGCAAAGCAGAGCTCATTCCCGTTCCAAAAATGGACGAGCGAATCGTTGAAAACGAGCCAGAAGATTTCTTAAAGCTCGGAAGCTACATTTTCCTTCCGTTGCGCATGCCGGGAAAAGATGTCGTTATCGGCGTTCTCGCGCTTTCACGCAATCCCGGCGTTGACCCGTTTGGTGACAGCGAATTCGATTGGGCGCAAACTTTGGCAGGATTTGCAGAGTCGGCGCTCAAAACAGTGCTTAATTTCAAGCAATTTAACGAAAAGCAGGAACTTACAAAAGAGGCGGACATTGCTTCGGACATTCAAGTTTCGTTCTTGCCGAAAAAACTTCCGCCGCTTCAAGGTCTAAATGTGGGA
>ERZ842401.8185-NODE-8185-length-10386-cov-4.514955_pt1 | contig 10386 bp, 8 predicted proteins | sample MGYA00521270_ERZ842401 | MGnify/ENA primary metagenome ERZ842401 (study PRJEB31892, sample SAMEA3878208) | bioreactor metagenome | biome: Moose rumen | place: Sweden | collected 2011-10 | study: EMG produced TPA metagenomics assembly of the PRJEB12797 data set... | reverse complement strand
GTGGTCAAGGCGGACGCCTACGGCCACGGGGCCGTGCGTCTGGCCCGGGAATATGAGGCCCTGGGGGCCGACTGGTTCGCCGTCTCCAACATCGAGGAGGCCCTGCAGTTGCGCCAGGCGGATATCGAGCGGCCCATTCTGGTGCTGGGCTTCACCCCCGCCGAGGAGGCCGCCGCCCTGGCGGAGCACCGCATCGCCCAGTGCGTGTACTCCTCCGACTATGCCGCCGCCCTCTCCCAGGCCGCGGTGCGGGCCGGGGTAACGGTGGACATCCATGTGAAGATCGACACGGGCATGAGCCGCCTGGGCTTCTCCTTCCAGGATGCGGACCGGGATGCTGCCGCCGTGGAAGCGGTAGCCGCCGCCTGCGCGCTCCCCGGGCTGCGGGCCCAGGGCATTTTCACCCACTTTGCCGTCTCCGACGGCGGAGACCAGGGCCGGGCGTTCACCCTCCTGCAGTTCCAGTGCTTTCAGACCATGATCGCCCGGCTGGAGCAGCGGGGCGTGACCTTTGAGGTGCGGCACTGCGCCAACTCCGCCGCTATTTTCGACTACCCGGAGACCCGGCTGGACATGGTGCGGGCGGGGGTGGTGCTCTACGGCCTGGCCCCCTCGGCGGAGGTAAAGGCCGCGCCGGCCCTGGCCCCGGTGCTGTCCCTGCGGTCGGTGGTGTCCCACGTGAAGGAGGTCCCGGCGGGGACCACCATCAGCTACGGGCGCACCTACACAGCGGCAGGGCCCCGGAAGATCGCCACGGTGCCCATCGGCTACGCCGACGGCTACCTGCGGGTGCTGGGCGGGGCCTGCGTGCTCCTCCACGGGCAGCGGTGCCCCATTGTGGGGCGCATCTGCATGGACCAGCTCATGGCGGACGTGACGGCGCTGGACCGGGTGGCCGTAGGCGACACCGTGACCCTTATCGGCCAGGACGGGGGCGAGAGCGTCACCGCCGACGAGCTGGCAGCCCTGGAGGGCACCATCAACTACGAGGTGGTGTGCGGCATCTCCAAGCGGGTGCCCCGGGCCTACCTGCGGGGCGGCCAGGTGGTCAGCATCTACAACCAGCTGCTCCAGGATGAGTGAAGAAGCGACTATTACCATGCGCAGGCGAGAGCCTTCCTCTCCAAAACCCGGCACCGGCGCATCCGAAGACCGACGGATCAATCGAGAAAACCTAGCTGAAACCACCTCATCCGTCACGCTTCGCGTGCCACCTTCTCCATGAGGAGAAGGCTGAAGATGTTTATCCATATTACGAACCGGGAGCTTTCGGGCTTCCGGCTTTTTTCTTGAGAGGGGTTGCATTTTCCCGGGCAGTGTGGTATGATAGCCGCGCTGCACAAAAATGTTGCCTTGGCAACGAAAAGAGGCGAGCCCATGGACCTCACCGAAACACAACAGGCCACTTTGCTGGCCTCCAAGCTCTTTGCGGGGGTACAGAGGCAGGACCTCCCCGCCCTGCTGGAGGACCTGCGGGCACGGCTGGCGGTGTTCCCCGCCGGAGGCGTCATGGTGGCCCGGGGCGAGCAGGTCCGGGAGGTGGGAGTGGTCCTGGCGGGCCAGGGCCGGTCCCTGATCGTGGACGGCGCCGGGGGAGAGCTTATCGTCTCCCTGCTGGAGGCCGGGAGCTTCCTGGGGGTGCTGCTGGCGGCCAGCCGCACCCGGAAAAGCCCGGTGACGGTCCAGGCCACGGAGGAGACCACCGTGCTCTTCCTCCCCGCCCGGGAGCTGACCCGCTCTCCCCTGCTGGAGAACTTTCTGGACAGCGTGGCGGAGCAGTCCCTCTCCCTGAACGACCGCATCGACTGCCTGATCCGCCGGAGCGTCCGGGAAAAGGTGAGCACCTACCTGCTGCGCACCGCCGCCCGGCAGCAGAGCCGGGAGATCGTGCTCCCCCTGGACCGGGAGGCCATGGCCAACTACCTGAACGTGGAGCGCAGCGCCCTGTCCCGGGAGCTCAGCCGCATGAAAGAGGACGGCCTGATCGACTATCGGAAGAATGTTTTCCGTTTGCTCGAGCTACACTAGACCTGAAAGGAAGAAAGGAGATCGTTATGAAAAAAGTACTTGCCCTGACCCTTGCCCTGCTGCTGTGCCTGTCGGTGTTCGCCGCCTGCGGCAGCAACCCTGCCAGCAGCAGCTCCGCCCCGTCCTCCTCTGAGAGCGCCGTGGAAGCCACGCCCACCCCGGCCCCCACTGCAGAGCCTACCGAAGAGCCTACTCCCGAGCCCACCCAAGAGCCCACCCCGGAGCCGGTGGACGACACGGTGGCCAAGGTGGCCGCCCTGAAGGGCCCCACCGCCATGGGCATGGTGCAGATGATGGCCGAAAGCGACGCCGCTGACGACCCGGCCTATGAGTTCACCATCGCCGCCGCCATTGACGAGATCACCCCCAACCTGGTGCAGGGGAATTATGACATCGCCGCGGTGCCCGCCAACGTGGCCAGCGTGCTGTACAACAACACCGAAGGGAAGATCCAGGTGCTGGCCCTGAACACCCTGGGCGTGCTGTATATCGCCGAGAAGGGCGATACCGTCCACTCCGTGGAGGACCTGCGGGGCCGGACCATCTATTCCTCCGGCAAGGGCGCTACCCCCGAGTACGCCCTGGAGTACGTGCTGAAGCAGAACGGCCTGGATCCGGAGACCGACGTGACCATCGAGTGGAAGAGCGAGCACGCGGAGTGCGTGGCCGCCCTGGCCGCCGACGAGACCGCCCTGGCCATGCTGCCCCAGCCCTTCCTGACCACCGCCATGATGAAGGATGACACCATCCGCGTGGCCCTGGACCTGAACGAGGAATGGGAGGAGCTCTTTGCCAGCGGCGCCACCGACGCCTCCACCCTCATCACCGGGTGCGTGGTGGTGCGCAAGGCTTTTGCCGAGGAGCACCCCCAGGTGGTGGAGCAGTTCCTGCGGGACTATCAGGAGAGCGTCAACCTGGCCCTGTTCGAGCCGGATGAGTGCGCCGCCCTCATCGGCCAGTATGACATCGTCCCTGAGGCCGTAGCCAAAAAGGCCCTGCCCGCCTGCAACATCGTGTTCATCAGCGGCGGAGACATGAAGGAGTCCTTGGCCTCTTACCTGCAGGTGCTCTACGACTTCAACCCCAAGGCAGTGGGAGGAGCGATGCCCGGTGACGACTTCTACTACGGCGCCTGAAGCCGCACGTAAGCCGCACAAACGAACATTTCCCTGGCGCAAATGCCTGGCGGCCGCCTTCTGGCTGGCCGTCTGGCAGCTTGCGGCCATGGCATTGGGACAGGAGATCCTGCTGGTATCTCCTGTTTCCGTTTTTCTCCGGCTGACCGAGCTGGTCCCCACCGGGGAATTCTGGGGAGCGGTGGGCTTCTCCTTCCTGCGCATCACGGTGGGCTTTCTGCTGGCCTGCGTGCTGGGCACGGGGCTGGGGGCCCTCTCGGACCGCTTTGCCCTGGCCAGAGAGCTTATCACCCCCCTGATGAGCGCCATCAAGTCCACCCCCGTGGCGTCCTTCATCATTCTGGTGCTGCTGTGGGTGCCCTCCCGGAACCTGTCGGTGGTCATCTCCTTTCTGATGGTCACCCCCATCGTATACGCCAATATTTTAGGGGGCCTGCAGCACCGGGACCCTCAGCTGGCGGAGATGGCCCGGGTCTTTCAGGTGCCGGCGGGCCGCCGCCTGCGGTACCTGACCCTGCCCCAGGTGGCGCCCTTCTTCCGGTCGGCCTGCGCCGCCGGGCTGGGGCTGTGCTGGAAGGCCGGGGTGGCCGCCGAGGTCATCGGGCTGCCCAAGGGCTCCATCGGGGAGCGGCTGTACCAGGCCAAGATCTATCTGGACACCCCGGACCTGTTCGCCTGGACGGCGGTGATCATCCTGGTGAGCCTGGTGTTCGAGCGGGTGTTCCTCCGCCTGCTGGACGCCGGCCTGGCCCGGCTGGAAAGGACGTGACCCCATGGAGCTGACGGGGAAAGACCTGACCAAGCGCTACGGGGAGACCTCCGTGCTGGAGGGCTTCTCCCACACCTTCCCCGAGGGGGAGACCACGGTGATCATGGGGCCCTCCGGGGGCGGGAAGACCACTTTGCTCCGGCTGATCCTGGGGCTGGAGGCCCCGGACGGCGGGGCCGTCCTCCTGCCGGAGGGGGCCCGCTTCAGCGCGGTGTTCCAGGAGGACCGGCTGTGCGAGAACGTCAGCGCCGTGGCCAACCTGCGGCTGGTGCGGCCGGACCTGACCCGCCCCCAGGCGGAGGAACTGCTGCACGGCCTGGGGCTGGAGGATACCCACCAGCCTGTGCGGGAGTACTCCGGGGGAATGAAGCGGCGGGTGGCCATCCTGCGGGCGCTGATCGCCCCCTACGACGTGCTGGTGGCGGACGAGCCCTTCAAGGGGCTGGACGAGGCCACCAAGGAGCGGGTGATGACCTTCTTCCGGGAGCAGACCCGGGGCAGGACCGTGCTGCTGGTGACCCACGAGGAAAGCGAGGCCGCCTGGTTCGGCGGACCGGTGGTGACCGTGGGACAATAAGCGCAAAGGAATGCCCTCCTGGGACCCAGGAGGGCTTTTTGTCGGTCTATGGTCGATGGACGGTCTCTCTCAGTGGCGGAAGCGGTACTCCATGGGGTCCTTGTGGGCCCGGCGGTAGCGGATCAGGGCGGTCACCAGCATGGCGATGACCCCGAAGCCCAGATAGCTGGCCGCCTGAAACCAGGTGGACGGGATGGGGGTCCCCATGGTCATCCACACCCCGGCCAGGAACAGCACGGGCACCAGAATGGGGTAGGGCCACATGTCCTGGATGAACCACCCGGCCACGATGCCCCCGATAACGCTGAACACCGGGTAGGCCACCAGCCAGAGAGCCATCAGGTTGCTGACGGACTCCTCCTGGAGCTCCTGGGTGAAAAACTGGGGCACCACCAAAAACAGCAGCACGGCGACCACCACGGCGATGGCCCACCGGACGATAGGTCTCTTCATCAAGGATCCCTCCCTTTCCCGCCTATTATAGGGGATTTTTCCCCCGGGCGCAAGAGGGTTGTATTTTTTCCCGGGGTCAGGTAAGATGAAAGCAGCAACGAGAAGGAGGTCTCCCCTATGGAAATGCCCTGCCTGCAGGTACACGTGGAGCCCGAGAAGGGCTGGATCAACGACCCCAACGGCTTGATCTATTATAACGGCCGGTATCACGCTTTCTATCAGCACTACCCCCACGCCCCCCACTGGGGGCCCATGCACTGGGGCCACGCCGTCAGCCGGGACCTGCTCCACTGGGAGGAGCTGCCCATGGCCCTGACCCCGGACCAGCCCTACGAGGACCTGTACGGGTGCTTCTCCGGCTCGGCCATGGAGAAGGACAGCAAGCTCTGGGTGGTGTATACCGCCGTCTCCAAGGAGCAGGGCCAGACCCAGTGCCTGGCCGTCAGCGAGGACGGGGTGACCTTCACCAAATACCCCGGCAACCCGGTCATTGCCCGGAGCCCCGTGGACCCCGAAAACCGGGACTTCCGGGACCCGAAGGTCTTCCCCCTGGGGGAGGGCTACGGCCTGGTAGTGGGCGCCGGCGCAGAAGGCCTGGCCAGCGTGCTGCTGTTCCGCTCCCCCGACCTGATCCGCTGGGACTATGTGGGTCCCCTCTTCGAGACCCGGGACATGGGCCCGGTGTGCGAGTGCCCGGACTTCTTCCCCCTGGGGGAGCAGTGGGTGCTGTGCTTCTCCCGGATGGACAACGGCCGGGTGCAGTTCATCACCGGGGCCTTTGACGGGGAGCGCTTTGCCCCGGAGACCTTCTCCCAGCCGGAGGTCGGGCCGGACTTCTACGCCGCCCAGACCTTCCTGGCCCCGGACGGCCGCCGCCTGTGCCTGGGCTGGATGTACAACTGGAAGCGCCAGGTGCCGGAGGACGCGGTACGGGCTGGGGCCCTGACCCTCCCCCGGGAGGTGAGCCTCCGGGGCGGGAAGGTAGTGCTGGCCCCGGTGGCAGAAGCCGCCGCCCTCCTCCGGGAGGAGGATCCCTGCGTGGTGCGGGAGGGGGGCTTCCTGCGGGTCACCGACGGAAAGAACACCCTGCTGGAGGTCCCGGCGGAGAGCGTGACCCGGGTACAAGTGCTGGCCGACGGTCACGCCCGGGAGGTCTTCCTCAACAGCGGGGAGACGGTTTGCACATTTTATCTGGAAAATTCCTGAAATCTGTTGGATTTTTAGGCAGTTTATGGTAGGATGAAAGGTAATGATTGGGAGGTGTGGCTTTCACACGCCTGGCCCCGCGGGGGCACCCGCAACACTTTTTGTTTCTTTCTATTTTTTCATAAAGAAAACTCTGCCCTTGACTTGATTCAGAGAGGAAGATCACCATGATGCGCAAAACGAAAATCATCTGCACGCTGGGGCCCTCCACCGAGGACGAAAACGTCCTGCGGCGGCTGATGCTGGGGGGCATGAACGCCGCCCGGTTCAATTTCTCCCACTCCACCCATGAGGACGCGGCCCACAAGATGGAGATGGTGGTGCGTCTCCGGGAGGAGCTGAATCTCCCCATCGCCACCATTCTGGACACCAAGGGGCCTGAAATTCGGGTGAAGACCTTCAAGAACGGGCCCATCGAGCTGAAGGCCGGGGACAGCTTCACTCTCACCACCCGGGAGGTGGAGGGAGACGAGCACATCGTGTCCATCACCTACGCCGAGCTCCCCCGGGACCTGGAGGTGGGCGCTCGGGTGCTCATCGACGACGGCCTGGTGGAGATGCGGGCCACCCACGTCACCGAGACGGATATCGTCTGCGAGGTCTTAAACGGCGGGCGGGTGTCCAACAAGAAGGGCATCAACGTGCCGGGGACCAAGCTCTCCATGCCCTTTGTCAGCGAGCAGGACCGCAGCGACATTCTTTTCGGCATTGAGGCCGGATTCGATTTTATCGCCGCCAGCTTCACCCGCTCCGCGGCGGATATCCTGGAGATCCGCAAGATCCTGGAGGAGAAGGACTGCCACACCATCAACATCATCGCCAAGATCGAGAACATGGAGGGCGTGGAGAATATCGACGAGATCCTCCGGGTGGCCGACGGCATCATGGTGGCCCGGGGCGACATGGGGGTGGAGATCCCCTTTGAGGACGTGCCTGTGCTCCAGAAGCAGCTGATCCAGAAGTCTTACCATGCGGGGAAGCAGGTGGTCACCGCCACTCAGATGCTGGACAGCATGATGAAAAACCCCCGCCCCACCCGGGCGGAGGCCACCGACGTGGCCAACGCCGTGTATGACGGCACCAGCTGCGTCATGCTCTCCGGGGAGACCGCCGCTGGCCAGTACCCCGTGGAGGCGCTGGAGACCATGGTGCGCATCACCGAGCAGGCGGAGGCCCACATCAACTACATCCACCGCTTCAACGCCCGAGACAATTCCGACATCAAGTTCGACGTGACCAACGCCATCTCCCACGCTACCTGCACCACCGCCCACGACCTGGGGGCCAAGGCCATCATCACCGTGACCAAGTCCGGCGGGACGGCGCGGATGCTGTCGAAATTCCGGCCCCACTACCCCATCGTGGGCTGCACCACCCAGGAGAACGTCCGGCGGCAGCTGAACCTGTCCTGGGGGGTCATCCCTCTGGTGATCGAGGAGGAGCGGGACACCGACGCCCTGTTCGACCACGCGGTAGACGCCGCCGAGCGCACCGGGGTGGTCAAGCCCGGGGACCTGGTGGTCATCACCGCCGGCATGCCCTTGGGCGTCTCCGGCACCACCAACATGATGAAGGTCCACGTGGTGGGCCATGTGCTGCTGACGGGCCAGGGCATCACCAAGGAGTGCGTCTCGGCCAGGCTGTGCGTGTGCAAGACCAAGGCCGAGGTAGAGCAGTACTTCCGGGACGGGGATATCCTGGTCATCCCGGAGACGGACAACGACCTGGTGGACTACCTGCGCCGGGCCTCGGGCATCATCACCGAGGCGGAGGGTACCAACACCCACGCCGCCATCGCCGGCTTGGCCATGAACAAGCCGGTCATTACCGGGGCCAAAAACGCCACGGATATCCTCAAAGGCGGGGCGGTGGTCTGTTTGGACGCTGAGACAGGAAGAGTTTCCGCCTGCTGATAGAGTGGAAGCCGCTCTCCCCCCGCCTTTGAGGAAGGGCCCCCGCAAAGCCGCAGGCTTTGTGGGGAGAGGAGCGGGCCGGCCGCCCGACGAGGGGACCCGGCGAACAGCCGGGCCCGGAGTCTTCCAGGCCGGGCCGCGACGAAAGGGCGGCGCCGTGGTCTGCCTGGACGCGGAGACCGGGCGTGTTTCGGCGTGCTGAGCGGCGAAAAGCGGGATCCTTCCCGGAAAACTTGCAAAAACCGCAGGCTTTCGCTATAATAAAGGGTACGACATGATTTCCCGGGGAGCGGGGAGCCCTCTCCCCTTGGATGCTGGAGGTTGACGCCTATGAAACGAGTGCTTTCTTTGCTGCTGGTCCTGTGCCTGGCAGTGGCTCTGGTGCCCCTTGCCGCCTCGGCGGAGGGCTCCGGCGTCTGCGGCGAGAACGCCCGCTGGCAGCTCCAGGACGGCATCCTCATTATCTCCGGCACCGGGGACATGGACGACTACACCCTGGAATCGTCGGCCCCCTGGGCGGGGGAGCGGACCCGCATCTCCTGGGCCATCATCGGCGAGGGCATTACCCGCATCGGGGATTACGCCTTCTATAACTGCCAGCAGCTTTCCTCCGTGCAGATGGCCGCTTCTGTCAGCGCCATCGGCACCAACGCCTTCTATAACTGCTCCGGGCTGACCTCCATCGACCTGCCGGCCGGCCTGCGGACCATGGGCACCGCCGCCTTCTCCCGGTGCACCGGGCTGACGGAGATCTCCCGCTGGGGAGAGCTGACGGCCATCCCCCGGTTTGCCTTCAATGAGTGCACCTCGCTGAAAAAGCTGCCGGACCTGACGGAGTCCATCACCGTGATCGACGACAGCGCCTTCCACCACTGCGTGGCGCTCACCTATTTGGTGCTGCCCAAGTTCCTGACCACCATCGGGGAGGACGCCTTCCGGGCCTCCGGCCTGACGGCGCTGACCCTTCCCTCCTCGGTCACCAAGGTGGGGAACTACGCCTTCGCCGAGTGCGATGATCTGAAAGCCATTATCCTGCCCCGGGCCCTGCTGGAGAGCGCCGGGCGGTACACCTTCGCCCTGTGCGACGCCCAGCTCATTCCCGTAGGGGATCCCGGCAATACCCAGCCGGGGCCTGGGCCGACGCCCAGCGACACCATGAAGATCCTCTACACCCGGGACCTGGAGGACGGGCAATTCCTCACCGTTTCGGAGAATACGGTCCGGCGGGAGCTGGCGCTCTTTGCCGCCGACGGCTCGGTCATCGCCACGGTGAGCATCCCCTTCGTCCCGGAGGACGCCAACCCCTACCCCGACGTGCCCAATGCCTCCTGGTACGCCCCTTACGTGAAGTACGTCACCACCGCCGGGCTTTTCGGCGGAGATGAGACCGGGGCATTCCTGCCCTACGGCTCCATGACCCGGGCTATGCTGGTCACGGTGTTGTACCGGTTGGCGGGGTCGCCCTCCGGCGCGGGGACGGACACCCCCTTTGAGGACGTGCGGTCCACCTCCTGGTACGCCGCGGCGGTGGCCTGGGCCAACAAGACCGGTATCGTCACCGGGGTGGACGAGACCCACTTCTCCCCCAACACCAACGTGTCCCGGCAGCAGATCGTGGCCATGCTCCACCGGTTTGCCCTGATGATCCAGCGGGATTCCGGGGCCCGGGCCAATCTGATCCGCTTTGCCGACAGCAACGACGTGGCGCTGTACGCTTTGGATGACATGTCCTGGGCGGTGGCGGTACAGATCATGGAGGGCAGCGACAACCGGCTGCGCCCGGAGGATCCTGCCACCCGGGCCGAGGCGGCCACCCTGCTCACCAAGTTCCTGGCGCTGCTGCGGGCAGACGACTGAGAGGGCAGGGAGGAATGAGGAGTTAGGAGCGAGGAGTTATTCCAGATACTGGATGGCGGCCTCCTCTTCCGACAGAGGCTCCCGCTGGGACGAATAAAGCACTGCGGTATTCAGGGCTAGGAAAATGCCGTCAACGCAGAAACAAACCAGCCGAACTGGAACAAGAGAAAGCCTTCCCCAGCGGGAAGGCTTTTCTCGTTTTCCAAATCAGCGACCTTGGTCCTTCGTTGTTATCTTGCTCCATGCCCTGAACACCTTGGAGCTTCGTTCTTGCCCTTCCTTCTATCCCGACCACGGGCTTTCCCCAGGCGCGCGCAGGAAAAGTTTCTTCTTTGTCGGCAGAGCCTTTGATTTCAGGTCGTGCTGTGCATCTTTCCTGAAATCATGCGGCTCTGCCTTACCGTCTCGCCTGTCGGCTCGGGTCATGTCTGCCAGTGGCAGACGTCC
>ERZ842401.8183-NODE-8183-length-10388-cov-6.977741_pt1 | contig 10388 bp, 13 predicted proteins | sample MGYA00521270_ERZ842401 | MGnify/ENA primary metagenome ERZ842401 (study PRJEB31892, sample SAMEA3878208) | bioreactor metagenome | biome: Moose rumen | place: Sweden | collected 2011-10 | study: EMG produced TPA metagenomics assembly of the PRJEB12797 data set... | reverse complement strand
TTATCGTATGAATCTCTATTTTTATTTCGATGTTGCAAAGGTACTGCGAAAAACCGCCGATTCCAAATATTCATTCCGATTTCTTCTCATCTACTCGCGACACCACCTGATTATCGCGACAAAACCCACACATGCCCTCAATCTCTGTCGCAAACGATGCCCATTTCGCATTTTTCTCTTGTCACACCGTGCCTGTCTCTCTGTGATGCTAACCATTAAATCTACGCCCTATGTTCGCATTGTTAAAAGAAGTTATTGTTTGAAGATATTTTTATGATTTCTTGGAAGATTTAAATAATTCTATTATCTTTGCAGCAGAAATGAGCTGTTTTCTAACGTCCACGGAATTGGACTGTGGTTTAGAGAGCAGTTCATTTTTTATTTGAATGAACCATTTTTCTTCAAAGTCTGGCCTGATATAATCTGCAAGATTCTCATTTATCCAATTGATTATATTTATCGGATTATCTTTATAATGAACACTTCTTACGCTGTTAACAATCAACTTTCCATGTGCTCGATTCGTTTCTATGGCTAAAACGAAGTTCTTGCTTTCATGTAGAAGTTCCGTAAGCAAAACATAACTGCCATAGTGGGTAGCACTACGGAAAACAACCAATGGAATCTGCAACTGGAGCTGCTCGTTAAACAGGGCATTAATCTGTATAATTTCTGTATCTATCATAATATTGTATTTTGTTAACGCTGCAAAGATAAAGAAAATTATCTGTAGTTGCAAGTAATCAGCAGATTTTTTATAAAAAATTTGTTTATTAGGTTGTTTGTTCATATCTTCGTAATTGAATTCCAATCCATGGGGTTCGGTATAATAACTAACCAAAATATTAAAATATGAACATTACAATCGACGAACTGCTCGGCAGTAATCGTGGGGTTGCAAAAGTTGATTGCAACCCCAGAGTGAAGAAGAGATTAATGATTCTCTTAAGAAAGATCAGCAAATGTAAGGGTGGGCTAAAATCTATTCACCGAAAGGTGTATCGTATCTTTCCATGGCACATTTCCCTGTTTATTAATATAAAGGTGGAAGTTGACCAACTGAATGCGATACTTGGTAATAACGCAGAAATTAAAAGATAAACTATGGATAATAATGTTTATGACTCGCTGAGGGGTCTTTTTGAAGGAGGTAACTTCACTAATACTCAGATTAATATAATCCCTGGTGATGGTGCACAGATCAGTTACGAGGCACCGAAGAAGGAAGTGGGAAAGATGTCTGACGCATCCATGGAACAAGGTAATTCTATTTAAGATCAACGCTATTCAGCGAACATAGTTAAACAATGGTTCCTCTTTATTTTGAGGAACCATTGTTTATCAGGAAACATAACGCAGTGAAGGCTCGCCGCTGCGAGCCCTCACTAAACAATTAACTAACTAAACCAAAACTAAAATGCAATATGAAACGAAACTTATATCTTTATCGTATGAATCTTTTGATGATGCAAAGGTACTGCGAAAAACCACCGATTCCAAATAATCCTTCTGATTTCTTCTTAACTACTTGCGACACCACCTGATTCTCGCGACAAAACCCACACATGCCCTCAATCTCTGTCGCAAGTGCCCACAAAATATCAAATTATACCATTTTCGTGAGCTCACGAAAATGGTATAATTAGAATGCTGAACAACTGCAAACCATACTGACTTCTATGAATATTCTCAAAATTCTGCATAAAACAGCATTTTTCTCACTAAGATTTTGTAACTTTGCGCCCAAGAAAGTGTATACCACCAATTATTGCCGTCAGAACATAATAATCGGCCAAAAAAGTGATACACACCCCACTTAAAAAGGTGGTACTAACAAATAGTTATTAACGAACAACTGGGTAAAAACCGGCTGACTAAATCAAAAAGCAATGAACGCATTAACAAAAGAAGCAAAAGAGAAGGTAGAGAAGTACCTAAAAGAAAATGAGTATGCAATCAGCGTTGTATGGGGCGAAGATTCCTGTACTGCCCTTGATGCTGAAGGCAAAGCTATCGAGGACTTTATGATTGACATAGAGAACGATGGCGAAATCTATTACACTCCAGTTTCTGACCCATCAGTAACTTTAAATGTTGCATAACTATGGCAAAAGCAAAACCGTTTATCAAGTGGGCTGGTGGTAAGGGACAACTCTTGGAACAGCTTGACGCATACCTGCCAGAGGATTTTGGCGACAGAAGAAATATTACTTATATTGAACCCTTTGTAGGTGGTGGGGCTATGCTCTTCTATATGTTGCAGCGATACCCCAATATCCAACATGCCGTCATCAACGACGTCAATTCTGATTTGACTACGTGCTATCAGACCGTTAGGGACACCCCCGAAGAGCTGATAACCTCTTTAATGGATATTCAGGATGCCTACAACGCTCTTCAAACAGAAGAGGCACGCAGGGATTTCTTCCTCGCTGCTCGCGACCGATACAATGAAAAGAATCTTGAACCGATAGAGAACACTACGAAGTTCATCTTCCTCAACCGAACTTGTTTCAACGGGCTTTATCGTGTGAATAAAAAGGGGCTGTTCAACGTTCCATTTGGCAAGTACATCAACCCTCAGATTTGCGACCCTGCGACCATTCGATTGGATAGTGAGTTGCTGCAACGTGTGGAGATTCTGACAGGTGATTTTGAAGCTACACTCAATTTCGTGGGCGATGGCTATAACTTCTTCTATTTCGACCCGCCATATCGTCCACTCAATGCGACATCAAGTTTCAATTCCTATTCAAAGGAGGATTTTAACGACGAGGAACAAATCAGGCTTCGTGACTTCTGCGCGAGATTAAATGGACGTTTGGGAATCGGCTGGATGCTCAGCAATGCAGATTGCTCGGCAAAAAATCCTGAAGACACATTCTTCGAGGACATATATAATGATTTCTTTATCAATAGGGTTTACGCCTCAAGGGCCATCAACGCTAACCCATCAAAGCGAGGGAAACTCACAGAGTTGCTAATCTGCAATTACAGACCAAAAGGCTATGGCGTGAATGCGGCAGAAGGAGTTGAATTGTTTAACCAAGAAGTATTAGTATGAGCCAGTTCAAATTTGACTTCACGTTTGACGAACCCATCGTAACTATAGACGAAGACGATTCATCGAGAATTCATGGAGGACTTTTCATCGCTCTCTATGATGAGGAATCCCTGAAACTCTATCTGGATAAGGGACTTTACGGTTTTCTGATGAAGCCGGTAATGGCCCCAAAACCTACAGCGCAAAGTCGCTATTTTGCTATACTTGCTGACTATGCTTGTAGCCGCGAGGGAACAGATGTGTTCTTCTTTCTGAAACGCAAAATCGTTTATGGTGGCAAGATTTATGGTAACAAGGACGTCGGTTCTTTCTATCTGAACGGCCAGACAAGTCCATTGGGAAGAAAGGCTGATGCTGAATTGTTTTGGGATGAATCTGCGAGAAAGAAATACTTTGCTACAGATAAGCCTGGCGTATTCAAAGTGGTGAAAGATGGTGGCGACAAGGCACAACCTTTCATGTTCCAGTTTTACCAGAATGAGAACACAGGAAAGTACATCATTTCTGATGACCTATATTTTGAGTTAGGTAAATATCCTTATCCTCTGCCATCGAATAGTATGCAAGGAATGGGGTTCTGCACTCTAACACCAGGAGAGGTTAAGACCCTCAATGAACTCATATCCAAGAGCGAAAACAAAATTGAGTTTGAAGGATTAGGGGAAATAGACAAGCAAGGCGAAGAAACGGTTTTCAACGATGGGTTGGTTTCTTTGGATGAAAATTTGGTCAACGAAGCCCAACTTGAGTTTACGATACTTGCTTCATTGGAGCCTTTCGCAGAATTCCTTACAGATGATTACGTATTGTGCAGACAAGTACCAATATCCCCTTTCAAACCATCAGAAATGGATAGAGCTGATATTTGTTTGTACAGCATGAACAGCCCCATAAAGAATGGCACTGTTCCTAATGTGGTTATAGAACTGAAGAAGGAAAAAGCAACGAAACCTGCCTATGAGCAAGTGACCCGTTACCTAAAATGGCTGGAAGCAATAACAGACAAAGAGGATTTCGAGAAAGTGTCAGTTTACATCATTGCTCCTCAAATCGGTAGAATACGCAAAAATGCTGTGGATTTGAAGTACGAGGACAAGATAAGAATGTACTCGATAGAGAAAGAAGATTTTGTAGAACTAATCGGTTAAAACATCATGGAAAAGAATTTTGACCTATTCATGAGCCAACTGGCAGAAACAAATGCCACGCTTGATTTCTATACAGATTTCTCGAAGATACGTGAGAACGTCAGAAGCATAGAGATTAAGCTGAATACCCTTAACTATCTTATAGGCAAGATAGATTTAGATGCAGCTGTAAAAGAGCTGTGGGACAATGACAAACGCGTGTTCAGCATCCTCGACATTCTTATTGCTACTCGCAAAGAGCAGAATAAGAAATATCTTGATGATATGGGTAAGCCACATCTTATCCATGAACTTTTAGGTTCCTATGAGGGAGTTATGAAATTCCTCAAAGAAACAGGGATGGGTGAAGTCCTCCAAAATAAGAATATCAAGAATCTGGTGGATTATGTTTTTGGCGTAGAAGCCGGACTTGACACTCATGCAAGAAAGAACAGAAGTGGTGATATTACTGAGTTGTTGCTCCATCGCATTTTGACAGCCAACGGCATCGAACACAGAATGGAAGTCTATTCACATGAATTCCCTGAGTTGCAGGAAGCGTTAGGTGCAGATGAGAAGCGTTTTGACTTCGTGATTGAAACGAAACGATGCACTTACCTTATAGAGGTTAATTTCTATAATGGAGGCGGTTCCAAGCCTAACGAAGTAGCACGTGCATACCGTGAGTTATCGCCTATTGTCAATAAGGTTGATGGCTTCGAATTTGTATGGGTAACGGATGGTCAAGGCTGGAATTCTGCAAGGAACAAACTCGAAGAAGCCTACAACGAGATTGATAGGATGTATAATTTCGAGTCGTTGGGAGATTTCTTGAAAGAAGTGAAGAGTGATATTAAGTAAGAGAAGAATGAGATATTGGATAATACCAAGCAACGACAATTTCTATCGTGTTGATGACGCGATAGCCTATTTGGGGCGTTTTATAGATTGGACTCAAAGACGGAAATATGAGATTGGCGATATTGTGTTTATCTACAAAACGAAGACTGAAAAGGAACCATCGCATATTAGATATATGTTAGAAGTGGTTGGAGTTGGCCTGAAGTTTGATGATGTCATTGTTGACGCGGAGTACTGGTCTAACCCAAAAGAGTTTTACGAGAATAGAAAACTTGACCACGTTCGCCTTCAGTTGTTGGCAGACCTTGGCAAGGGGAATTATGCTCTTGAAAGGAAAAATCTCGTTGACAACGGTTTAAAGTCAAATATGCAGGGCGCAATTACTGTTGATGGGCAATTACTTGATTATATTCAAGATGCATTCATTCCATATAGTGATATTCATGCATAGTTTAATATGATAAAGGCTTATTACAAATCTCCAGACCACGCTTTCAATCTACTTCATGGCGATACTTTTGAGTTGCTGCCGCAGTTCAATTTCAAGTTTGACATGATATTTGCAGATCCTCCTTATTTCCTTTCAAGTGGTGGAATCAGCATGCAGAGTGGTAAGGTTGTCTGCGTTGATAAGGGCGATTGGGATAAAAGTATGTCACCAGAAGAAGTCAATGATTTCAATATGAAATGGCTTTCATTATGTCGTGACAAACTAAAGGATAATGGCACCATTTGGATTAGTGGCACATATCATAACATTTTTTCAGTTGCAAATTGTTTGACCCAATTAGGTTATAAAATTCTCAATGTAATAACTTGGGCCAAAACAAACCCTCCTCCCAATATCTCATGTCGCTACTTCACTTATTCTACAGAATTCATCATCTGGGCTAGAAAAAAAGAGAAGGTGCCACATTATTACAATTATGAGTTAATGAAGCAAATTAATGACGACAAGCAAATGACAGATGTTTGGCGTCTACCAGCTATAGCACCATGGGAAAAATCGTGCACAAAGCATCCGACTCAAAAGCCATTATGCTTACTTAGCCGTATTATCATGGCATCTACTAAGCCTGGCGCTTGGATTCTTGATCCATTTGCAGGAAGTAGTACAACTGGAATAGCCGCAAATTTATTAGGTCGGAGATTTCTTGGAATTGAACGTGAAGAAGACTTTGCCAAAATTAGTGTTGCACGTAGCAAAGAGATTGATGATATAGATAATTATATAACTTTTAGAAAAAAGATCCCTGATATCTTCAAAGCTGAGTATACTCAAACAGACTGCTTCTCGATTCAAGAGCCTTTACCAATAGTGCCTTTACCATTCCTCAAAGACGTTCTGAAGAAAAAAGAAAATGCTGTAATAGATCCTGTAGTATGGGTGTTTAATTGGCTGCTTATGAAGTCCTTAAAGAAACAAATAACCAAGGGGCTTCAACCCGTAGTATATAAGGACTCAGAAATACTCATATTAGGCGCTAAATTGCTCAAAAACGACAAGTATGAGACTGCTAAGACTAGTGGTTTTTGGCGTGATATACGTAAGAAATACAATAATAATCAAAAATTTTATGATATAGTAGACAAGCTAAATTGCCTAAAAAGAAACAAATTAGCACTATGGGATGTTTTTAATCCGGATGGTTCTCGTAATAATATTGATGATTTTTTGAAGAATTACCCCCACATTAAAGAGGTGTTTTTTTATGGTAAAGGCGTATTACGTTTTTACAAACCAAATCTGGAAGATATTTTTTACGAAATATTTGAGAAATCATAGGTTTTGTTTGACTTTATTAACCTTCAAGATGGAAGATGATATCCATGTTACATCATGCCTCTGGCACCGTATGCTATAACTTAGGCACTCTTCTTTTATTTGTTTAGTAATTGATTTGAAATCCCGCATAAACTTGTATTTTTTTGCAAAGATAAATTAATGACTGTAATTACACAATTTTTCCGGCATTCTTTAAGATTTTACCGGTTTTGTTAAAAATTACAGGAAAAAGTATTATCTTTGCAAAATAAAGTTGGACCAATAAAAATAACTTATTATGCGACATAGAGTCAAATCTGGAAAGATAGGATCTTTCACTCCTGAGAACCAAGGGTATAACACATCTGAAGATGTGCAAGAAGTATCGGAGTATACCAAAGAGGTAGAAGAAATCTTCGAAGAGGATGCTGCCTTCAGCGATAACGATGAAGCATTATCTGCTATGGAATTTTATGATTCCCCTGAAGAGCAGTCATGAAACAGATAGAAGTCGTTGCAGCGATAATACGTAAGGCTGACAAGATCTTAGCAACTCAGAGAGGATACGGGGATTTTAAGGACTGGTGGGAGTTTCCTGGCGGTAAGATTGAAGTTGGGGAGAGCCCTGAGGAAGCCTTGAAACGTGAGATTCGCGAAGAACTGTCGACGGAGATAAGCGTAGATGAATATATATGCACCGTAGAGTATGATTATCCGAAGTTCCATCTTAAGATGCATTGCTACTTCTGCTCGCTCGTGACAGAAGCCGTCCATCTTAATGAACACGAAGCTGCACGCTGGCTTGAGAACGACGAACTGGATAGCGTAAAGTGGCTACCAGCTGATGTATTAGTGGTAAATGAAATCAATAAACGATAAAAAAGCCACCTGAAGGTGACTTTTTAAATGGAGCAGTATCGATAAAGCCTTGCTCCCCGCACTCAGCGGCGTAGTCAGACCTCCCAATCTGACGCTGCAAAGATACAAAGTATTATTTAAAGTTCCAAATATAAATCGGAAAATTTTTAGTTTTGAGGGCTTTTTTGTCTAATTTTGCAATTGAAACTATTTATTTCAATCGCTGGCTTTTACTCTTAATAAGATATGGCTGGATGATCATGCCGTTATAGGCAAGCCTTATGAACTGCCGGAAGAAAAAACGCTAAAAGCGGCAGAGGAATAAAATGCTATGAGACCACAATTATTTTCGAAAATAATTTGCACGTGTCAAAGATTTAGATTATCTTTGCATCCCAGATGAAATGACATATTGAACACAGCTTGAAAGCTTCGTTACGCCTCATTCACTACATAAAGCAAACGACGACCGAAAGCTGCCAGGCTTACGCTATACAGAAGCGTGAGCACTGGTGGATAGTCGTGGGAGTAGTGACCTGAGGCGTATAATTGTCTGCTGGTGTTTCATGCTTCTGTTCTCTATGTTTATGGATTCGCCTACTATATACATTAATTAAAAACTGAAGCATTAAAAAATTATGGAAACAACAACCACAACCCTCGAAGAGGTTTTTATCGTCGGCGGTCGCTATGGGGAACTGGCCGACGAGGTATATAAACTATTCAATCTGAATAGACCCATAGAAAAGAAAGACATCACACATGCTTTTGGCGATGATGAGGTTTACCTAAAACCTGTTCCTAACGATCTTGATCAATATGCTGTAGCTGTGTTTAACCAGCACACTAAGCGTATCGGCTATGTTTGGATGTACCAGGCCCCAACAATGAGATACTGGATGGAATCGCATAACCAGGATTATATCAAGGTTCGCATCGTAGATGTTATCTCGGTGGCAAATGTCCTGCTGGCTGAGATGGATGCGCCTCTTGATATGCCGATGGTACATCGCTGTTGTAATGACGTGGATATGCGCTGGGCCCACAATCTGCCAGATGTGTTGAAGAGTATCTCAGAGCAGAGTCTGGAACTGGGGCTGATGTTGCTTCGTGATGAACTTAAGACAGCAACTGAATGGAGCGAAAAACTTAAGATAAGGATAGATAACCTGCTGAAGGCTATCCCTCTTGACCTGTCAGCATACCGCCATAATGTATATATGGAGGTGTTTGTAAAGATGAGACAGTCGAAAATCAAAGAGGTAAGACTACAAAGCGATTATCTGTTGGCCTCTCTCTTGTTCAGAGGTTCTATGGAGCACGTGAAATGGTGGTCTGAAGAGTGGCTTCCTTCTTTCTTCAGTGAGGCTGCGGAGGGCGACCTGTTAGGGATGTATGAGTCTGCCCACTATACCCTGGAGAAAGTAGAGGAGCTATTGGATGCTGCACCGGAACACCTCTTTAATATTTATAAGACGAACAAGGTTAGGTTTGTTAACCGCCTGTATTATTATGCCTTGCCTCAGGAGATCTATAATCGTCTGCTTACACTTCTCGCTGTTCGTGAAGCGATGTTGGAGAAGCGTGCTGAAGAGCCCGACACATCTGGTGCCAGCCAGCCTCAGAGGCCTATCATCAACAACATCTATGGTACAGTAAACAATTTGAATAACGGCCCCGTGACCTATCAGGGACCTGTTACAAATAACAATAGCTCTGCAGCACCTGCCGCTACTCCCAAATCGGCCTATACCGATGAAATAGTAAGCCGGGCTATTGTAGCTCTTAACGGTGATAACAAGCCGATCTATGAGAAACAACTGTTTCTGGGGATATGCAAAGTCTTGGTCTGCAAATGCGGATGGACTGGCAAGATACCTGCCATCTGTGATAGAATCAACGGACTCCCTATGGCAGAAACCCTCCAGGTGAAATGCGATTACAAGAATCTTAAGTCGCCATCTGCCTTGAAGTTTGCCTCACTCGAATATGACGAATGGGAGGACTATGAACCAAAGGATATGGAGAAGGTGATTTTTAAGAAGAACAAGGCTACTGCAGATGCCTTTGCAGAAGAACTCGACAAGCAGCTTTATCTCGCTCAAAACCAGTTATAAGAGATAAGGCGTTTACCTTTCACTTACCTCGCACTTACTTTTCACTTACCTTTCACTTACTTTCCGCTGCACGTCAGTGGAAAGTTTTTTTTATGCCTAATTTTGCACTCAGAGATTTTTTCTTGCAAGAAACATTTCACATAATAAATAATTATAAGGTCGGGTTAAGGAGCCGACGTTAATTTACAAAAATGAAAAAAAGAAGAAACGAAAGAGTGCGTCTGATGAATCCTCAACCACTGGAGTATGTTCTTGGTCCAGAGGAAACATTGGAGATTATGGAAAAGGGAACCGAGGTGAGTTGCAAACTGGTGGAAGTGCTCATCAATTCTGGCAAAGGTATTATCGGCATGAGTGCAGCCGTGTTCGGTCTGGCCAAGGCGATGGTGTTCATCAACGATCTGATCAGGCGCAAGGGCTATGACACCACTGCCGTCTTCAACGAGGCGAAGCTGTTTTATGAGTCTTTCATCAAGACCGAGGAATATCAGAATATGCTCGACGAAGCAGGACTGTAGTCAAATACATATAACTTATAGATATGAACGAGATTATTTTGACTAACGACAATGGTGAGCAGTGCATCACCTCGATGC
>ERZ842401.8181-NODE-8181-length-10390-cov-3.164877_pt1 | contig 10390 bp, 10 predicted proteins | sample MGYA00521270_ERZ842401 | MGnify/ENA primary metagenome ERZ842401 (study PRJEB31892, sample SAMEA3878208) | bioreactor metagenome | biome: Moose rumen | place: Sweden | collected 2011-10 | study: EMG produced TPA metagenomics assembly of the PRJEB12797 data set... | reverse complement strand
GTTCTACGCCCTGCCCCAGGCGCCCCAGCAGTTTAAGCAGCTGCTCATTGCCAATGCCACGACCAGTGAAAACGTGACCGCTGCGCTCTCAACCGCTCAGGAAGCATCTTCTCTCGCGAATGCGGCGCAGGCTGAGGCGGACGCTGCCATGCGTGCGGCAGTTCGTGTCATGGAGGCATACCAGGCGTTATACGAAGCTGTACAGCCGAAGTACAAGAACGCAACGGTCCAGCTCGCAAGCGGCCAGACGTCCTGGACGATCAGTAATGGAAGTATCTCGAAGGCGACGGCGATTTTCGCTCGGACGAAGTGAAACGACTGCGCGACGAAGCCAACTGCATCATCACAAATCCGCCGCACTCGCTGTTTCGAGAGTTTCTCGCATGGATTGTCGCCGCCGACAAGAAATTTCTGATTATCGGCAACATCAACTGCATCACGTATAAGGAAGTATTTCCGCTGATCAAGGATAACCGCACCTGGCTCGGGACGGGAATGGGACGATGGATTTCCGGCTTCATCGTTCCGAACGAATATGAACTGTACGGGACGGAAGCACGCATCGACGAGCGCGGACAGCGGATCATTTCGACGAATAATTGTCTGTGGCTGACGAACCTCGAGCATGGACGGCGGCATGAGAAGCACGAGTACATGACGATGGCGGAGTACATTCGACACAGCAAGCATAAGGAGATACGCGGCGCAGGCTATCATTGCTATGACAATTACGATGCGATAGACGTGCCGTACAGCGACTCGATTCCGCGCGATTATGACGGAGTGATGGGCGTTCCGATCACCTTTCTCGATAAATACAATCCGGAGCAGTTTGAAATTCTCGGCGACAGTCGATATCATGACGGGCAGAATTTTCCTGACGATATCAATGTCGTCAACGGCAAAAAATTGTATCGGCGCATATTAATTCGGAGGCGATGCCGATGTTAAAAGATGCAAAGCGTCAGGCGGAAATTCAGGAGATTATTAATAATTTCTGTCTGCTTGACGATGATTACATGACGAGATTTTTTGAAGACAGTCCCGAGTGCACGGAGTTGGTGTTGAAGATTATTCTCGGAATCGATTTGCAGGTGAAGTCAGTGCGGACGCAAGACACGATTACGAATTTGCGCGGTCACAGCGTTCGGTTGGACATTCATGCCGAGGACATTAACGGCACTCGGTACGACATCGAGATCCGGCGCAGCGATAAGGGTGCGGATGTTCGTCGGGCTCGCTACAACAGCAGTATGTTGGACGTGAACGCGCTGAAGAGCGGCGAGGATTACAATCATCTGCCGGAAGTCTACGTCATCTTCATTACGGAGCGTGATGTGTTCAAGCGCGGTAAACAACTCTATATCTTTGAGCGAATGTTTGTTGAAGAAAGAATGCCGTTTAATGACGGTTCACATATCATTTATGTCAACAGCTCGATGCAAGACGATACCGCGCTCGGGCGATTGATGCACGACTTCGTTTGTCGCGATCCCGATGCGATGAATTACGACGTGCTTGCAGAGCACTCGCGTGTACTCAAGGGGCATCCTGACAAGAGGAGGCAATTGGAAATGAGTAAAACTGTGGAAAATCTGTACAAACAGTGGCGTCACGAAGACGATTGTGAGAAAGCAGCAAAGTTCATCGAGCTCGGCACGATTTCGCTCGATAAGATTGCTTCAATACTGGAATTGGATCTCGAGGAAGTCGAGGAAATTGCGAAAAATCCGGCGGCATACATCAAGGCATGAAGACGTCGTTGCGTACGGACATGACAATCGCGCAAGTGTGCGAGGGGTTCGAGTACGACGATTCCGAAGGCAAAGGTTTGTACGGTTTGGGCGGGCGACTGCTCATACAGCCGGAATATCAACGCAACTACATTTACGAATCCGCGCGGATGGAAGCAGCCGTCGTCGAGTCCGTGCTGAAAAAATATCCGATCGGGCTGTTGTATTTCAATCGCGCGGACGAAGATCGGTTTGAGGTGCTCGACGGTCAACAGCGCATTACGAGCCTCGGGCGATTTCTCAAGCACAAATTCTCCGTGCACGACGCGCAGGGCATGCCGCAGTATTTCGACTCGCTGTCGGATGAGCAACGACGATTGATCCTCGACACGCGCCTGACGATCTGCATTTGCGAGGGCGAGGAGTCGGAGATCAAGGATTGGTTCCGCACGATCAACATTGCCGGCATTGCGCTCAACGCGCAGGAGATTGCGAACTCGGTATATTCCGGCTCGTTCGTGACGGCGGCAAAGGCGATTTTCAGCAACAGCTCGAACACCAACCTGCAGAAGTGGAGCACGTACGTGCGCGGCGCGGCGAATCGGCAGGATTTTTTGCGAACGGCATTGGAATGGCCGGTCGGCTCGACCGATCGCGACAAGCTCGATCAACACATGAGTTTGCATCGTCGAGACGACAACGCTGACGAATTACGCGCGCATTTCGATGCGGTGATCGATTGGATTGAGCTGACGTTTATTGCGGCGTGCAAGGAAATGTGCGGGCTCGACCGGGGACGGCTTTACTCGACATATCATGCTCGGCAATACGATCCGGCAGAACTCGCGCGCAAGATCGATCGGCTGTATGCTGACGAGGCAGTGACGAATCCGCGCGGAATATTCGAGTACGTGCTTGGCGATTGCTCGGAGCCGAAATTGCTCAACATTCGCGTGTTTGATGAAAAGACGAAGCGTGTGGCGTATGCTCGGCAGACGGATGCGGCAAAGCGCGACGGCGTCTCTAACTGTCCGATGTGTGCGGCGGCGCATCTGAAAAATTCCGCGCGGATTTGGAAGCTCGGCGAGATGGATGCGGATCATGTGACGGCATGGAGTCGTGGCGGCGAGACTTCGCTCGAGAACTGCCAACTGCCGTGCAAGCCGCACAATCGCTCGAAAGGCAACGCATAAAAGCAATGCGTAATTCGTAATTCGTAATTAATAATTGAGAGAACGGTTTTCTGATTACGCATTAAGCATTACGCATTCCCAATTGAAGTTTGACGCCCAGCCATGCCGCCGCGCATGCCTTCATCAAATCGCCCGGAATGAACGGCACCACCGCCATCATCAATGCTTGCGTCAATTCGACTTCGCCGACAAACATCATCGAGAGCAGACCGCCGACGTAAGTGATCGGTACGGCAATCAACACGTCCGCGAGCACGTATCGTTTGAAATTCGGCACGGAACCTTTCGCCAAACTCAACAGCGGAAATGCGACCGCCCACGCGAAATAAAATCCGCCGACCGGACTCAACAATCGCGCGAGCCCTTGCCCTCCGGCGAAGACCGGCACGCCGATTGCGCCGAGCAGAATGTAAGTTGCCACGACGATGAATGTTTCCTTCGGCGGCAGAATGAATGCCGTCAAACTCAATGTCAAAGTCAAAGCCGTCACCAGTCCGGGCGTGAACGGCAACGGAAACGAAATGTATGCGGCGACGCAATTTAATGCAATGCATAATGCAATCTTCGTCAATAATCGAGTATCCACCCTTCAACCTTCCTTTCGCTCGCGTCGACGAAAAATCTCTCGCCGTCGACCGTCAAAAACAATTTCTCTCCGACTGCAGTGAAATTTCTGAAGCGCAGTCGAATTTTTTTGCAATCAAATCGATTGAACAATGCTTCGGCGATCAAAAATCCGGGGACGATCGGACGCGCGCCGCGATGAATTTCATTGTCGTCGTCGACTTCGGCGATGAACTCCGAAACTTCCGCCGCCGAAAATTCTCGCCAATATTCTCCGCGCGGCGTGCCGGAAATGTTGCCGTGCGAAGCCGGAGCCGTCGTCAATCGGATCAATTTCACCGTCAAAGCGAGCCGATCTTCAGACAATCGAATGACGACAACGCCGAGTTTTTCCTTCTCGACTGCAATTGCCGATTGAAACTCGCCGCGCTCGATGAGCATTTCGCCGAGCACGAAGCCGACGTATTTTTTTATTGCCGACAATCGTTTTGCGAGACGTTTAATCACATTTATCACCTCGCGGCGCATTATAAACCTCGCGATCAAAATCGTCAACGCAATTTCATTTTGATCGGTTACAATTGACAATCGAGGTGAACGCTGATGAATTTTTACGATCTGCTGGTCGATCGTGCTCGCGAGTTCGGCGAAAAAATATTTCTTCGCGTCGACGAGCGGCGATTGACTTACGACGAATTTCTTGCCGAAGTCCGCGCGGCTCGTCTTGCAATCGACGGCGATAATGTCTTGATTGCGGCAGAAGGTTGGCTCGAGCAATTGACAAACTTTTTCGCGGCGCAGGCATTTAAAAAGCGTCCGATCCTGCTTCATCATGGGATGACGCGAGCGGACGTTTCGATTGAAGGCGGCGGTTCGGAAGATGTGCTCGGAGTTTTGACTTCCGGTTCGAGCGGCAAGCCGAAGATTTTGTTCAGGACTTTCGACAGTTGGGCGAAATTTTTTCCGGTGCAGAATTCGGTTTTCGGCATCGACGAGAACTCGACGTTGTTCATGCACGGCAGTTTGAGTTTCACCGGCAATTTGAATGCATTGCTGTCGACGTTGAGTGCGGGCGGCACGATCGTCACGAGCGAAAAGTTCAACGTTCGGAGTTGGATCGGGTTGATTGACGGTTGCTCGGCGATTTATCTCGTGCCGACGAAATTGAATTTGCTCGCGTCGATCGATCGAGAGCTCGGAAGCGTCAAAACGATCTTTACCGGCTCGCAACTCGTCAACGCGAAATTGTATCGCCGATTGATGAAACAATTTCCCGCCGCGCGGCTGATCATCTACTACGGCGCGAGCGAGTTGAATTACATCACTTACAAAATTATCGACGAGCGAAATGTCGGCGAGACAAACAATCTCGGGCGCGCGTTTGACGGTGTTGGCGTGTTCGTTCGCGACGGTTTGATTTATGTCGACAACGCATTCGGCGTGAGCGGGCTGAAGATGCCGACAACGGTCGGCGACGCGGGGCGGATCAATGACGTCGGCGAGTTGATTTTTGAAGGGCGGAGCGCGGATTTCATCAACAAGGGCGGATATAAAATCAGTGCCGCGCGGATTGAGCGACTGTTGCAGTCGATTGAAGAAATTTCGGCGGCGGCGGTGAAGAAAATTCGCGACGAACGGCGCGGCGAGAACTTCATTGCATTTGTCGTTGCCGAAAATCGAAATGCCGTCGAAAAAAAAATTCGGCAACTCCTCAAGCCGATTGAGCAGCCCGCGCGGCTCATCTTCGTCAAGGAATTGCCTTTGAATGATCGCGGCAAGGTTGATTTTTCAACCGTCGTCACACTTTGAATTTGTTGACTTCATTTTGCAATTGCTGTGCGAGCACCGACAATTGATTGCTTGCCTCGGACATTTCATGCATGGTTGCCGCCTGCTGTTGAGTTGCCGCCGAAATGTTTTGCGCGTTTTCGGTCGATTGCGTGCTGATGTTCTGCACCGACGAGATCGCGTTCATTATCGATTGACTCGTGTTGTTGACAGCATCAATGTGCTCAATCGAGCGATGAACGTTTTCATTCAACTCGCGCACCTTTTCGGCAATAACTCCAAACGCTTCACCGGTTGCCATAACAGACACGGCTCCCTCCTTGACGCTCTCGTTGCCGAGCTTGATCTCCTCGACTGCCGACGACGTATCCGCTTGAATTTGATGAATGAGCTCGGAAATGCTTTTCGCCGCCGATGCCGATTGTTCAGCCAATTTCCGCACTTCATCAGCCACCACCGCAAAGCCTTTGCCGTGCTCGCCCGCGCGCGCCGCTTCTATCGCCGCATTCAGCGCAAGCAAATTTGTCTGATCCGCAATCGCGCCGATCGTTTCGACAATCGAGCCGATCTCTTTCGACCTCTGACCGAGTGTGTTGACCACGTCAGCCGATTTGTTGACGCGCGTTTCGATCGTTTGAATCTGTTTAATCGCGAACTCGACTTTGTTTTTGCCGTCTTCCGCGCTTTGACGACTTATCTTCGCCGCGTCGTCCATCTTCCGCGCACTCAAGTGCAGTTCATTCATCTTCGATGTCATTTCGTCGAGGATGCCGTTCAATTTTTCAATCGTATCGGCTTGCGTCGAGGCGCATTCGACCATTTCAACCGTCCGCTCCGCCACTTGATTGATCGACTCTGACGTTTGCTCCGCGCTCGCCGTCAACTCTTGCGAAGACGCCGCAACTCTTTCCGATGAATTGAGAACCTCGACCAACAATCGCCGCAATTTCTCTTTCATGTCGTTGACGTTTTTCGACAGCGTTCCAATCTCGTCCGTCGAAGTCACTTCCAAATCGCGGATTGCAAGATTGCCGCCGGACACTGCCGCCATCGTTCCGGATACGTCGAGCAGCTTCTTCATTTGCTTGCCAATGACGACCCATGACAAACTCCCGAGCACTGCCACGATGATCGCCATCGTTATCAATGTCGACAGGATCAATCGATTTTCAACGTCGTTCAGAGATTTTGTCGGCAATCCGACGAAAATCATTCCGATGATTTTCCCCGCACCGTCTTTGATCGGAACATACGCGCTGTCAAATTCCTCGCCGATGACGTCCGCGCGTCCGGTGTAAAATTTGCCGCTCTTAAGAACATCATTGATGACCTGTTCCGAAGCCTTCGTGCCGACGCCGCGCTTGCCTTCTTTGTTGTTGACGGTCGTAGCCACACGCACGTCGTTTTGAAAGATCGTCACGTGTCCTTCGCAGATGCCGCCGAGATAATCAACCACGTCGAAGTTGTCATTGATCTTCAAATCGCCTTTGTAGAGATTGTTGTCAACGAGTTTCCAATCGCCGGGGTGCCGATATTCCAATATCTCGACAATCGAATTGAGACTCGAGCGGACTCCTTTTTGCAACGAAATGTTGAAACCGTCTTCTGCCGAAATATAGCCCAGCCCGCCCATGCAAACGCATACCAGCACAATAAACAAATTAAATGCGATAACCGCTTTGGTCTGTAATTTCATTTTTTTGACTCCAATTCTTTAAAAGAAAACAATTCGGCGGCATCACAATTTGCCGAGATGCGCCGTCGAATTAATCAGTTCGATCGAAAAACTGCCTTCGTTGAAATGCAAGATGTTGACCGCCGTGTTGAATTGTTTGATCGCCCAGAGTTTTCGCATGGGTATTTCGAGAACGGCGGCAATGATCGTCCGAAGCACTCCGCCATGCGTAACAACCGCAAATGTTTTTCGAGCATCGTCGCGGACGATCGATTTGATTGCATTCATGGCGCGCGTTTGAACGTTGACAAACGACTCGCCGCCCTCGGGAGTGAAGGCTTCCGGATCGAGGAAAAATGTCTTGAATTCTGCCGGATGCGCGAGCGCGAGCTCCTCGAAACTCCGTTCTTCCCAACTGCCGTAACTCGCCTCGCGAAGCTCGGGCATGAAGTGCACTTTGAGACCGAACTTCTCTGCAATGATCTCGGCGGTCGTGCGCGCGCGACTCAAATCGCTCGAGAAGATCGCGTCGATGTGAATGACCGGAAAATGCGCCGCCAACAGATGCGCCTGATGCACGCCTGCCGGTGCGAGCGGCGTATCCGATTGCCCTTGAAACATTCCGCGCTTATTCCATTCCGTTTCGCCATGCCGAATCAATATCAATTTCGTCAACTTCGATCACTCCCCAAGATAATTTTTTTATATCATTGATTTCAATGTTTCGAGCACGTCAAACAATCGATCGTTCTCCGCGCGGAGCCGAATCGCCATGCGCAAATACCGCCCGTCAAGCCCGCGAAAATTCTCGCAGTTCCTGATCAAAATGTCATTCGCCTTCAATCTATTGATCACGCGTTGCGCTTTTTCGATCGTCTCGAACTTCATCAGCACGAAATTCGCCGAAGGCTCGAAAACTTCAATCCCGTCAATCGCTCGCAATCGATCAAAAACATATCGACGCTCGACTTCAATCCACTGCCGCGTTCGCTCAAGATATTTTTCGTCACCGAGCGCGGCAACGCCCGCAATTTGCGCGAGGTAATTTACATTCCAAACGTCTTTCGACTGCTCGAGTCGCTCGATCAAATTCCGATCGGCGATCGCAAAGCCCAATCGAAGTCCGGGGATCGCAAAGATTTTCGTCAGCGATTGCACGACGATCAAATTCTCGTTTCGCGCGACGAATCTTTTGACGGAGTACTCGTCACCGACAAAGTCAATAAACGACTCGTCAACAATGACTCGATGTGCCGCCGCCAATTTCAGAATTTCGTCGCTCGAATGCAATTCGCCCGCAGGATTGTTGGGATTGCAAACGACGACGTTTTGCTCGAGCTCGGAAAAATTCATGCGAAGCTCCGCCGCTCGAGCCGCGCGTTCGTATTCGCCGAATGTCGGTTGCGGAATATGAATTGCCGAAGGCGCGAGCAGTTTGAAGAAGACGTAAAAAAACTCCGCCGCCCCGTTGAATACCGCAATGTTTTCAATCTCGAGCGCGTAGCGGGCGGCGATCGCCTCTTTCAAACGCCGCGCGGAAGGATCGGGATAATGCACGATGCCGTCGAGATTTTTTTCGATTGCGTGGCGAACGGAATCGGGAATGCCGAGCGGATTGATGTTTGCACTGAAATCGAGAACGTTTCGGAGTCGTCCTTCGGAGTCATAAACGAAGCCGCCGTGCTCGAATTGTTTCATACAGATCGTCCTTTCGACAGGAAAAGTTTTACTGCAGGCAGGAATTGAAATTTCAACAGCGAAAATCAGTTTAGATTAATCGACGAGGTGATTGGATTGGCAAAAGAAAGTGCGAGAACCGGTGCGGAAACTGCCGGCGATAAAAAGGGCATACTGCTCGAATCCGGTACGAATGAGTTTGAGATTGTCGAGTTCAACATCGGCTCCGTCAATTACGGCATCAACGTGGCGAAGGTTCGCGAAGTCATTCAACGCGCTCCGGTAACCGCCATGCCGCAAGTTCATCCGTATGTCGACGGGCTGTTCACTCTGCGCGGCAAGGCGATTCCGCTGGTCAATCTTCCGCGTTGTCTCAACGTCATGTCGACCGAAGAACCGAGAAACATCATCGTCACCGAGATCAATAAATTCTACATCGGCTTTTTGGTTGACAACGTCTCGCGCATTCACAGAATTTCGTGGAAGGATATGGAGCCCGCGCCGGAGGTCGGTGATCAATCGCGCGTGGTCGGCATCATTAAAATGTCCGATCGAATTGTGTTGTTGCTCGATTTTGAAACGATAATAGCAGAAATCAACCCCGAGATCAATGCGAAGTTGACGACGGTCGAGGAGAGTTCGGCGGACGCTCGGGCGATGCGCGCTCAAGTGCATGTCGTTGTGGCTGAAGACTCGGCAATGCTCCGCGATCTGCTCGTTACGACACTGCATGACTCGGGCTATCGCTTTGTGCGCGACTTCGGCAATGGCGCGGACGCGTGGGATTACTTACAGAACCTCGCGGCAAAAGACGGTCCGATCGATCAACACGTCGGACTTGTTGTCAGCGATGTCGAGATGCCGAAGATGGACGGGCATCGATTGCTGAAGATGGTGCGCGATAACGAGCGATTGAAAGACGTACCGTTCGTGCTGTTCTCTTCGCTGATCAATGAAGAAATGCGATTGAAGGGCGAACAACTCGGCGCGAGCGGGCAGATTTCCAAACCGGAGATCAGCATGCTGATCGGACTGCTCGACAATCTGATCTTCGGCAAGCCGCTCAAGACCAACGATGATTATTGAGCCCGAACGGCGAATAAATTGATTGACACGAGGGAGCGCAATCGATGCGCTCCCCTTGAGTTTAAAAGAAAAGGATGTTGTTCTGATGGAAGTAATTGATTATGGAAACGGCAATCGAATTTTCGTCGGCGATAACGTAAAATTTTCAGCAGAAAAAATTTCATTCACGCAACACACAGGGGGGGAGTTGAAAAACAATATTTTGTTTCTTGAGAGTAATCTTAATCTCGGAAAGAGCGCAATAAAATTTCACGGCAATAACTCTGTCGTCTTTTTGAATTCCGGTAAATTTACTTATAAATTGAAGGTATTGATCAACAGTGATTCTGTAATGTATGTCGGCAAAAACAATTACTTCAACAAAACTTTGTCGGCGATTCTGTATGAGCAGAAAAATATATTTATTGGCGAAGGCGGTATGTTTTCTTTCAACGTCGTAATTCGCAATACCGATCATCATCCGATTTATGCGATAAAAGACGGGCGACGAATAAATTTTGGAAAAAGTGTTTTCATCATACAAAATCAAATCATATATATAGTTTGGCAAACTTGCAGTTTTATCAAAACTATACAAAGACATACATATATTTGAATAATACTCTAACGTTTCAGGATATATTCTATCTTTTACATCATTTTGAGAAAAAATACGCAAAAGCTTGCATAAATTA
>ERZ842401.8180-NODE-8180-length-10390-cov-4.475085_pt1 | contig 10390 bp, 9 predicted proteins | sample MGYA00521270_ERZ842401 | MGnify/ENA primary metagenome ERZ842401 (study PRJEB31892, sample SAMEA3878208) | bioreactor metagenome | biome: Moose rumen | place: Sweden | collected 2011-10 | study: EMG produced TPA metagenomics assembly of the PRJEB12797 data set... | reverse complement strand
CCCGCACGTCAGTTTAGCAAACTGGTGGTTTCAGCCACTCACCCAAACTTCCTTTCTACATCGCACTTGATGTGTCGCTTGCGACAGGGTTTCGTCCCAAATGCGGTGCAAAGGTACATCATTTTTGAATACCCTGCAAGTATTTCCCTGTTTTTTTTCTCACGACAGCGAAAAGTTTCCCTTTTTGGTGGGGGCCATCGGTTAGTCCGAATCGGTATTCTCCTCCTGCGGCGTGAATTCGGGCATGAAGAGCGTGTTGTCCTCCAGGTCGAGGAGAAATCGCTTCACGTCAAGTCCGCCACTGTACCCTTGCAGCTGTCCGTTCTTGCCCACCACGCGGTGGCAGGGGAGGAAGAGCGAAATCACATTCTCGCTACAGGCTTTGGCCACGGCGCGTGTGGCCGTGGGAACGCCCAGCGAACGGGCCAGGTCGCCGTAGGTGACGGTCTTCCCGTAGGGAATATCCGTGAGCGACTTCCAGACACGTTTCTGGAACTCAGTCCCGATGAGCAGCAGCGGCACTTTCATGGTCCGACTCTTGCGACGGAAGTAGGACGTGAGCTGGCGACGCGCTTCGCGTATCACGGCTGACGGTTTTTCCTCGAAGTCGGCTTTCAGCTCGCGGCGCAGGGCCAGGCTTGCCGAACTCTGGTCATGGCTGTTGGCCCAGTTACACATACACAGGCGTCCATTGAACGAATAGAGCACCATCTCGCCGCACGGCGACGTGTAGTACTGATAATTGATAATGTTGTGCTTCTCCATCTTTGCGTGTCTTTTGCGCCTCAAAGGTACGAAGAAGCGTGGAAAGTGCCAAATATATTTGGCTTTTCTCTCGACTTTCCGTAACTTTGCCTGCAAAAAGGGACGTGAAGCACGGCCCCGAAGGATTTTAACGAAAGAAAAAGACGTATGACTGTCACTGCATATTCAATCAATCGGCGCGACCTTTGGGACGAGTTCGTGTCCCACTCGAAGAATGGCACGTTCCTCATCAAGCGCGGCTTCATGGACTATCATGCCGACCGCTTCTTCGACTGCTCCGTGATGGTGTTCGACGGCGTCGAACCCGCCGACGAGGAGAACGACGCCGAGCTCTCGCTGCAGAACCTGGTGGCCGTCATGCCTGCCAACTGGGACGAACGCGAGCGGTGCGTCTATACGCATCAGGGACTCACGTATGGGGGGCTGATCGTGAAGGAGGACGTCACGCAGAAGGACGTAATCAGCATCCTGAAGTCCATCTTCCTGTACTATATCTCCTACCTCCAGGCTCGCAAGATTGTCTATAAGCCCATACCTTATATATATAGCGCACAGCCGTGTGCCGAGGATCTCTATGCGCTGTTCCGTGCCCACTGTCGGCTAACCCATCGCCTCGTGAGCACCGTCGTCTCGCTGCGCAACCCGCTCCGTATGCGCACGCTGCGTCAGCGGCAGGCACGAAAGGCCATCGACCGCGGCTTCTACATCGACCGCATGCCTGAGGGTGACTGGGACAGCCTGCGTGAATACTGGACGCTGCTCGAAAATGTGCTCGACAAGTATCACTCGGCGCGCCCCGTCCACACCTTCGAGGAGATGCAGATGCTCATGCAGCGGTTCCCGCGGGAGATAAAGTTGTTCCTCGTGCGCGACCGCTCTCGGATCGTGGCCGGCTCCGTCCTGTTCGAGACACGTCAGGTGGCGCGTGTCCAGTATATCGCAGCCGACGAGGAGGGACGGACCTACGGTGCGCTCGACCTGCTCTTCCGCCACCTAATCAACGAGCGCTACAAGCAGATGGAATACGTCGATTTCGGCACCTCGAACGAGAAGGGAGGATGGTATCTCAACGACGGCCTCGTCTTCCAGAAAGAGGGATTCGGCGGACGTGCCGTGTGCTACGACACATATGAGGTGATGCTCGACCGCGACATTGTCGACCACATGATTGATGAGCCGCAAGGAAATGCAGTCCAGGGAGTTAAATTCCTCGACTTAAAGAAGATTAGCAACTCCTACGAGCCGCAGCTCTCCGATGCTGTCCTGCGCGTGATTCATCGTGGATGGTTCTTGCTGGGCGAGGAGACGCAGCGGTTCGAACGACAGTTTGCCGACTACGTGGGAGCGCGTCACTGTGTGGCGGTGGGCAACGGCCTGGAGGCCCTGACGCTCATCCTGCTGGCCTGGCGCGAACTGCTGGGCTGGCAGCAGGGCGACGAGGTGATTGTACCGGCCAATACGTACATCGCCTCCATCCTGGCGGTCTCCAACGCCGGACTGAAGCCCGTCTTGTGTGAACCCTTGCTGGAGACATATCTCATCGACCCGCAGCGCATCGAGCCACTCATTACGGAGCGCACGCGTGCCATCATGCCCGTCCACCTCTATGGCCGATGCTGCGACATGGGGAACATAAACGAGATAGCCCGTCGCCACGGATTGAAGGTGCTCGACGACGTGGCTCAGGCGCAGGGAGTGGGGCAGGGCGGCGTCCGTGCCGGTCACCTCTGCGAAGCCTCGGGTTTCAGTTTTTATCCCGGGAAGAACCTGGGTGCGCTGGGCGACGCCGGTGCCGTGACCACGGATGACGAGGACCTGGCAAGGGTCGTGCGCACGATGGCCAACTATGGTAGCCGCGAGAAGTACGTGAACGAGGTGCGCGGGCGAAACAGCCGCATGGATGAGATTCAGGCTGCGGCACTCAGTGTCAAGCTCGAACAGCTCGATGCCCGCAACGAACGGCGGAGACGGATAGCCGCCCTCTATCACCAGGATGTTGAGAATCCCCTGATTACGCTTCCCGCCATGCCTCGGAATCCCGAGGAACACGTGTTCCATGTCTTTGCGGTGCGCTGTCCGGAGCGCGATGCCCTGAAGGACTATCTGGCCCGGCATGGCGTGGAGACACTCATCCACTATCCCATCCCGCCCCACAAGCAGGTTGCCTATGCCGAGTGGAACAACCGTTCATATCCCATCACGGAGCGCATCCATCGCGAGATTCTCTCGCTCCCCGTCAGCAGTGTGCTCACCGACGACGAGGCAGCATACGTCGTTCGCCTCCTGAATGCCTTCAATGTCGGGTCATGACAGTTCGACATAGCATGTCGTCGTCCCCCTACAGACTCTCCATCTGCTCGTCGGTGAGGCCGAGTGTCTGCTGGACGACATCCCTCGGTATGCCCTTCCCGATGAAGGCCCGGGCACTGGCAAGGGTGGCTTCCAGCTTGCCGATGGCAATGCCTTCCTTGCGTCCTTCGGCTCTTCCCTCGGCCCGTCCTTCCTTGTACTTCGTGGTCATAATGCTGTAGATGTCCCAGAACTCCTTCTGGCTCTCCCGGTAGCCGCGCTGCTCCTCGGGGGTGTAGCGTGCTATCTCGGCCTGCTCGAAGAATCGGCTGAAGACGGCCTCGCGCAGGGCGGCTGGCCGCTCCATGAGCGTGACGAGGTGCTTGATGGCGTACAGCCACTTGTCGAAGAGCGTGACGAGTTCCTCCTCCGTCTTTCGGAACTTCGGCATCTCGAGGTAGACGTACGTGAGCTTGTCGTAGAAGACCTTCCTCGTCTTGGTGTCTATGAGCTTCACCTCGTGGTGGAAGTATTCGGGGTTGTCCTCGTCGAAGCAGAAGTCGAGGATTCCGATGGCGTAGACTCGCTTGAGCCGGAAGTCCCATTTTCCCTGCGGTGCCTGCTCCTGTATGGCGAAGGTGGAGTAGTAGATGCTCCGGTCCACGAAGTAGTCCTGGCTGGCCTTCTGCATCTCGACGAGGATCCTGTCTCCGTTGTCCGTCTCGCAGTACACGTCGAAGACGGCCTTCCGGTCCTCGACGATATGGCCCAGGTGCTCGACGTTGAGGTATCTGAGGTCACGTATGACCTCCCTGCCGTCGAACATGGCGTTGAGGAAGCTGATGAGCAGGTCCTTGTTTGCTTCCGTCCCGAAGAGTTTCTTGAAGGCGAAGTCGGTGTAGAAGTTGACGTACCGTTCCCTGAGCGTAGATGCACACATAGTCTTGACTTTTCTGCAAATGTACGACAATTCTCCGTTCCCACCAAATTCTGCGGCAGAAAGTTGCAGCGGGGCGGAATTTCCTGTGTGAACTCCCCCCTCGTGTCGTATAGTCACATAAAAATGACGGTCCGAGGAAAGAAAAGTCGTCCCGTCTTGTGTGCTATTCCAATATTTCTTCTTATCTTTGCCCAGACAAAAATGTGAAGGATATGGGAATGGAACGATTTGTCCGGTTTGACTGGGCCATGAAGCGTCTGCTCCGCAACAAGGCGGACTACGTTGTTGTCGAGGGTTTGCTCACCTGCCTTTTGGGTCGTCCCATCAGGATAAAGAGCCTTTTGGAGAGCGAGGGCAACAAGGAGAACCTGGAGGACAAGTTCAACCGTGTTGATTTGCTTGCCGAGGACGAGGACGGCGAACTGCTCATCTTCGAGATACAGAACAACCGCGAGCTGGACTATTTCCACCGGATGGCCTACGGCACGTCGAAGGTCATCTCGGAGTACCTCCACTCCGGCGACCCCTACGAGAAGATCAGGAAGGTATATTCCATCCACATTGTGTATTTCTCGCTCGGCCAGGGCGAGGGCTATGTGTACCGTGGCACGACGCAGTTTGTGAGCATCCACGATGCAAACGACGTGCTTCGCCTGTCCGATGCCCAGAGGAAAGCCTTCGGGTGCGACACTCCGTCGGACATTTTCCCGGAGTACTACCTGCTGCGTGTCGACAAGTTCGACGAGGTGGCCCGGACGCCGCTGGACGAGTGGATTAGCTTCCTGAAGAGTGGCGAGATTCCCGTGACGGCCACCGCCCCGGGGTTGGCGGAGGCCCGTGAGCGCCTGCGCGTAGCCTTGTTGAGCGATGCCGAGCGCCGGGACTACGACCGTGTGATGGAGAACATCCGCTACCAGCGGAGCGTCATCGAGACAGGTCGTTTCGAGGGTCGTCTTGAGGGCTGGGAAGAAGGCTGGGCCGAAGGCCGTGCTGAAGGCCGTGCTGAAGGCCGTGCTGAGGGTCATGCCGAGGGAATAGCCGAGGGCGAACGGCAGAAAGCCCTGTCTGTGGCTCGCGCCATGAAGGCCGACGGAATGTCCGTGGAGGCCATTGCCAAATACCTTGGACTGACGGCCGACGAGGTGCGGGGACTCTGAGGACAACGAAATACATTTATTACTATGCAAGATTTCCTAACTACGTTATCTCACATGCATGGGGCCACATCATCTAAATGGAGAGTTTGTTGGCTTCTTCTTTTATGCTGGAATTCAATTATTCTTTCCCACGCACAAACTTATGTACTGGATATTGGTGTTGAACAATTTTTATCCGTGCCCGATGCTCCATATGGATATGTCGATCACGCTGTTTGGGCGTGTAATAGTTCTAATATAACTTTTGTTAAGAAAGACGATAGCGGCGCTATTATAAAGATCAACTCCTGGTTTGACAAAACTGTCACAGTAGAATGCCTCTATACGATAAAATATCTGACGAGCAAGGGACATACCCAGGCATTTAGCTTGTGGAAATATTATTACATTCAATGCAAGGGAACCGCCCCTACGATTATCCCGGCAGGAATGGATATGAAGGTTGGTGATAAATATCAGTTGAGAGTTTCGTCAGTATCGTCCCAGTCATCTATTTCTTGGGAGTCATGGGATCCGCCAGTTGCATCTGTCAGCAGCGATGGTTTGGTAACAGCCAAAAAGGAAGGTACCAGCATAATTCTTGCAACCGTTCCCGGTCTTTCTCAGCCATTGACATGTTTAGTTTATGTAAAGGATACGAAACTGTCCTTGAGGGCGACCCCTTCGACGACAAAGATAGAACGTGCTACTGCTGTAACATTGACGGCAAGTAAGTCAAATGCACTCATATATTATACATTAGATGGTTCATCGCCGGAATATTATGGAGATGTGTATTCAGAGCCAATCCTATTCAATTCCGTTGGAGAGGTAACGCTTAAGGCAATCGCCTTTGATGTCGATGAGGAAAAAGAGCCAAGCGATGTCCTGACAAAGGTATATACCGTTTCCAATCCCAAGTTGAAACTTTCGTCGGACGTGCCATCTGGGACGGTCGACGTAGGAACTCATGTGACGATTACTGCGTCCAATCCCAATGCCAGTATCCATTATACTCTCGATGGTTCTACACCCACAGAGTCATCTACCCGTTACCAGTCGCCTATTATTATAAATGATAATGTCACCATTAAAGCAATTGCAACTTGTACTGATTACGATAACAGTGATGTCCTTACTCTGAAGTATTCTGTTTTGGGAGTTACGCTTTCCGCTTCTCCTGCGGATGGAACGTTAATGTTCCGCGGAGATGAAATCCGACTTACAGCGTCCCCCTCAGATGCAGAGATAATATATACGACAGACGGAAGTGATCCTGTATTAAATGGTTCAATGTATTCTGATCCGATTGTCGTTGAGAATACATTTATACTCAAAGCTGTTGCATTTAAGAAAGGGTACAAGGACAGCCCGATGTTGGTCTCTCGATATACCGTCCCGCCCGAGCCCACGGCTGTCACGCTGTCGCCCGACGAACTGGAGCTTATCATCGGTCGTAAGAAACAGCTTTCCTATTCCTACACCCCTTCGGATGCTGCCACACGACGTCTCACGTGGCAGAGTAGTGACTCGAAAGTGGCCTCCGTCAGCAGCAGCGGAGAGGTTACTGCGCTGCGTCCGGGAAAGACAACAATCACGGCCACTACGGCCAATGGTGTTGTAGGCTACTGTGATCTGACCGTGCCCATGCCGCTCTTCCAGCTCTTCGTCTGGACGAAGGAGGGCATAAAGACGGGTTATCTCTCCACCGATGAACCGGAATTCACCCTTGAGGACAGCATCGTACATTTCCGTACAAAGCATCTGACGCTGAACATACATCGCGACACACTTGAGAAATTCACGCTGGAGCAAGTGCTGCCCGAGCATCCTAAGTCCATCGATATACCTAAAGACCTGATGCTTGCACTCGGCGCATCGCAGCAGTTATCCCTTACAATGGATCCCACGGATGCGCAGACCACCCTGACGTGGTTCAACGATGCACCGGATGTCGTGAGTGTTTCACAGACTGGATATATACAGGCACTGAAGGTGGGTTCGGCGCGTCTGATGGTTCAGACCGGCAACGGCCTGCGTGCGCGATGTCAGGTCACTGTGCCTGAACCGCGCCTGCGCTTCTACGTGTGGCTGCGTGACGGACAAGTGCATGGCTTCGACATTGGGGAGAAGCCGGAGGTAACCCTGGGTGAGAAGGTATTCAGCCTCTCTGCCGATGGCAATCGTGTGGATTATGTGGCGGCTGATGTCGTGCGCTTCACCCTGCAGGACGCTGCCGTCAGCGATCCCGAGACGTCCGTCGTTCAGCCTTGGGCGAAACCGACTGCACGTCCACGCTTCAGCGATGGTGCTCTCACTATTGATGGCGGTCAGCCGAACACACCTGTACGCGTGTATGATTCGGCAGGCCATCTTGTGCTCCGCCAATCCACGGACAGCCACGGCAACCTGCATCTCCCTCTCGCTCCCTTGCGCGCGGGCGTATATATTATAAGTACAGGACAGACAACATTTAAGATACAGAAACGATGAAAGGATTATTAAGAATCATCGGCCTCGCCCTCGTGTTGGGCGGGGCGACATCCACGGTTCGTGCTCAGGGCATCGTGGTGAACAAGACGGATGGCACCAAGGTCTATTACAAGGCGTCGGAGGTGCTGAGTGTGGGCGTCTATGGCTATGGCGAGGAGCCAGAGCCACAGCCGGGCGAGGGGAAGACCTTTACGGCCAATGGCATCTCCTTCACAATGATAGCCGTAGAAGGTGGCTCGTTCCAAATGGGAAGCACTGCGGGTGATAGTGACGAGAAACCTGTACATGAAGTAAAAGTGAACAGTTTTAGTATCGGGCAGACGGAGGTGACGCAGGAACTGTGGGAGGCCGTGATGGGGTCCAATCCCAGCAATTTCAAGGGCAACAAGCTGCCCGTGGAACGAATCAGCTGGAACGATTGCCAGACGTTCCTGACGAAGCTGAACCAGCTGACGGGCCAGAAGTTCCGCCTGCCCACGGAGGCTGAGTGGGAGTTTGCAGCCCGTGGCGGCATCCAGAGTAAGAGCTTTACCTACAGCGGCAGCAACACGATAGACGACGTGGCATGGTACACCTCCAACAGCGATAGCAAGACCCACGAGGTGGCGACCAAGACCCCGAACGAGCTAGGTATCTACGACATGAGTGGCAACGTATGGGAGTGGTGTCAGGACTGGTACGGCTCTGACTATTACTCATCCTCGGTTGTGAACAATCCCACTGGGCCATCTTCGGGCTCTTACCGCGTGTATCGCGGAGGCAGGTGGGGCAACAGCGCCACGAACTGTCGTGTTGCGAACCGTAACTACAACACGCCGACGATCACGGGCGACTACCTCGGCTTCCGCCTTGCCCTATAGTGTCTTCCCCTCCCAAAAAAGAGAAATGACCTTTCTTCTCTGCCCCTCTAATGGAGTGCGTGCGAAAGCCGCACGACAAAGAAGGGGCAGAGGAGGAAAGGTCGGTTCCAAAGAATGCAACGTGTATGCAAATAAAGATATTCACGATTCCCCTATCGGATACCGATCGATGCGAAACTGAGGCAAACAAGTTCCTGCGCTCGCATCGTATTCTTCAGATGGAACGCCATTTCTGTTCTGACGGAGGAGGCTTCTGGACGCTCTTCGTGGAATACATGGACGGTGACCTGACGGCAGCGGCGCCCCCAGCTAATCGCCGCGACCACCGCGACGTGGCGGCAACACTCCCCGAGGAGGTGAAGACAAGGTACGAACGGATGAAGGCCATACGCCGTGCCATTGCCACACAGGAATCGCTGCCCGCCTACCTCATTTTCACGAACGAGGAACTGGCCGTGCTGGCACAGATGCCTGTACTCAGCGAGGAGACCACAAAACATGTGAAGGGCATCGCCCCGAAGCGGTTGGGCGACTATGTGAAATACTTCTACGACACAAACGATGGTGAAGCGGGTGGGCAATCTGATGGCGAGGATTGCAGACAGGGAGAACCTGAATGAGGCTTTCCTTCGTGCTGCCAAGGCAAAACGCGGACGTCAGGCAGTGACAGACTTCCGCCGCAATCTGGACGAGAACCTTCAGGAGATGCAGCGGAAACTGCTCGACGGCAGTTTCCGCTTCGGCCAGTACCATTTCTTCACTGTCCACGACCCTAAGACACGCAGCATCTGTGCCGCCTCGTTTCCCGAGAGAGTGGCCTTCCATGCCATCATGCGTATCTGCCACCCCGTGTTCGACGCCTACCAGCCCTTCGACAGCTACGCCTGCCGCAAGGGGAAAGGGCAGTATAAGGCGCTGGAACGAGCGCAGTACTTTGCACGCCGCTACCGATGGTTTGCCAAGCTCGACGTGCGCCACTACTTCGACTCCATCAGCCACACCATCCTTATACGTCAGCTCTGCCGTCTCTTCAAAGACCGACAGTTGCTGCTCCACTTCAGCGACCTCATTGCATCGTACAGAGCGACAGAAGGCAGGGGCATCCCCATAGGCAACCTCACAAGCCAGTATTTCGCTAATCACTATCTGGCCGCGGCAGACCACTATGCCAGAGAGCAGATAGGAGTTGGGGCAATGGTGAGATACATGGATGACATCCTGCTCTTTGCCCGTGAGAAGGACGAGCTGATAGGTCTGCTGGGCCAATATTCGCGCTACTTGCACGATAGCCTGAGGCTGGAAATCCATGAACCTGTTGTCAACAGGACGGTGCACGGTATTCCGTTTCTTGGCTATGTGGTCTATGACTTTGGTCTGCGACTTAACAGACGAAGCAAGAAACGATACTACAAGAAGATGCAGATGCTGTCTACTGCTGTCAACCTCGGCGAGATAAGCGAGGATTGCTATGCCGGACATGCACAATGTCTGACGGCCTTCGTCCTGAAGGCCAACACGCAGGGCTTTCGCGAGAAAGTGCTGAACACAAGGGGAATGTACCTCCAAGGGCTCTAACCGCGTGAATCGCGGAGGCAGTTGGAACAACAGCGCCACGAACTGTCGTGTTGCGAACCGTAACAACAACACGCCGACGAACACGAACAACAACCTCGGCTTCCGCCTTGCCCTATAGCTCTGCCTTAAAATAGTTCGAAAGGGGAAGAACAAGGTACATATCCCGTCCGTTGAGCAATTATACTTAACGGCAAAATTTCATGGTAGCTTCCCTTAGTAGCAACTTAGGCGAAAAGGGAGGCTACCTTTCAATTGGCTCGAACGGCGACTTCAAGCAAATCTTCTGCCTGTGCTGGTTCAGAAATAGTCCCTCACTCCATCAAGCCAAAACA
>ERZ842401.8178-NODE-8178-length-10393-cov-8.082995_pt1 | contig 10393 bp, 6 predicted proteins | sample MGYA00521270_ERZ842401 | MGnify/ENA primary metagenome ERZ842401 (study PRJEB31892, sample SAMEA3878208) | bioreactor metagenome | biome: Moose rumen | place: Sweden | collected 2011-10 | study: EMG produced TPA metagenomics assembly of the PRJEB12797 data set... | reverse complement strand
ACATCACCACCCCCAGCAGATAGTTGATGACCGTCGGGCGCACTTGTTGCAAAGTACCAGGGAATGCCAGAGCCAGCAATGCCGATGCAAGCACCAGTATGCCCATATAGTCAGATATATATTGACAGAGTTTCTTCATCATTAAAACAGAAATTTGTCAAGTCTTCGTGCATGACGAGAGAGCAGTCTCACGAAATAGCCTGTCAGGATGGCGGCAAGAAGGGTTCCCTCCCTCGCCACCACTAAGATGGCATCAATGACCGGGTGGCCGTAATTCACGGCAAAAGCCACAGCAGAGACGATGGCCAGCACCACCAACGAGCAGTCGAACCACACCTTCACCTTGCCGAACTCCTGCTGCCACCGTCGGCTGACATAAAATACAAAGGCCTCGGCACTCATCATCGTCACCTGCGGTCTGACCTCCAGCACCAGACCGACGCTCTGTATGCCTATTCCTGCCAGCAGGAAACCCATCTGGACGAGGTATGCCGTGGAGTCCGTTCCTAAGAGTCCCGATATGCTTTCAGGCGTGAAGCCCAGCCTGAGCAGGTGCATGTTCGCGTCGATGAAGGCACCGAACAGGAACGAGAACGGTATCTGAAGGCCGATGTTCAGCAGTTCCTTCTTCAGGCCGTGATGCCGCAGGATGACGTACTGCCCTGCTATCAGCATCACATTCATCAGGAAGGTGAACGTCCCGACAGTCCACGGCGTGTTCAGGCTCATCACGTATGCCCATGACGATATGGGCGACGAACCCAGCCCCGATGCAAGAATCATGGCCACCCCAAGACCTACGACGTACAATCCTAATATGTATATGATGTACCGTCTGAACATGAGTTGTTCTTCAAATCGTTCCATCGTTTCTCTTAAACTTTGTTGTAATTGAGGGCAAAGTTACTCATTTCTGCCCGATTTTGACTACTTTTGTGCCAACAATTAGGATTGTTTATGAAGTTATGATAGAAATAGGACTTAAACATACGAGCGAACTAACGGTAACGGATGCAGTTACCGCTGCAAAGATTGGTTCTGGTGATATGCCTGTTCTTGCGACCCCGATGATGATGGCCTTGATGGAGAACGCTGCCATGCTTGCCGTTGCTGATGAATTGCCTGAAGGTTGCACAACTGTTGGTGGTCATATAGAATCCTCACACCTCAGACCTTCGAAGATTGGGGATGTGGTAAGAGCCGAAGCTGAGGTGACGAAGGTGGAGGGGAAGAAGATTGAGTTTAAGGTGTCTGCTTACTCTGGTGAAAGGCTACGGGTAGGCGACGGTACGTCGGGAATCACGCTGCTTGGAGAGGGTACACACCTGAGATTCATTGTCGATAGGGAAAAATTTATGTCAAAAGTTGGATAATATGGACTTTTTAGAACTTGTAAAGAACAGATACAGTTGCAGGGCATACAAAGCCTGTATGAAAAAAGGTATTACAACATTGCTTGCAGTCCTCTTTGCCCTGTTTGCCAATGCACAGACAAGCTTAAAAAGGGTCTATAACGAGGACATCAACCCACTGGAGCAGATTGACCAGGCGGTTGTCAAGGCCAAGGCTGAAGGGAAGTTCGTCATCTGCCAGGTAGGAGGGAACTGGTGTCCCTGGTGCTTGCGGTTTGCTGACTTCATCACCAATGACAGCACTGTCAGCAAGGTCATTTCGGATAACTTCGAGTATATCCATGTGAACTACAACCCCCGAAAGTCTGTGGGAGAAAGGCTACGGGAAAGGCTACGGGTAGGCGCGTCAGCGGGAATGGGCGAGCAAAGCTCGGGAATAGCCAAGGCACATCAGGCAGCGGCTTTGATGAAGCGGCTGGACAACTGCGGTCGTTTCGGCTTCCCTGTGTTCGTCGTATTGGATGAAGAAGGTACAGTTATCCACATTCAGGATTCGAGTTTCTTGGAGGAAGGGCAAGGCTACAATCAGGAAAAGGTGCTTCGTTTCTTCAAGAACTGGACTCCACAAGCGGTTAAGAATTGATATGATACAGACCTATAAAATAGTTACACTCTGTGGCAGTACCCGATTCAAAGAGCAGTTCATCGAAGCCCAGAAACGATTGACACTTGAAGGCTGCATCGTTATTAGCGTCGGCCTATTCGGACATTCAGGGGACGAAGAGGTGTGGAAACCCGGTACTAAGGAAATGCTCGACGATATGCACAAACGGAAGATTGATCTTGCCGATGAAATCTTTGTCATCCGCTCGACCTCTGGTCGCTTGCTACCAACGGGACGCAAGAACGTTGGTGGTTATATCGGGGAGAGTACAAAGCGTGAAATTGTCTATGTTGAGAAAACAGGGAAGAAAGTAAATTATCTGGAGCCAATAGTATGTCTTGCACCCCGAACAAGTACCCGACAAGTTGCAAGTGAATCACCCGACAAGTTACCCGACAAGTTTAATACTAAAAACCAGCACATTAAAACTTTGGTAAGGATAGTTGGCAAGGCAGAAGTACCTGCTGACAGCGAAAGGAATGATGCTATATCAGAAACGGACTAAAGATCTGTGATACGATAATTGAAGGAATGACGGACGGAAAGGGTTATGCCATAGTAGATGTGGAGGTGGGTCTGAAGGACAAGAAGATTCACGACATTGGGGCGGTTCGCTCCGACGGTGCCGTCTATCACCATGCTTCGCGACAAGGACTGGTTGACTTCATTCGCGGCACGGAATACATCTGCGGGCATAACATCATTCACCACGATGCGAAATATATGTTTGGCGACGAACAGCATCGCTGGCAGTTGGTTGACACGCTGTACATGTCGCCGCTGCTGTTTCCTGAACGTCCCTATCACCGATTGCTGAAGGACGACAAACTGATGAGCGACCAGGTGAACAATCCCGTGAACGACTGCGAGAAGGCGCGCGACCTCTTGTTTGACGAGGTGGAACGGTGGCATTCTCTGACGGAGAAGAAACGCAGGATTTTCGCTTCCTTGCTGAGAGGCAAGCCTGAATTCGACGGGTTCCTGGACTTTGTGGATGCAGAATGGCAGAATGGCGGACTGGCAGCGTTGATACAAGAGGAATATGAAGGGAAGGTGTGCGCGCATGCTCCCTTCGATACACTTATCAGTCTTTCTACGTGTGAGTTGGCCTACGCCCTGGCCCTTATCGACACGACCGACTACCGATCCGTTACGCCAGGATGGGTGCTGCGCAACTATCCCGAAGTGGAATATGTCATGAAACTGTTGCGGCAGACGCCATGCAGAGAGGGTTGTCCCTACTGCAACACCCAACTGGACCTGCACTACAACCTCGAAACATTCTTTGGCTACAAGCAGTTCCGTACTTTCGAGGGAGAGAACCTGCAGGAAAAGGCGGCAGGGGCAGCTGTAAAAGGCAGGTCGCTCCTGGCCATCTTCCCCACGGGTGGCGGCAAGAGCCTCACCTTCCAGTTGCCGGCCCTGATGGAGGGCAGGACGCTGCATGGTCTGACGGTGGTCATATCGCCACTACAGTCGCTGATGAAAGACCAGGTGGACAACCTGGCAGACCGAGGGATTACCGATGCCGTGACCATCAACGGCCTGCTGGACCCGATTAGCAGAGCGTTGGCCATACAGCGGGTTCAGGACGGCAGGGCGTCGCTGCTGTATATTTCTCCGGAGATGCTGCGTTCCAACACCATTGAGCATATCTTGCTGCAACGCCATGTGGTGAGGTTTGTGATTGACGAGGCCCACTGCTTCTCTGCCTGGGGACAGGATTTCCGTGTGGACTACCTCTACATCGGCAAGTTCATCAGCGACTACCAGAAGAAGAAAGGCTGCAGATATCAGATTCCCGTGTCGTGCTTCACGGCAACTGCCAAGCAGAAGGTCGTCCAGGACATCTGCGACTATTTCAAGCAGACGCTCTATCTGAACCTGGACATTTTTGCCTCGACGGCCACAAGAACCAACCTGCACTACAGCGTGATACATGCCGACACGGATGAGGACAAATATACGAAACTGAGGGCACTGGTGGCTGACACCAACTGTCCGACCATCGTCTATGCCTCCCGTACGCGCCGCACGACGGAACTGGCTCAGAAACTGACGCGTGACGGATACCGGGCATTGCCGTTCAACGGCAAGATGGAGCGTGACGAAAAGACCGAGAACCAAGACGCATTCATGAGCGGACAGGTGCGCATCATCGTGGCGACCTCAGCCTTTGGCATGGGTGTGGACAAGAAAGACGTGGGGTTGGTGGTGCACTACGACATCAGTGCCTCGCTGGAAGACTACGTGCAGGAAGCCGGTCGTGCCGGACGCGACCCATCGCTGAGTGCCCGATGCTATGTGCTGTATAGCGATGCTGACCTTGACAAACATTTCATTCTGCTGAACCAGACAAAACTCAGCATCAGCGAGATCAACCAAGTATGGAATGCGGTGAAACGGCAAACCAAACAGCGAGACCGCGTGAGTTGTTCTGCGCTGGAGATAGCCCGGCAAGCAGGCTGGGACGACCAGGTGGCCGACATAGAGACACGCGTGCGCACAGCCTTGGCGGCACTGGAGCAAAGCGGCTATCTGGCGCGCGGCAACAACATTCCCCATGTGTTTGCGACTGGCATCACAGTGAGGAATGTGGACGAAGCCCGAGAGCGTATCACCCGGTCGGCACTCTTTGCCAGCGATGAGGTGGAGAAGGCGGTGAGAGTCATCAAGTCGCTCATCTCGCAGAAGCACATCGCCAAGGCTCAGGATTCTGAGGCAGAATCGCGGGTGGACTATCTTGCTGACATCTTGGGACTCAACAAGGGGGAGGTCATCTCGGTGGTGGAGCGTATGCGCCAGGAAGGCATTCTGGCTGACAGCCGCGACATGTCAGCCTATCTGCAGGATGTCGGCAGTTCCGAAAAGAAGTCAGCATTGCTGCTGGAGAGGTTCATGAAACTGGAACGCTTCATCTTGCAGAACCTGAAAGACGGCATCCTGCGGACATCCTGCAAGCTGTTGAACGACCAAGCCGTGAACGCCGGCATCTCGACATCGAAAGAGAAAGACATTCGCACGCTGTTGTATTTCCTGACCGTGGAAGGCTATATCCGCAAGAAGGAAGATGCGGCTCACAATATAGAAATCCTGCTTCAAAATGACATAGATGCCACGATGAAACGGTTTGAAAAGTGCATTGAAATCGGCCGTTTTGCCGTAGAGTGGCTCTATGGCATGGTGGAGTCGAACGCCACAGAAGGACGAACCGTACAGTTCTCTATCGTCGAACTGCTGAATCATCTCAAGAGCCGTCAGCAAACACTGTTTGGCGGACTCGGTGATGTCGGGCTGCCTGAAGTGGAGGAGGCGCTGCTATACCTGCAGAAGATTGATGCGCTGAAACTGGAAGGCGGTTTCCTGGTGCTCTATAACGCCATGGACATCAGGCGGTTGAAGGACGGCAAGCAACGTTACAAGCAGGATGACTACCGCATGCTGAACGAGTTCTACAAGCAGAAGATCCAGCAGGTGCACATTGTAGGCGAATACGCCAACCTGATGGTGCGCAACTATGACGCGGCGTTGCAATATGTGCAGGACTACTTCCAGATGGATTATCGGAAGTTTGTGGGCAAGTATTTCAAGGGCGAGCGGCTTGGCGAGATTGAAAGGAACCTGACTCCGGCAAAATACCGCCAGTTGTTTGGACAGTTGTCTGAGCGCCAGAAAGAGATTATCAACGACAAGGAGTCGCGTTGTATTGTGGTGGCAGCAGGACCCGGCAGCGGTAAGACGATGGTGCTGGTACACAAGTTGGCATCGCTGCTGCTGCTCGAAGACGTGAAGCACGAGCAACTGCTGATGCTGACCTTCTCAAGGGCCGCCGCCACGGAGTTTAAGCAGAGGCTAATGGGGCTGATAGGCAATGCGGCCCATTTCGTGGAAATCAAGACCTTCCACTCCTACTGCTTCGACCTGATGGGACGTATCGGAAACCTGGACGATGCCGGGGATGTGGTCTCGAGAGCCGCAGAGATGATAGCCCAAGGCGATGTGGAACCCAGCAAGATTGGCAAGACCGTGCTGGTCATCGACGAGGCCCAGGACATGAGCAGCGAGGAGTATGCCTTGGTGAAAGCCTTGATGAGCAGCAACGAAGACATGCGCGTGATTGCCGTGGGCGATGACGACCAGAACATTTTCGAGTTCCGAGGCTCTGACTCCAAGTATCCCTATCAGTTGACACAAGAAGCAGGGAGCCGTTTCATAGAGATGACCGACAACTACCGCAGTAGTCATCAGGTGGTTGGCGTGGCCAATGCGTTTGCAGTCAGGTCCATGCACGGCAGGATGAAACAGACGCCCATTGTCGCCATGCGCGATGAGGAGGGACTGGTCTGTGTGACACGCCATCGGTCAGCGTATCTGTACCAGCCGTTGGTAGAGCAGTTGATTGCAAAACGAGGAAAGGGCACTTCGTGTGTGCTGACACAAACCAACGAGGAGGCTGTCATTGTGATGGCATTGCTTCAGAAGAATGGCATCAACAGCAAACTGATACAGTCGATGGACGGGTTCTGGTTTGGAAAACTCGCTGAAATCAAGTACTTCACGAAGTATATCGACAAGCGCGCTGCTTCGCCCTTGGTGGCTGATGAATTGTGGGACGAGGCGAAGCGTGCGACATACGCTTATTACGAGCGGAGCACAGCCTTGCCTTACCTCAGGCGGTGTCTGGAACTGTTTGAGCAGACCAACAAGATGAAGTATCGCAGCGATTTCCGTGAGTTCGTCTATGAATCGTCGGTAGAAGATTTCTGCGACATTGCAGATGCCGAGGTGGTCGTCTCCACCATACACAAAGCAAAAGGACGCGAGTTCGACGATGTGTATATGCTGATGTCAGATACGCCTTGGAAGGACGATGCCTTGATGCGGCGCTACTATGTGGGCATGACCCGCGCCAAGAACCGGCTGTTCATTCATACCAACGGGCCTTGTTTCGAGCATTTGGAATCAGCCCAGCATGTCAGCAGTCAAGAACAATACCCAATGCCCGATGAGATTGTCCTTCAGTTGTCACATCGTGATGTATTCCTGAGTTATTTCAAGGAGCGCAAACAGGATGTGCTGGCCTTGCAGGCAGGAGATGCGCTATATTTCAGCAATGACGTATTATATAGTTGCAGTGGAAACAAACCCGTAGCCAAACTCTCCGTCAGCATGCAGGCCATTCTGAAGGACTGGGCGGCAAAGGGATATCAGGTTACGTCATCCTCAGTCCGCTTCATCGTGGCGTGGAAACCGAAAGATGCCCCCAAAGACGAAAAGGAAACAGCCGTTTTGCTGGCTGATTTGGTTCTCGCGAAATGAAATAATGTGTTGAGAAAAGTGCACGAAAGCAGAGGCGTTTTATAACACCTTGCAGACTCGCGCTCAGGCTGACGAATAGAATTAATTCATTCTATCGACAGCCTTCGCCGTTTCCTTCTGTGGGAAGAACGCAGGATCCCATTTACTGCCCATCCAATCGTAAAACTCACGGAGTTCGCGAGAGTCTGGTTTCTCACGCATCAGTTGTAACAGATAATTGTAGCGCCAGATGCCGCCGCAATCGTCTGGCGGACAGGCATTGGCTCCTCCTGTCAACTTTACGGCTTTCTTCTCTCCGCTCGCATAGTCAGCCTTTGCTATCAACTTCACCTCATGGAGCCAACCGTCGCCGTAGTCGTATTCGAACTGAACAGAGTCTCCTGTCTTCTGTAGCAAATGGGTGATGCCATAGCGGCTGCCATCCTTAACTCCCATCGTAAATGGAGAATCCGGTTGGTTCTGGCTGGTATTATAGAAGTCTCTCTTCTTGCCGACGAACTGGTGCAGATGGTCTTCATTCCAGCCCATAGCAAGCAGTATGGCCTGTGCCAGCGAGGTGAGACTGATGCTGGAAGGCACTTCGAGTTCACGCCACACCAGCGGTTCTGATTTCACCAACTCTATGCGCAGCGTGTATTTCTGTAATGACTTTACCGGCAAGTGGCGGACCTTACCCCCATGGGCCCAGCCGCAGTATTCCTGTCGCGGAGCCAAGTCCTCCACATCGTACTCGTCCTCATCGTCTTCGATTTCTTCGTAATCATCATAGAAATCATCGTCGCCATCCTCATCGTCGTAATCCTCGTCGTAGTAATCCTCATCGTCGAAATTGTATGACGTGTCAGCGTTCAAATAAATGGCCTCAGCACTCTCCCTGTCTTCTGCCAGCACCCCGATGTTGGCACGTTTGATGGTCTTACGCACCTCGTTCACTCCACCGGGAATCATGATGTTGGGCATCTTGTATTTGCTGTACATACGTATAATCATGGGTTTGGCTGCCTCGCAGCGAGTGTGGATGCAACAGTGGATGATAGCCTCAAGCAGCATCACGTCGCCCACCTCTGGGTCGATATCGTCGGCAAAGATGCCCAAAACCTCACAGAGCCACTGCTGCACCTCAGGCAAAAGTTTTGGTTCACGGCGCGGCAGAGTGGCTCCGGCTGCTATCACCTCTGCTTTCGAGAAAGTGTGGATGCCGCGTTCACGCACGAAGTCTGTCAACTGGGGCAGGTCGTCAGCCGTAGCAATCTGATAGATACAAGATGCCGGCATGCCAGCCATATCCGACTCGTCGAAGAATGTCTCGGCAAAGTCACGGTCCTGACGCTCGATTTCAAGCAGCGCGGGAATGCACTCACGCAGTGCAAACCGCTCTGCTATCACGATGGCCAATGGCACCCCATTAAGCCAAATGCCTTCATCCTCATCCTCGTGATTGTTTACTTTGTGCCACTTATCCAACCAGTAGTAGATAATGCTGTTCACCGCGTCTGCCAATGTGTCGTGGTCTATCTTCGAGCATTCGTCCATCAGATCGTCGAACTCAGGCAAATCGTCGTGTTCTTCGTCGTTATTGATCAGCGGGTGCAAAGTCTCTGGAATCTCCTTCACCAATGCCCCATAGTCGGGATGCTCATAACCATATATTGACTCAGCATTATCTGCCAATCTGCCTAACGTCTCCAAAGCCTTTGCCACTTCGTCGTCCGTCGCGTGTCCTTTACTTTTTTCCATGATGCTGCGAATCATCGGTTCCAGCAACTCTTTCTCTTCGTTTGTCATTGTTTCTAACTTTAAGTTTGCTGCAAAGGTACGAATTTTACTTTAGAAAAGCAAGATATTGTCACGTTTTTCACTTATTGTAGTCTTCCTATTTAATAATTGGGTGCAAAAGTGGTGTTTTTTGGGGTATTTGCAAATTTTGCGAACTATTTTTGCTTTACTTATTTCCATGTCTTATACGATATTTCTATGACACTGTCCTGTAGATATCGGTTACAAAGTTAATCATATTATCCTGGATTATCAAACTTTTCAGCAATTATTTGCGTATGAGGAGCCAAAAGTATGGCATCACCTTAGGAAAGGCAACGGGTTGTGCTTGCCTGCACGTGTACCTGAAGCACCGGAGTTGATGTCCGTCACATACGACTGTTGAATACTCGATCTTATTTCCGATACTCCAACATCTCTGTGCAACGATGAAATATTGGGGTGTATTCCTTGTAGCCTTTGTCAGTTCTTGCCCACGAAACGACGCGGAAGAGGTCAAACTCCCCAATCTCAACTTCCTCATCTAATATATAGCATTCGTAACTGTCGTGTGGCGGCCTGGGATAATTCATCTCTCGCATTCTCGATTCAGTAACGAAAGTCTTGCCCGACACCCGATAGACTCTGTAAGTGTTTTCATGCTCATGGCCTTCCTCGTACAGAACGACGAACTTCACGTTCTTCTTGTTGATTTCTTCTCTTGGGAAGGCACCGTCTCGCTCATTACCCAAGCGAATGTTGTACATCGGTTCATCCTTACAATCCGTAGAGAGTATCCACTCCAAGTGCGTCTGGTCGTGATAACTGCCAATAAGCACATCTGCATCAGGATAGCGCTCCAGATAGTATCGTGTTTTCCAGTTGTTGGCTGACGCATCCCGTTCGTAAGCGAGTCCTTTCTGAGGAATGACTTTCTCCAATAATCTCGAACGTCGGTCGCCTTCCTCCAACCAAGTCTTGATTTGCTCATACAGAACCGCCTCGCTGCTCAGCGGGTCAACGTATAGATTCCCTTCTTTATCTATCCTTGTGGTATCAGGCCTCAACGGGAAGGCACCTATTCCTACTTTCTCAATAGAACGATGATAATACGACTGCTCGTACTCCGCTTTACCCATATTTCCTGGATAGAGCACATAGCCGCCAATAATCTCTTTCTTCAACCGCTCATCATTTTTTCCTTCAGCATAGTAAATAGCATCCCTATAGCGGTGCATTTGGTTGATGTGTCTTGTACTGGAATAGCTTGACACGTTTTTCGCCATAACAAAAGTAACAAGTT
>ERZ842401.8177-NODE-8177-length-10394-cov-3.823581_pt1 | contig 10394 bp, 12 predicted proteins | sample MGYA00521270_ERZ842401 | MGnify/ENA primary metagenome ERZ842401 (study PRJEB31892, sample SAMEA3878208) | bioreactor metagenome | biome: Moose rumen | place: Sweden | collected 2011-10 | study: EMG produced TPA metagenomics assembly of the PRJEB12797 data set... | reverse complement strand
AAAGTCCCTAAATTTTTAGGTGCTTAACTTGACAAAATCGCTTACGAATGACACATTTTATTTTCATTACAATAGCGGGATGCGCACGTAATACTCTGTTTCATCTTCGTGATGGATATAGCCCCCGTTTTTCTGCATGACACGCAGGGAAGCGGGGTTTTGTTTGCTGACGGACAGCAAAGCTTCTGTGTCCTTCGTGCGCTTCTTTAACTCTTCGAGCGCAAGCGCGAGTCCCTTTGTGGCATAGCCCTTGTTGCGGAACTCGTGCCTGACGGCATAGCCGATGTGCCCCGGACCATTGCGCAAAAAATCATTGAGCGAGGGACGCACGCGGAACATACCTACGATTATAGCTGCATCGCTGTCCCATAGGAAGAAATCCAGCTGCGCCACAATACCTTCCGGCAGATGCTTTCCTTCCGCCATCGCTATATGCTTCGGCAGATATGAAGAAAGAAATTTTTTCCTGCTCATGCCGAAAGCGGTATTGGTAAAACCGTTCTCCTCTGACGGTATGCCGGTGACAAAATCGTATTCCTTATCGGCATCCTCTGTGGAAATGAGTTTTAGATACAGCATTCAGACTTTCCTACGCTTCAAAATTTTCGAGCATGGGAGGAATGTCCTCCGGCTTGTCAGCAAGGCGGGTGGCACCGTTTTTTATGAGAAAGGCACGGCTGCGGAAGCCCCAGCACACGCTTATGCAAGGCAATCCCGCGTTACGGGCAGTGGCAAGATCCACGTCGGAATCGCCTACATAGACGCTGTGCTCCTTGTCCCCGCCGAGGATTTTCATCACGGAGAACACGGAATCCGGCGCGGGCTTCCGGCGGATACCTTCGCTTTCCTTTTCGCCAACCGCAGCTTCGGCACTGATGTGCCCCTTAAAGTAAAGCTGGGCAAGCTCCTTCACCTGCTCGTCAGGCTTGTTGGACACAATGCCCGTCTTGAGCCCTTTGTCGTTCAGCTGAGCGATAAGCTCTAGGACTCCCGTATATGGTTTTGTCTTGTTCTGCCAATTTCGCGCATAGGTGTCGCGTAAGAGCTGCAAAGCCCTGTCAAAGTCGGGATTTTTCCTGCCGTCCGGCAGTGTTTTTTCCATAAGGACGCCCAGCCCGTTTCCCACAAACTGCCTTACCTCGTCTATCGTGTGCTCTGCATAGCCAAGTTCGCGCAGCGTCTCGTTGCAGCTGTCCGTGAGGTCTTCAAGTGTGTCCAGCAATGTTCCATCCAAGTCAAAAATAACGGTGCGAATTTCCTTTTTCATGCGAGCAGTATATCACGAGGGGCGGGCTTTGCATAGGGGACAAAATCTACCTATTTTTCTCATTTATCTCAAAAAAAGCATTCATGGGATTTGTTCGGACAGTGTCATGCAGACCAAAGGAGCTCGGCGGCTTGTACATCACCATGGGGCCCATTATTATCTCAGCAAGATAGCTATCCCCTTGCACAGCAAGAAGAAAAATCATAGAATAGGCGCATGAAATTCACGACCCAAACATCACTTGTGCGCAGTTCATTCACCGCGCTGTTCGCAGCCATTATCTGTGTGGGCTGCTTTATTTCAATCCCCTTGCCGGGCGGAGTGCCCATCACCATACAGAATATGCTCGCCGCGCTGTCCGGGCTTATTCTCGGCGGCATACAGGGAGCGGGAGCGGTGGGGCTCTTTATCCTGCTTGGAGCCATAGGTGTGCCCGTTTACTCAGGCGGTAAAAGCGGACTTGCCCATCTGGTGGGGCCGACGGGAGGCTTTCTCTGGGGCTACTTCCTCGGCGCGCTCGCGGCGGGGCTGATTGTCGGTACCCCCCACGCTTCCGAAAAGAAATTCGACAAGATGATGTGGCTCCGCATTGCACTTGCCACCGTCCTCGCCTTCGTGCTGAACTACGTGCCGGGCATTCCCTGGTTTATGCACGTCATGGCGGCAAAGGGCAACCCCAAGACCTTCCAGCAAGCCCTGCCCCTCACCCTCTTTCCCTTCATTCCCGGCGAAATCATCAAGATAATCATCTCCATCCCGCTTGCGGCAATAGTCCGCCCCATGGTGGCGCGCTACCTCTACCCCGATGACAGCAGGGAAGCAAAGGAACTGCTGGAAGAACTGCGCCAGCGCACAGAGCGGCGGCAGGCAAGACGTGAAAAACGCAATCCGGCTCAGTAATATAAGCAAGCTTTTTACCGCAGAAGCAGGAGGGCACAGCCTTGTCTTGGACGATGTGTCGCTGGCTATAACCGAAGGCAGTCTCACCGTCATAGGCGGGGCAAACGGCAGCGGGAAGAGCGTGCTCATGGCAATCATCGCAGGACTGCTTGAAGCGACTGAGGGCGAAGTGGAACTCGCCTCAAAGCCGGGGCTCGTCTTTCAGGACGCGGCAACACAGCTGCTCGGCGACAGTCCCCGCGAAGACGTGGCAATAGGCCCGCGGAACCTCGGCAAGAAAAAAGCCGAGATTGCGGGCATTGTCGAACGCTCGCTGCAGGCAGTCTCCCTGCTTGAAAAAGCAGACTATCCTGCGGAATTCCTTTCCGGCGGCGAAAAGCGGCGGCTTGCCGTTGCTTCAATCCTCGCCATGGAACGGGACACCATCATCTTTGACGAACCGTATGCAAACCTCGACTATCCCGGCGTGCTCGACGTGAATGCGCTCATCGAAGAACTTCACCGCGAAGGCAGGACAATACTCCTGCTCACCCACGAGCTGGAAAAATGCCTCGGCATGGCAGACCATTTCCTCATCTTGCAGAAAGGCAGGCTTGTCTTTGACGGCAGTCCAGAAGCGGCTCTCGCACAGCCCTTAGAGCAGTGGGGCATACGAAATCCCCTCGCCTCCTACCGCTCAGTGGCAGACCTCGTGTGGAGGGCATGATGGAAGGAGCGCGATTCTTCCACTACAGGCAGGGAACAAGCTTCCTGCACCGCCTGCCCGCGGCGCTTAAAATCATCCTCATGGTATTGCTCGCTATAGGAGCGTTTTATGTTCCGCCCCTCGCAGGGCTTATTCTCTGGGGAATGCTGATTTTTTGCTCTGTGCTCCTGCTTGGCTTTACAGTGAAGGAAGCGCTCTGCGACCAAAAGCCCGCGCTCGCCTATTTCTTTATGATTTACGCGGCATCGCTCATCCTCCACGGCATCATCTTCGCGCAGTCCATACAGGCAGGAAATGCCCTGCCCCCGCAAGAGATAGCAAAACTGCTGCTGCCAGACAGCGCATACCTTCCGCTCCTCGTGCATCTGGGACTCTCTCTGGAAATCTCGTCACTTTTTTACCGGACGACCAGCACCATGCAGTTCCATGAGGGCTTTGCCTGCATAGAACGAAGCATCACAAGGCGCAAAGAGACGCCCTTTGCAGACCTGCTTGCCCTCACCATCACCTTTATTCCCCGCATAGCCGCTTTCTGGCGGCAGATAGACACGGCATGGCAGGCACGCGGCGGCAAAAAATCAATCTCCCGTGTGACGAGCCTCATCCCTGTCCTCTTCCGCGTAAGCCTGCGGGAGGCTTACGGCAAGGCACTTGCCCGCCAAAACCGCAACTGATATAATAGAAGAAAGCGAGGTAAACAATATGCGGTGTCCTTCCTGTGGCAGTCTTGATGATAAGGTTATTGAATCCCGTACAATGGCTAACGGGGAGAGCATACGCCGCAGGCGGGAATGCCTTGGCTGTGGTTACCGCTTTACCAGTTACGAACGCATAGAGGAAAAGCCTTTCATGGTCATCAAGAGGGACGGCAGGCGCATGCCCTTTGAGCGGGAAAAGCTCGCCTTGGGCATTGAGCGTTCCTTAGAAAAGCGCCCCGTGTCCATGACCATGCGGGACCAGCTTGTCACAGAGATTGAGGACGAAGCCTACCAGCGGGGCAAAATCAGCCGCGAAATAGCAACATCGGACTTAGGCGAAATCGTCTTGCGCCGCCTGAACGACATTGACAAGGTTGCCTACGTGCGCTTTGCAAGCGTCTACAAACATTTCAACAATCTTGAAGAATTCATAGAGGAAGTAAAAAAAGCAGGAGGGGAACAGTGAGTTTCCAGAACGCGCAGAACGTGTTCCCGGAGTGGGAAGGATTTTTTGAACCGGAGGAAGAAGAAGCCGCGTCATACCGCGAGGATGGCGAAAACGAAGAGGACGGCTCTTCCCTTCCACAGCAGAAAAAGCGTGTCAGCTATGCGGCGCTCGTCGAAGATTACCTGACGGGCGATGACATAAGCATGGACGGCCTTGCCAAGCGTGTGGCAGGAGCCGCCATCACCCAGTACTGGCTGGAAAGCGTCTTTCCGCCTGAGCTGGCGGCAGCACACAAAAGCTGCTCGCTCCATCTGCACGAGCTTTCCACCCTCGGCATGGGCAAGCGCAACACGGTGACGCTCAACCTGCCGCAGCTTGCCTACCTTGCCGCAGACATCGATGACTTTTACAAGCGTCTGGACAGCCTGCTTGTCCTCGCAAAGGAGGGGCTTGACGTGCGGCGGCAGGTGGCGGCAAAGCTCAAGCTGAAACTGCACGAGGAGGGGCTGTTTGACGCGCAGCAGCCGACAAACAGCATCGCGCTCTGCGGCATAGAAGAGTGCTGCCGGAACCTGCTCGCACACACGGCTGACTCGGAACAAGGCAAGGACTTTGCCTCCACCCTGCGCGACCACCTTGCCAGGCAGCTTGAAGCCTATACAGCTCAGGACGGGCTTTTGTTCCAGCTGGAAGACAGCGCCGTACAGGAAGTTGCCGAGCGCTTCGCCCAGCACGACAGATTCACCTACCCCGACATTCAGACTTCCGGCAGTGAGGATTTTCCCACGTATTCACAGGCGGAAGAGGTGTCTCAGCCCTTGGCAGTGCACTACGAGCTTTTCACAAGCCCCCGCTGCCCGCACTGCCCCGCGCTAAAAGAATACATCGCTTCTTCATCTCTGGAAGGGACGCAGTACAATGCTGACACAAAGAAGGGGCTCAAGCTTGCCGCGGAACGGGGGGTGTTCATCACGCCTACGATTATCTTCTATAATAATGAGGAAAAAGAGATTGCGCGGGCGCACAATGTGGAAGAGGTGCAGGCGCTCGGATTTGGGATACAAAGCAAATGAAAACAATGGCACAGACTTATATAGACAAAAAGGCATTTTACCGGCACCTTGCAAGCCTTTCCTTGCCCATAGCATTGCAGAGTCTCATGCTTGCACTTGTGGCGGCGTGCGATGCGCTGATGCTCGGGCAGGTGGCGCAGGACGAAATGACGGCGGTATCGCTGGCAACGCAGATTCAATTTGTCCAGAATATGTTTCTCGCATCCGCAACGGGAGCGGGAGGCATACTCGGCGCGCAGTACTGGGGCAAAAATGACCGCCTGACTATGGAAAAACTCTTCACCATTATGCTGCGCTTCTCCGTGGCGGTATCCCTGCTTTTCTTTCTGGCATGCGAATTCATTCCTTCCCTGCTTATGCGCCTGTTCACCAACGAAGAGCCGCTCATAGCGATTGGCAGCGATTATCTCCGTATTGCGGGCTGGTCATACCTCATCACGGGCGTTTCGCAGTGCTATCTGACAATGATGAAGGTGACAGACCATGTAAAGGCAAGCGCGTTCATCAGTTCCTGTGCGGTATTCCTCAACATCATCCTCAATGCCGTGTTCATCTTTGGCTTCCTTGCCGTTCCCGCCATGAACGCACGGGGAGCAGCCCTTGCCACTACGCTTTCCCGCACAACAGAGCTCGCCATGTGCCTGTGCCTGTCCTCCGGCAAGGATTTTGTGCGGCCCGCATGGGGCTTCCTCTTTAAGCGGCAGAGGCAGTTAGGCAGGGATTTCCGCAGGCAGTGCTTCCCGCTCATGGGTGGCTGCCTCTTCTGGGGCGTGGGCTTTACGTCATACACAGCCATCATCGGGCATCTGGGCAGCGATGCGGCGGCGGCGAATTCCGTGGCATCCGTCATCAGGGACCTCATCTGCTGCGTCTGCAACGGCATTGGCAGTGCGGCGGGCATCATCGTGGGCAACGAACTGGGAGCAGGCAGGCTTGAAACAGGCAAGGCTTATGGCATAAAGCTGAAAAACATCTCCTTCATCATAGGCTTCGGTTCTACAGCTCTTGTCCTCGCCCTCACGCCACTCGTAGTCCGCATGGTGAAGCTGACGGAAGAAGCAGGCGCATACCTGACGGGCATGATGGTCATCATGGCAGTCTACATGATAGGCCGCTGTGTGAACACAATCACCATAAACGGCATCCTGGACGGCGGCGGAGACACGCTCTTTGATATGTACAGCCTCGCTGTCTGTATGTGGGGCATAGCCATTCCCCTTGCCCTTGCAGGCGCATTCGTCCTGCACTGGCATGTGCTCGCCGTCTACGCCTGTACTTGCCTCGACGAGGTGGGCAAAATCCCCTGGGTCATGCTGAGATTCAGGAAATACAAATGGGTGAAAGACCTCACTCGGACGGGAAGCAGCGATATGCTCCCTGCGAGTTGAACGTCAGGGCGACGGTATTGCAGCAAGCGTATCCGAGCTCTTCAATCTGAGCAAGGGCGTTCTCGGCTGAGTCATCCCGCTTAAACTCGAAGATGTAGACATACGCATCAGTCTCCACAATGCAGTCTGCCCTCCCCTTTGCGGAATGCTGCTCCACACGCACAAACTGACCTAGGAGCAGGAACACGAGGTACACGACATTCTGGAAGTTCTGTTCGATTATTGCATCCTTCTTGCTTTCCGCCACGCTTGTTATGTAGGGAAGATTTGCGAAAAGGGCGGTGAACCTGTCGCGCAGGCTGTCCACATTCCCCGCCTTTATGTCACGCCCGAAACTCCGCACGTCAAGCGGCGTCTGTGTATTCAAATAAACAGGGATAAGACTCTGCGTAAAGCTGTCAAAATCACTGTCATACTATTTTATCGTCAGATAGCCTGACTGATAAGTGTAGTGATAAGAAGACTCTTGCCGAAGCGGCGGGGACGGCTCAGAAAATAAGGAGCCTTTATTTGCGCAAGTTCATAAATATAGGCTGTCTTGTCCACATAAATGCAGCCATTTTCCCTGAGCTTTTCAAAATCCTGAATGCCAATCGGCAGAAAGCGTCCGTTCATGGGAACAGTATAGCACAGGCCCGCTTTTTTCTATATCGTCCTGAAATGCAAAACTTGAATGAGAGGATCTCGGTCAGTGAAGTTATGGTCAAAATAGCTTTTGTATGATAAACTGGAAACATGAGAACGCAACGCAAACTGCCTATCGGCATACAGGATTTTGAAAAGCTCCGCAAAGGCAATTTTGTCTATATCGACAAGACTGCTTTTATCTATGATTTGGCGCAGAGAGGTACGTCTATTTTTCTGAGCCGCCCGCGACGCTTTGGCAAGAGCCTCTTGGTTTCCACAATCGAGGCATACTTTCTCGGCAAGAGGGAGTTGTTTGAGGGGCTTGCGGTTGCAAATTTGGAAAAGGACAATCCCGATGCGTGGCAACCACATCCCGTCCTGAAATTCTCGCTTGCCGGTGGCGAATTCACAAAACCAGAAGGGCTGAGAGACCAGCTGAAAAAGACACTGCAAGAATTTGAGCAGCAGTATGCTTTGCCTGATGGCGGTGACTCCCTGCCTGTCCGTTTTGGAGCAGCGCTGAAAAACGCAGAGGTAAAAACAGGCAGGAAGGTTGTCGTCCTTGTCGATGAATATGACAATCCCCTTTTGAAAAATCTTTCCGGCAACGAGGCACAGTCCGAAGAAAACCGTAACTTATACAAAGTTTTTTTTGCTGTCTTAAAAGATAGCGATGCCTGCCTGCGCTTCGTGCTGTTCACCGGCGTAACGAAATTCAGCAAAGTGAGCATCTTCAGCGACCTGAATCAGCTGAACGACATCACGCTTGACAAGGATTTCGACGCAATCTGCGGAATCACGCAGGAGGAGCTTGAAGCGGGGTTCATGCCAGAAATTGATGCAATGGCAGCGGAATGGAGCCTTACGCGGGAAGAATGCATTGCGGAACTCAAGCACAAATACGACGGCTATCATTTTTGTGGAAACGGGCGCGGCATCTATAATCCGTTCAGCCTGCTCAATGCCTTTAGCAAAAAAGATTTTGGCTCTTTCTGGTTTGAAAGCGGTACGCCCACTTTCCTCATCAAGAAACTTGAAGAATCAAAAATTGACATCAGAAAGTTCAGCGAAACAATTAAAGTGGAGGAACCGGAGCTAAAGGACTACCGCCCGGAAAATCCCGACCCGATTCCGTTATTCTACCAGAGCGGGTACCTCACCATCAAGAGCTGGAACCAGAGGCAGCGTTCATATAAGCTTGGCTTCCCGAATGACGAGGTGAAGTACGGCTTCTTAAAATCGCTCGCGCCAAGCTATCTGCACATAGAGGATAAGGCGGCCCCCTTCAACATCTCCCTGCTTGACGACGCAGTGGAAGAAGGCGATACAGACGGCATCCGCAACTGGTTCACGGCGCTCTTTGCCCTGCTGCCCTACCCGAGTGGCACGGAACTGGACGCAGCCACAGAGCAAAACTTCCAGAACGTCATCTACATATCGCTCCTTGTGCTGGGGAAATACGTCCGCACCGAGGTGCATTCATCGAAGGGGCGCGCGGACTGCATCGTGGAGACGGAGGACTATGTGTATGTCTTCGAGTTCAAGCGGGACGGCTCTGCGCGGGAGGCACTCGCGCAGATTGACTCGCAGGGTTACGCTGCGCCTCATGCTGCCGATAAACGCAAGGTTTTCAAAGTCGGGGTGAATTTCAGCAGCACGGAGCGCAACATCACGGAGTGGGAAGTAGAATAAAAAACTTACTGACTCGAAATTCAATCTGAAAGTTTTTAACCTCCGTTGTGCCTGAGCTCCACGATGAGGGCTGACGCCCGGAGATGTCAGGCCTGCCAGACGGAATCACGACTGCTTCCAGTACAGAAGCCCCTTCCCCTCGCTGGAAAAGACAAGGGCTGTCTTGTGCAGCCTTTTGCCGCTCACCGCAAAGCGTTCCGCATAGCCGTTCGCACTAATCTGCGCCAAGGCTTCCGCAGCGACTTCTTCAAATCCGCGCCCCCTGTCCATCTTCAGTTCAAAGATGAATACGCTGTCCTTCGTCGCCACGACGACATCGCTCCTGCCTGCAACAGACTGCAGTTCCGAAACCACGCGCCAACCCGTCATGCGGAACATCAGGTGCGTTACGGATTCGTAGTAGTTCTCGCACATGTCCTTTTTCACCACAGTCGGCAGGTCGGCGATTGCTGCCTTTATGATGGAAAGGGTTTTGTCAATGTTGCCGTTTTTCAGCGCAATGCGGAGGTTGTTTATTTCAAGCCCGATGTCGTCATAAGGCACGGTGATGAACTTCTCTAGCAACACGTTCAAAAATCCTTCCTCAACCTCGCGGTTCGGAAAGTCAAGCGTGTACAGGCGCGTTTCCTTTTCAAAATCCTTTATTGTCAGGTAGCCGCTCTGATAGACGACGGAGAGCATATTTTTTGAACCGGGGTCGTAATTCTTGAACTGGTTCTCGGTCGCAAGCCTGCCGTTCACGAGGTTTTCAAGCTCCAATGGCTGATTCTGCAAACTCTTCACGAGAAACGATGGCGTTCCGCTCTCAAACCAGTACGAGCCGAACTCCCCTTCGCTGAAGCACTTCAAAAGGCAGAACGGATTATAAACGCCCTCAACATCGTGGGTGAAATGATAGCCGTCGTACATTTCGGCAAGCTTCGCTTTTGTTTCCACAATCGTCATCTCTTGCCCATCTGCAAGCACCTGTATTTCCGGCTCAAAATACTGGACAAGCTCGGTTTCGGAAATTCCGCAGATTGAAGAATAATTCCTGTTCAGGCTGATGTCGTTCAGCTGGTTCAAGCCGCTGAAAATATTCACGTGGCTCACCTTCGTGATTCCCGTGATGAACAGGAAGCGGATGTATCTGTCCAAGTCTTTGAGCGGGCTGTAGAAGCTGCGGAGTTCCTGCCGGTTCTGCTCCTCGTACTCGGTGTACAGGGCATCCAAAATCGGCTTATCGTATTCGTCAATAAGGATTACCACAGCCTTTCCAGTCTGCTCAAAAGCGGCCGTAATCAGCTTGTTGAGCCGCGGAGCTGAACGCTCATCGTCTACAGGAACATTGTATTGTTTTTCATATTTTGAAAGAATTCAGGTTCAGCGCAGATTTCAAACTCAGCAAATCGGGATAATTGTCCGCCCCGAAACTGATTTTGAGCACAGGGTATTCCGTCCAGTCTTTTTCAAGACTTTCGATTGCAAGCCCCTTGAACAGCTCTTTTTCGCCAAGAAAATAATATTCCATTGTGGAAAGCAAAAGGCTCTTTCCAAATCTGCGTGGCCGACTTAAAAAATACGGGGACTGCACTTGCGAAAGATTGTAGATAAAT
>ERZ842401.8176-NODE-8176-length-10396-cov-5.676144_pt1 | contig 10396 bp, 7 predicted proteins | sample MGYA00521270_ERZ842401 | MGnify/ENA primary metagenome ERZ842401 (study PRJEB31892, sample SAMEA3878208) | bioreactor metagenome | biome: Moose rumen | place: Sweden | collected 2011-10 | study: EMG produced TPA metagenomics assembly of the PRJEB12797 data set... | reverse complement strand
TTCATTCAATATATGATATTGATTATTAAGAGGATAAATATAATTTGAAATTGCTTTTAATGAATTTGAATTTAACATAACTATATCAGGTTCTATTAAATTATTTAATTCATTTTTTAAATTTTGAGATTCATAATACATATCTTTTTGAATTGAATTTTTTATTGCTTTATTTAAGCATTTTATCTGTTCAATAATTTCAAAGAATTTATTATTTTTTTCTTTTTTGATTATTTTTATGAAAGCATAACAATAGTCGAATATTGTTCTATATTTTATAAAATCAGATATAATTTTTAAATTTAGAATCTTTTTCAAATAATTAATTGCATAATTATAATTTTTATTTTTAAAATAATTAGCAACAATTTCATGATATATATTAATTATCATTTCTCTTGAAGTATTTTTATTAATTAATTTCTCTAAATTATCGAAATTATTATTATCATTATTTCTCATTTCTTTTAAAAAAAGTATTTCTTCTCTTAACATTGGTTTAATATTTGATTCTTTATTATTTAAAATATTTAAAATTTCATTTTTATTTTCATCAATACTATATAAAATTAATAATAATTTCTGCAATAAATATTCTTGCTTTTCATTTAAACTTTTATTTAATTTTTTACAAAAATCAATACAAGCCTCTAAAATTTCTATATTATCTTTTTCTCTGAAAAAATAAGAAGGAAATAATAATAATATACTTTCAATATAATAATCAATTTGATTTGATATTTCTCTTTCTTTTATTTCCCTTAAAAAATTAATTTTATTCACAATCAAAGAAATTAAATTTAAAATATTTTGTTTATGTTTATTTATATTAAAATCATCTCTGTTAATATTATTCTTTAATAAATTATTATGAATATTTGAAAGTCTGCATTTCCAAATATCTTTATAACTATATGAATTATATATATAATGTATAATTCCTCCTTTTCTATTTACTTTTTTTCTATTTTTCTTAATAAAATAATTCAAAATAGTTACATATAATTTTAAAGTTTTAAAAATATATTTATAAAATATTTCAATATTTTTAATTTCTTTAAAATTTTCATCAAATTGTTTTTCATTATTTATTATATTCCAATTATCAATCTTTGATTTTACTATTAATTTTCTATCATATTTAATTTCATTATAATTATCAAATATTAATTCTAAGAAACAATCAGGTAATCCTGAAGGCATATTATATATTAAAAAATAAAAAAAATATAATAAATCATTTTCTATTATATTTTTTTTTGATATATTTTTAATTATATTTTTTTCAAAATTTTTTTCTTGATATAATAATTTATTATTTAATGTATTAAATCCTGCATATAATATATTTTTGTTACCTATATTTCTAATATAATTTTTAAAATAAATAGCATAATTTTCAGTTTTTTTATCATTTTCTATTTCTTTTTCTTCTTCTTTTATATCAAAAATAAAAATAAAATAATAATTATTTGAACAATTATGATTCAGGAATTTTTGATATATTTGATTAAAATATTGATAATTAATTAAATCATTTTCATTATCAAATTTTATTATTATAATAGTTTTATTTATATTATTATTTTTATTATATTCATATTTTTGGCTTAATATACATTCCATATATTTATAATCAATTTCAGAATATATTCTAAATATTTTATAACTTTTTATCTTTTTTCTTTCATATAAAAATACACATAATGATTCAGTAAAATCTATTTTTCCTAAATTTTTTTCACCAAAAAGAATTACATATTCTCCATTATTTATTATATTAGAAAATATTTTTCCCATTAAGCCTCTTCTTCCTTTTATAGAATTATATTTTTTATAATTATAATAAAAACTCAGAGTTGAATTAATAATAGTTTTTCCTTTTTTATTATTTCTAAAATATTTTATATTTTCATATTCTTTTAATCTTGAATCATATTTAATTTTTTCAAATTCATTATGTTCAATATTTAAATCACAACAACAAATTTTATTTATAGTTCCTTCTTCAATTATTTTCATTTTATCTTTATCAATTGATTTTTCATCTAAATATTTTATAAAATCATTATAATATTTACAATCTTTATTATGATAATTTGGATTAGATTTGTCTATACAAAAACATTCTATTTTATCTTGATTTTTATTATGTTTATTATGAAAATCATATTTATGTGATAAACAATCTTTTTTATGATAATGATTACAACAGCAAGAATTAAAATTTAGTTCTTTAATTTTATCATTTGATTCCAATTCAATTTTAGCATTCTCAAAAGATTTTTTAATCGATTTTCCTTCAAATAAATTTTTATAAAAATATTTAGTAAATAAAATATCTATATCTTGAATAATTTCAGTTTTCCTAAGAATATATATAACATTTTTTGCTCCGCATTCTTTAAAATATTCAGCTAAATCTTGACTATAACATGTAGAAACAAAAACTAAATCCATTTGACTTATATTATCTTTATATAAGTTTAAAATATTTTTTAATTTATTCATATTTATTTCAAATATTTGTCCATTTTTTTCAAGATTTTCTAATACTAATGAATATTCTCCATTATAAGCTCCATGAGCTGATATATGTAATATTTTTGTTCTATTATTTCTTAAAATATCTTCAAAAATTTTATCATTAGCACATTCAAATTTTAAATTTAATTTCTTTCCATTATAATTCATTAATTTAATTATTTCTCTAGTTTCTTCCATATATGATATTGGAGCATTTAATTCTTCAAAATTTTCATTTTTAATTATCGGAGAAGCATATAAAAATATTAAGTCATATTTTGTAATAATATCTAAAAATTCTTTAATTCTATTTTTCATTGTTATAATTTCTTCATCAAAATATTTTTTAATCTGATTTAAATTATATTTTATAATATTTTTCTTTTCAGAAATGTGGAATTCTAATATAAGCTTTTCTTTAATTTCAATATTTTCATCTTTTATATCAATAAAACATCCTAGTTCATTATTAAAATATTTATATTCATCTATATTATAAATTTGTAATATATTTTCTTCATAAAGTAAATCAATTATATCTTCGATATTGAAAAAACTGTGGTGGATATTATCTACTACAGGAATAAGATCGGGATCGAAGAAACATCTGAGGTGCTTAAGAATTACCTGAAGCGGGGGGGCAGGCAGATTGACAGACTATATGCCTATGCAAAACGTCTCAGATGTGAAAAGATCGTCAGAACATATCTGGAAGTGCTTGTATAATGAAAGCAGAATCGGTAAAGGCGAGACTGAAAAAATTTTGCAAAGGAGACTAGGCATACATTTCAGGAGGCTCTCACGTATTATGGACTGGAGCGTACGATCTATCGTATTTCTGTTTCAGAATATGCGGAGCACTTCATACTGAAGGGTGGAATTTTTCTGTATGCGATTTTTGACCGTAACTATGAACGGGCTACCACAGATGTTGATCTTCTTGCACGAAGGATATCCAACGTCAGTGAAGAAATGAAGGCAGTATTTCAAAAAATCCTGTCACATGACGCGAATGATGCACTGTGTTCGATATTAACTCCATTACAGTTGAGGACATCACGGAGTTTAAGGAATATCATGGACTCCACATCTCTGCCATCGGATATCTTGACCGCACAAGAATCCCCATTGGAATTGATATAGGATTCGGTGATGTGGTTTATCCTGATGCGGTAAAGATGGAGTTTCCGCTCATCCTTGATATGGAACCTCCAAAGGTTAATGCATACTCTCTGGAATCTTCTATAGCGGAAAAGTTGGAGGCTATCATCCATATTGGAATATGACGTGATTGTAGGGCGCTTTTGACCAAAGTATAAGAGCAGGGGAGGCAGAATTAGAGAACAGATGTGACGGAATTGTAGATCCCCCCTGCAACAGGGCTGTGAGCGTAGCGAACAGCACTGTTGCAGGGGGGATTCTCTTGTATGTTAGCAGGGGGATGGATGCTGGATGCGGCGGGAAGCTGTATGATCCCGGCGACGTAATCCCCTTTTTTTACACAAAAAAAGCCGCAGCCCCGTTTCCTAGCAAGAACAAGCTGCGGCCTGACACAACAATGTCGCCGATCATTATACCCCTCCACTTCTTCTCCTGCAGCCGCTCTCCCACAACGGGGATGCTCATCCTCAGCGCTAATCGCCGGTTGTTGCGCGCGGTCTCCAGGCAGTTCAAGAAACCCGGCAACTCCGCCCCCAAAGTCTTAAAGATCGTCAAAGACGGCCACGTCAGCCGGGAGTTCCGCGCGGTCATAAGGGGGCGAACCGACGTCGTCTGTACGGTGATCGGTATCCCCCGCCTGAAGATCACCCTGAAGGACGGCCGGATCTGGAAGCCGGTCGTGCTCCCCAGCTTTCTGATGCCTCAGAAGCGCTTCACCGTAAAGTCACTCACTGGAGCGCTGCTGACAAAAAATTTCAATGAAATTTTGAGTAACGATAATCGTCTGTGGGACGAGCTCGTAGAGCTGGGTTGCGGTATCGGCTACAGCCGGCCCGGTGACAAATCCATTGGTCAGCGGGCGCTCACCGGCCTGCGCCGCCACGTTGAAAAGGGGCTGAGGCGTTTCAGGCAGATGGTCGACAGTGCCAGGCAATACGGCATGGCCTTTTGCGAACAGGTCAAATCCTGGTTCGACCATTTCAGCTCTCATTACCTCTTCGACGGGCGCGGACAGCCCATCCCGCCCTGGGCTTACATCAGCATGTAAACCGCCTGACTGAGATGAGCCCCGCGGCATATGCCGCCGGGGTGGACGGCGTGCACCCGCGCAGGGCTTATCACGACATTTTTCGGCCGCTCTCAGGCCTTTTTCCCGGTCAGCCCCCACCCTCCCGGGGTCCGGCGCCCCCTGAAATTCCGGATTCGTCCCATCCTGGCGCGTCTTTCGACCCCATGGGCGGCCATTCCATCCCCACACTTTGCCGACCCCTGTCTCAGGCGGGTGCACAATGGCCGACATCCGCATGGTGATGCGGTTTTTCAACCTTTACAGGAGACTTTATGGCTCAAAAATCCGAGCGGCGGGATCGGCGTCATTTAACTGCGTCGCAGATCCGCCTGATCTGCTCCCTGGCACTTGACGGCGGCAAAAGCCAGCGTGAGATTGCCCGGCAGCTGCAGGTTTCCACCTCCACCCCCTCACGGCTCATCAACCGGGCGCTGCGCCTGGGCGTGAAGACCGGCGATGACCTCAGGGCCTGGACGGATGAAGAGCTTTATCAGCGCTTCTTTCCCACCTGTCAGCGCGGGGGGCGGCTCATACCGGGCGAATGCAACGCCCGGCAGTGTTACATACCGGATTTCGCCGCGCTCGCGCAGCAGGCATGGGAAAGCCACCGCAGCTCACGGCAGATGTACGCCGACTACCAGCAGCAGGCCCGGCAGGCCGGGGCGGACTGCTTCAGCCGCAGTTATTTCTACCGCATGCTGCGGCCGCATCTTAAGCGGCTGCTGGCCAGCAGCGACTACTACCTGGCTCAGGACTTCGCCTACGGGCAGCAGATCCAGCTCGACTTCACCGGCGACCGCTACCAGCTGCTCACGCCCGGCGGCTTAATGCAGGCCTGGGTGATGACGGTGGCCTGGCCGGCCAGCTATTACGTGCAGGGCGGCTTTGTGCTGGCGCAGAGTACCGCCGAAAGCTGCCGCGTGCTGGGGGATGTGCTGCGCAGTCTGAAGTGCCGCCCGCTGGTGGCGGTGGTGGATAACGCCCGCTGCTGGATCACCCGGCACGAGGGCACGGAGGTCATCCCCAACGAGGCTTTTGCCGCTTTCATGCGCCCATTGGGAATTTGCATCGAGGCCGCGCCGCCTCGCCGACCTCGCCGCAAGTCTGCAACTGAGCACGCCGTTTCCCGTACTCAGGCGGTACTGGGGCAATACCGCGCCACTTTGCAGAGCGAGTGCCGCACGGTGCAGGAGCACAGCCTCTGGCTGCAGGAGCGCCTCGATGAGGAGGTCAACCGTGTCCCCTTCCGCAGCGATGCGCAGGCCACACGCGAATACCTGTTCCGCACCTACGAGCTGCCGGCCTGCCTGCCTTTGGGAGAAGTGCCTGAATACCTGGGCGAGCCGGAGACCCGGGTGGTGCCGCGCTCCTATCAGGTCGAAGTCAACGGCCACCATTACTCGGTGCCCTACCAGTACATCGGCCAGACGGTGGATATCTACACCGGCACCGACTTCATCATCATCCGGCACGGCAACTCGGAAATCGCCAGACACCTGCGCCAGGACGGACCGGGACGCACGGTGGAGCGCACCCACATGCCGCCCGAGCATCAGAACATCATTGCAGCAAAAGAACTCTACGGTACCCCCGAAGCGCTGCTGAAAATCGCGCAAGATCTCGACCCCTGGCTCTACAAACTCTGCGTCAAACGCCTGGAGTGGGGTGAGCAGGAGGGCCAGCCCGGCAATGCCCTGTCCAGTTGCCGCGCCATGCTCCGCGTGTTCCGCGAGTGCCCGAGCCCCGACACCGCCGCGCAGGCCTGCAGGCAGTTGCTGAACCATGCGCCGCGCTGTTGGAGCGCGCGCGATCTGCGCGAGCTGGTGCGCGGCCTGATGGTCCTCTCCAAACCGGCTGCTCCGGCGGGGGGTAGCGCCGCCACCGCGGGTCTAGTCCGTGCCGGCGCCGGCAAGGCGTACCTGCGCCACCCCGCGCCGCAGGCGGACGCCTCAGTCCGGAAAAACCACACAGCAGAACAGGAGATATGACCATGCCCAAAGCCAAAGCCTCAACCACCCCGGCCGTCGCGCCCGCCCCCGCACTGTTGCTCAACGAGCAGCAGGAGCTGGTAGAGCTCTGCAACCGGCTCAAGTTTTCAGGCCTCGCCGATGCCCTGCGCATGCAGTGCTCGCAGCCTCAGATCTACGGCCAGATGTCATTCGAGGCGCGCCTGAAGCGCGCTCTGGAGCAGGAGCTGCAGAGGCAGAACGACCGCAGGTTTGCCGCGCTGTACCGCTCCTCGCGCCTGCAGCGCCGCCTCTACCTGCGCCGTTTCAACGCCAGCCCGGAGCGCGGCCTGATGCCCGAGCACCTCGCACTGCTGGCGGAGTGCAACTACATCAGGACCGGCACCAATCTCATCATCACCGGCCCCACCGGCACGGGCAAAACCGCGCTTGCCACCGCGGCCGCCATACAGGCCATGGAAATGGGCTACCGTGCCGTCTTCTACCGCGCACATGAGCTCGGGGTCGAGCTGTCGGCATCGGACGATGTGGCTTTCAACACCTGGCTTAAGCGCATGCGTCAGGTCCGGTTGCTGGTGATAGACGACTATGGCGGGTGCCGTTTCACTGATTTGGTGGTCACCCGTCTTGTAGAGCTCGCCGATGCCCGCTATGACTGCGGCGCCACCATCATTACCAGCCAGCTGCAGCGGCACGCTCTGCCCGAAGTCATTGACGAAGGTCCCGTCCGCGAGGCCATCGCCGACCGGCTGTTCCGTGACTGCGACCGGGAGATCTCACTGTGCGGCAGCACCTGGCGGGGCAAACCCGGGGAGTTCCGCGGGCTGGAGGCAGGTGAACATGTTTAATCTCAAAAGCATGACCCTCGACGCCATCATCCGGACCGTCTACAGCGATGACGGCAGACTCCGGCCCGAACAGCTTGCCGAACTGGCCGGTCCTGAAGTCTCCAACTACGACCTGCTGTCGCTGCTGTGCACCTATCTGAACGGTCTTAAGAAAGACAATATGAAGTGACCCCTGCAGGGTAGAAATCGCGGATTTAGCCTACAATACAGTTAGTTAGTTATCCCTCTAACTGCGGGCCTACCGCATACACTGCCAGGAGTCACTTCAATGCAGACTTTAATCCACGTTGGTCTTGATGTCCATTCCACCAGCATTTCCGCCTGCGCTCTGCGCCGAGGCTATAACAGAAACGACGTGTATTTCTGTGAAACGAAGTTTGGGTCATCTGCCAGTAAGGTGAGAGACTATGTCGATCAATTAAGCTCCTTTCTGAAGGATAAGAATCCTGATGAGCAGTTTGAGATCGTATGCGGTTATGAAGCCGGCTGTCTGGGGTACACGCTTAAGCGTGAGCTGGATGCTCTGGGAGTAACCTGCAAGATTCTTGCGCCCAGCACCATGCCGCATCCCAAAGGCGGCAAGAAGGTCAAGACCGACCGCCGGGACGCGCGGGAAATTGCCCAGTGCCTTGCCAATCACACCGCAAGCATGGTTTACGTGCCCGACACCCACGATGAGGATGTGCGCGATTTCATCCGCATGCGGGATGATCATCTTATCCAGCTTAAACAGCTCAAACAGAAAATCGGCGCCTGCTGCCTGCGCTGGGGACACAAGTACGAGCGTACCAAGTGGACTGGGGCGCATCTTAAGTGGCTCAAGGAATTGCCTTTGCGTGACGGTCAGAAGAAAGTTCTGGAGGAATACCTGGCGACCTATCACTGGCTGGAGGACAAGCTGAAATCTCTTGACCAGGATATTGAAAATCTAGCTCAGGATAAACGATACGCTGAAAATACCGCCAAGTTGAGGTGCTTTCATGGCATCGATACGTCCACCGCGCTGGCTTTGCAGTGCGAGATCGGAGATTTCAAGCGCTTCGATGATCCCGCTAAATTTGCCAGCTATCTGGGATTGACACCCGGAGAGAATTCCAGCGGCATGAAACAGCACCATACGGCAATCACCCGAGCCGGGAACGGGCATTGCCGCAGGTTGCTGATAGAGGCTGCCCATACATACGGGCGTGCCCAATTAAAGAAATCCGCCCGGGTCAAAAAACGTCAGGACGGGCAAACCGACGAGGTGATTGCCTATGCCGACAAGGGCGCCGAGCGGCTCAAGCGACGCTTTCGCAGGATGCTGTACAACCACAAGCCGTGGAACGTGTGTTCGGCTGCCACCGCGCGGGAGTTAGCCTGCTTCATTTGGGGCATGATGACGGGGAACCTCAAATAGCCACCTGAACCGACAAACCAAAAAGCCTTACTGAATTGAGACAAAGGAGAAGCCTGGAGCTGGCTTAAGCTCTGAGAACGCTGTCCAAAACGGCATCCTGGTTGGGTCATTTGCGATTTGACTTTGAAGGCACATTTACATGTGATCCTCGATGAAAGACTGACAAGACCCGCGGCGAAACCATTGACCTGTCGGTAACCAATCCACGTATAACAGAGTGGTCAAACCCGTAGGCGTGTCGAAGGGCAGCGCTCTCAGAGCTCAGGCACCAGGCAAGCTAACCATATGACTTAGCAGGGAAATAAATTTATAGTTGGTCCCTTGACAGGGGTCACTTCATAACAGTCAACGAACGGAAAGATTTGACGGCTTACTGCCAGATGGAGCTGGATCTCGAAGATGAGCGCAAACAGGTGACTCTCCTGGAGCGCCGCTACCACGAGGCTTTAAGCCGCTATCTTGAACAGGCCCGCCGCGTGGTGGAACTCGAAGACGGGATGACCAGGCTGTGCCGGCAGGTCACGCTGCTGCATGAGCGGCTCTCCCGTCAGTCCAGCCAGCTGGCCGGGTGCGGAATTTCGGTGCCGCCGCTGCCCGCCCTGAAAGATCTGCTGCCCGCCGCTGCGGAGCTGAAGCTCAGCCCGGTGACCACGGAGAAGACGAAGGCCGGTAGCAGCAGGCGCCAGAAGAAATCGTAACGGGGCGAAACCCCGACGTTTTAAGGCCTGCATACACCTCCGCACCTCAAGAATGATCCTGCGGTCCGTGTTGCAGGCCTTTTAACTTTCCGCGGTGCTCGCTGATTTCGTCACCATCTGTTCGATAATTTGGTCACGACACCATCCTGCCGGAGGCATTTCGGATCACCTGAGTGGCGATCGACATTTACGCCTCAAGCGCCCTACAATCGCGTCATATTCCATCTGCTGCGCTGTCGTCAGCTGAGCAGCTGGAGTTTCATGCCTGAGGTATGGGGACGCCCCATGGTGGCCCTGGTGGTGCTCGTGGTGCTGATAGCTGTGTGGGTGCTGTGCGTCTTCAGGATGCCTGAGGTGGTCGAGAGCGCTGCGGTTGATTACGTTGCGGGGCTATAGCGGGCTTTGCCTGAGCCTGAATGCTTATGCTCGAGATTAAGCCTTGGAGATTTCTGGGGGATTAATTGATTAGGGCGCCCCTGGGTGCTTTTACTTTCTTGGATCCCAGTGTTAGTGAAAGTGAGGTGGCGCTAAAGCAAAGCGCGTAGCGATTTTTTGAGCGAGGATCATCAGGTTTTTACCATAACTGCCATGAGCTTCCCGTGGCTATCAGACGTCAGCGCCCACTGCATCTATGCCCCGACTGCGCGCGCCACCTCAGGATCTTGCTTTGTCCTCGTTTGCCTCCCTTTGCCTTCCTTTGTCCTTCTTTGCTTCAGTTTGCTCCTTTT
>ERZ842401.8175-NODE-8175-length-10396-cov-32.713084_pt1 | contig 10396 bp, 4 predicted proteins | sample MGYA00521270_ERZ842401 | MGnify/ENA primary metagenome ERZ842401 (study PRJEB31892, sample SAMEA3878208) | bioreactor metagenome | biome: Moose rumen | place: Sweden | collected 2011-10 | study: EMG produced TPA metagenomics assembly of the PRJEB12797 data set... | reverse complement strand
AACTCATATATGATTCTATCCACAGGACATGTGCTTGAACGAGCAATAGGTAAGTGACCCTGCAATTATCCACGGCAAGAAATCTCTTTCTTGCCGTGGATTTTTTATGTTGTTTCTGATTACAAAGTTATTCGGTGTGCGTCACTTGATATAATAACCGCCTGTGCGTTTGCTCCCACGGCGTTCTACATAACCGCCACCAACGAGTACCCGGATATGTTTGTCTATAGTGTCAACAGATAATCCCAACTCGGAAGAAATACTATGGGCGGTACAACCAGGATGCTCTTTGATGTATTGCATTGTATTCCGCTGACTAGTATTTAATCCGCCATTTAATCCGCCGCCACTTTCTATTGGCTGTCCGTTGAGCATTTTGTCAAATCGGAAAACTACAATAACATTATCGGTAGGCCCAGTTGTCAAGATTATCGTTGTATCTCCCAATGGCCTCCTTTGTCTGGGCCGACACGGCGAAGGACACCTTGTTCTTGGAGTTTCTTGATATTTCTATGGATGTTGCGTATGTCAATTCCAATGACATCGGCCATATCATGAGTTGTTATTTGGGGATTCCATTCGATTAGTTCCAGTATTTTCTGTGGCGTTTTCTGTGACGTTTTCTGTGGCGTTTTCTGTGACGTTTTCTGTTGCGTTTCTGTTGCGTCTGTTGGGGATGCTGTTTGTGGATTGCCCTGGTTGTTTCTCTGGAAGGTGACGCGGACTCCTCCATCGGCCTCTTCAATGGTAGGCATTGGAAGTCCCGCAGCCTCGAAGCCTTCAAAGATTTTCTCATAGCCTCGTCCCCAACTCTCTATGAAACCTGCTTTAAAGAATGCGTTTGCAATGTTTTTGTTTCTTGGGCGAGATGAATGTTTATTCATCAGTGTGTCAGGGGTATATCCAATTGGCAGTCCACCCTCGTTCCATATCTCGACATAGTTGTCCCAAACACGCATCTGTATCGGTGCACCCATATAGTCCTTGTGCGCTATTGCATTGTAGAGTATTTCTCTCAATGCATCTTCGGGAACCTCCAAAGGTTCACGACGTTTCATACCTTCATAGTGTATGGGGGATGTCAGATATTTGGCTTTCAACACTTGCACCACGCGGTCGGTCATCTGGATAATGTTTCCTTCAATCACATCCTGGATGATTAGGTCAGCCACGTTGCGCCTGAAACGTCCAATCTTGAACTCTACACAAGTAAAGTACCGACGAGGATTTTTGGCGAACAGCAACAGGGCGGCATTTTTCAGTTTGCCATCCTCTGTTATCAAGCCAAGATTCTCCAGCACTCTCTGTGTTGATGAGTTGTACTCGCTTTTATCAATGCGATCTGCTGCAATGCCATTGTCAAGGAAATACTTTATGGCCTTGCGGTCCAAATCTTTAATAGTTGCATGTTCATTGGGTATATCGTCCCAAGAGCGTCCCATCTTCTTCAAGACGAACTGTTGTAAAGCCGAGCCGTTCAATTCCTGCATTGTGCTGCCACTGCGACAATAATATTTACCCCTGAAACTGATTGGCACATTGCTGGGTTCAACACCAATACTGATGTAATCGAGGCTATTCTTATGGTGTAGGTTCACGTCGGCCACGATACCCATATAGTTGACTACTTTGTTGGGTATATCCTCGAGAAGTTTCTTGGCATCGTTTATGCCGACAACATTTCCATTGTCGTCGATACCGATATATAGGGTGCCGCCTTGTGCATTGGCGAAGCCGCAAATCCATTTAAGGTATTCGTCTTTCCAGGACTGCTTGTATTCTATGTTCTGAGATTCCATACTTCAATAACGACAATTGCCACAATTTATTGTGTCTCCTATTAAAAGCCCACGGCAAGAAATCATTTCCTTGCCGTGGGTGGTTTTAGAGTTACTTGCAAAATGCAAGACGTGTGATGGCTCATGGAATGTGACAGAGGTCGATTTCTGTCTCATCTAGTCACATCATTCTGACCGTACGTTAGCATAATAATATTGGTCAGTTGCTGTACATATCATATCCATATTTTTTAAAATCAAACTCGGCAGGAATACTATCTCGTTCGATAAAGAGTAAAGGGGTTTCCCATTGTCCTCTCCGTAATATGATGGTATCTCTGCTTTTAATTGTAATTTTGTAGTTATTGTTATTAAAATAAGGATTACCAAGAATGCCATAAGAATAATTCGTCTTGATTTTTTCTAATTTATAAGAATTACGTCCAAGTCGCTGTAATTGCCCAGAACAAATTGTGTGTAAGACCCCGGCGTTGTAGCTAACTTCTTTTAATTCAAAAGCATTTAATGAGTCTATTGTAAGTAAATAGTGACCTCTGCGCCACCCATCAGAATTGCTCTGTTCCACAATATATTCTCCTTGAGAATAGTAATTGCCACATATACGGCTGTACGGTAGTGAGCATGATTGAAAGAGTATTCCCCAAAAAAGGAATGCAAATAACGCCATTTTCATAAACTTACAATTTGACATATTTCAGTTGTATTAATGCTTACTACGGATGATTAACCCAGACGGTATTTCGGAATAAGTATGATATTCTCCGAGATTATTGATTCCCGATTTTTTAATTGCTGCTGCAGTGCTGTTGAGATTAATCGAAATGCTTCCACAACCGTTCAACACAGAATATGTATCGCTTCTTGGTCTAACCCATTCAGGGGTCACTTGCCACATATCCATATGTTTATTGTCGTATGCATTCGGATTATACGCCAGAGCAGCCTTGTAGGCAGCAACTTCATCGTAAATATCATAGGCAGCAATAACACCGTTCTTAAAAAAACCGATGTCATTACTATAGAATTGACCCGCATGAGTAACCTCGTGTACAAAAGAAGACATGCTGGAGGATGCAATGGAAACCATTCCTTTTTTTTCACCTTCTAAAATTAAACTGACACTACCATTCTCACTGACATTTGATAAAGTATATGTAGTACTCTTATCTCCTTCTAAGTTACTCATTGTTGATAGTGTCTCGTCCAGGGATTCAATTCGTTTGTTAAGTTTATTTATTTTTCTATTTCTACTGTAACTACCCCAGAAAGATGTTTTATTGCTTAATTCATTCTTTTGTGCTATTAACTCGTTCTTTTTATTTTGAATTGCAGCCTTTTTGGTGTTCCAATCATCAAGACACGATGGATCTATATCTCTACCATCAGGGTCCACCAACTTCACCGGATTCCAAGCACAATAAGCATACGGCGATATGTTGGGATACTTGTCCGATAGCGGGTCAACACTGAGCCACATGGTCATCAGTTCGTGGTCCATATATCTTGCACCGAAGTACCCGAAGCCGGTTTCCTCGTCGCGTTCTTTGCCGGTGAAAGTGAACCGCTCGCTGTAGCCAAACGGATGCTGGTTGATGTACGGCTCTCCGTAGGGCAGGTACTGGATGTGCTGTACCGCCACACCGCTGAAGTCGGTTATCCAACTGGCACTGCCGAGGTGGTCGGAGTGGTAGAAGTACACTTCCTTCTCTTGTCCGTGATTGCGGTCGTCCAACATCGAGTTGACCATATCCTTGAACTGGCTGTGGTCAAGCTCGACTCCTGCCTGCATCTGGTAGGGTATGCCGTCAATCCAATGGCCAAACTCCTCTTTCGCAAAATCATTATGCATTATGCAGTCAAGGTCGTTCTCATAAAGAATACGGTTGTTCACTTGTTCGAGACTCTGGTCAAACAGTAAATTGGCCTTAGTTTGAATCGTGTTATTGTTGCCGATAGCGTGATACAGGGCATCCAAGCCACCGCCGCCGAGACGTGCGGCGACGCGCTCCGTGCCGGCATAGTAATGCTTGGTGTACCCCTTGTTGGTCAGCACCATATAGGCCGAGGGATAGAGGGTCGGCTCGTTCAGTATTGTATAGGTGGCCATAAAGTCAGCGTTGACATCCAGCAGCTTGTTGTCGCCTGTCAATTTCAAACGGCGTTCCCCGCTGTGGTCGTAGGCATAGTAGCTGTAGTATCTGTCGTCCACAGCAGCGTGCATTCTGTTGTCTTCCGTCCAGAAAAGGAAGCGTCCGGCCTCGAACACGGCATCGGGGTTGGCGATGGATACCTGTCCGAGGTTTCCTGCTTTGTCCCAGCGCATATCATAAAGCATTCCGTTCTTGTAGTCAAACATACGCTTCACGGCGTGGGGCTGGTAGTCGTCGCAGTAGCCATAGGCCATTTCTACCGAGGCCGACAGCGTTACCGAGTTGTTCTCGCGGGTTTTCCCTATCAGTCTGCCCGATGGCGAATACGTGATATAGGTGTTGTAGTTTCCTATGGCACCTCCGCCATACGACTCATCAAGTCTGTGCAACACATCGTATTTGTAGGTGTTCTCGTATGCACCTCCAAGCGTGTTCACAACACCGGCATTGTTGACAATGCCCGTAACATTGCTTGCGTTGTCGAAAGTGTAGTCGATGTCCTGCATCAGGGCTCCGCTATAATCACGGCTCCTGAGGTTGACAAGTCTGTGCAGTGCATCGTATGTGTAGTAAGCTCTTGTCGTATTGCCATATTCCACATAGCTCTTCTGCCCGTAATTGTTGTAGAGCGTTCTCTTGATGTAGGTTCTGGCATCGCCGTTCTTGATACCATCCATTGCATAGAGGTCTCCGCCCCACTGGTAGGTGTAGGTTATCTCCTCGCCGTCGGGGTAGGTCATTGTGAGCATACGTCCCCAGCTGTCATACTGATAAAGCATCCTGAACTGGTACACCTCGCTGTGTTGTGGCAGGGCAATGGTGCGCGTCTCGTCAGTGACATTGCCGAGTTTGTCATACGTGCACTCGTACATTCCGCTTCCATCCACAATGCGGACGGGACGGCCTGTCTCTGTGCCGCTGGTGCCGTAGGTGTATGTCACGTCGTTGCCTGTCATATTGCTATAACGTTTCTTCACCACTCTGTAGTATGTGTAGTCGTAATTTATTTGACCCAGAGGGTTGACCTCTGTCAACAGATTACCTGCGTTGTCGTAGGTGTAACGGGTCTCTCCCGCATCGGGATGTATGCGTTTTGTCATCCTGCCCAACTGGTCGTAGAGGTAGGTCGTCTTAAACCCTTCGGGGTCGGAGGTAGAATCCAGTTGGCCAAGGTTGTCATAATGCATTCGAGTAATACCTCCGTTAGCATCGGTCACCTGCACCTGATGTCCGTCGTAGTCCGTATATTGTGTGGTGATGTTGCCGTTGGGGTCGGTCGTGGTGGTTACGAAACGGCGGTGGCCGCTCATATCGCCCGCGATGCTGTAGGCGCTCTGTGTGGTCACGCTAAGGGGCATTGCCACGTTGGTTGTGCGGTCCAGCACGTCGTATGTGGTTGCGGTGAGCGAGTTGGCATCATAGCCGGTATTGTAGCGGCCTCTATGTGTTGAACTGCTTTCCACAACAGGATCGTACTGTTCAATAGTACGTCCAAAGGCATCCACAACGCTACGTCCCGACACCTGCATCTTGTTGGCACCGCCCACACGCAGACCTTTCTTGGTCTGTATCGCCTGACCGAAGCCATTGGTTAGCACTGCCGTCTCGGTGACAAGGTTGCCGTTGTCGTCATAGTGCTTGCTGACAGTGTATGGATGTCCTGTCGGCGATGCGCTGAAAGTGTATCCCTGCGGGTTGAGACCATTCTGATAGTAATTCATCGGGTGGTATTGGTTCACCAATGACGGTGTGCCGCTCGTGTTCATCGGTGAGTTGACCGAGACAAGGCGACCGGCATAGTCATAGCGATAGGCCATTGTGCTGCCTGTGGGGTCGGTGACTGTCAATGGTTTGCCAAAACGGTAGTCGTAGGTGCTGTTCATCGTCTCGCCGTGCGAGTTGACAATCTTTGTGGGATAGGTATGTACCACGTTGTCGTAGGTGTAGTGGTATGTCATACGCTCACCGTTGATGTTCTCCGGCTGCATCGCGGTGTCCAGATTGCCGTATGTCGGTTCATAAACGAAGTCGTACACCGAACTGTCGGAGCCGTTGTATAGCACCTGTCGGGTCATTTTGCCGTGAGCAAAGTCGTATTCAAACCTCGCCCTGCGCATTGCTGTCGCCGAGCCACTGGGTGTTACGGTGTAGTCCCGTCTCAATCCAATCAGGTTGTTGGCCAGCCCTGTATAATAGTGGAAGTCTACCACAAGGCCGTCGCTTGCATCGCTGATGTCACCAAGATCGGTATATCTTACCACATTGTGATAGCGGTCGTATTCGGTACGTTCGCCGGTGGTCAGCTGTGGGGTGCTGTGGCCTTCGTAGAAATGGGTGAGCGTGGCCTCCACTGCGGGATAGCATATCTCGGGGCACTCGGTGTCTGCGTTCAGGGTGTCGCCGTTGGTGTAGTCCACGTATGAGCAGTTGTGCAACTTCTCAATATAGGGATTGCCGTTACCGTCGCGGGTCATCTCCCTTCTCATCTTGCCGCGACGAAGCATATTGCTGTTGTAATAGTTACGTTCCACGGTACGGTACACGCTTGCCGTAGCAGGGTTCACATTGCTTGAGACAACATCCTCATAGCCGTATGATGTACGCTCATAGCGGTCATAGCGAGGGTTGGCGTAGGCGTATTCCGTCACCGTAGTTGTGGCTCCGTTGTTGCCGTTCAGAGCATCGTGGGTGGTAACTTTGGTCATCAGCCACGAACGCGAAGGCTGGTTGTAGTCAGGCTCAGAGAGGGCATACTCTATCTGGAAGTCGGCATTGTTGAAGTTCGTCACACTGCGTAGCAGATTGGTACGTCCACCCTGGTTGTAACGGACGGTCAACTGGTTCTCATTGTCCGAACTGACCAGGTCGGGCAGGCCGTCGGCATCGACATCCACAAGCTGGATATAGTCACGGTTCACACTTCCGCTGTACGGACTGCCGTCAACTCCAACGGTCACTTTGAATATTCCCCACAGCGTGAATCCGTATGTAAGACCGGCGTTAAGAGATTCGCTGTAGTTGGTGGATGCATGGAAGCGGGTTATATTAAGAACCTGAGGTGAAGTCCACACTCCATTTCCCCTGTTGAATGATACAGTTGTTACAATATTTGAACCTCCAATGAAATCCACAATCTCTTCAATGTTATCTGGCAAATGCCTTGTTACTAAATCAGGAAGGCCATCTCCATTCATATCAAGCATCATTCTCTCGGTTTGGTTGTAGGAACCGCTGATGCCTGCACCTGCCTGTATGCTTCCCTGCCAGACATTGTGGAAGGCATCAGGCAACGAGCCACCCACGCTGACGGAGCCGCTTACACCTGAACGGATGGTATCACACCCCCAGTTGTCGTCATTCACAAATTCGTAACCGATATTCAAGTAGACTTTGCCTCCCTCCATAATGAAGTCTGCGAGTCCATCTCCGTTAATATCAATCCACGAGCCGGAAGCTCTGTCGCGGCCGATACTGCCACTACCTGAAAGGCTGCCACCATTCTCACTGTTAAGCGTAAACAGGGCGTCGCCTTGAGAACTGCATACTATGCGTTCCTGGGTGATGGGCGATGCACTGTAGCTAATGCCGGAGGAATTCGTTTGTGAATTATTGTTGTCTGCAAAGTCGGTCGGGAAATCTCGCATCATACCGAGTCCGCCCCATTGCTGGCTGTACTGCACTCGGTCAAGACCCACATTGTCGGGATAACGGTCTCCGTTCAAGTCCATATAGTCCATCACAACTGTATTCGTTCCATTACTGCCTGATCGTCCTAATCCTGCGGCACCGAGTGACCAACTTTGTGACTTCGAGCGATTCACCTTGCGGACTGCCTTGGCAGGTGTGCCGTTCGCCGAGGCTGCGGGTACAGGGTCATCGTATGTGGTTGTCTCCGGCAACTCTATGTCGGTAGTGGTCGCAACTGTGGCAGACGATGAATACCACTCTTCCTGTATCGAGTTGCTGATGCTGTCACGGCCTACATAGTTTTGCCGTCCAAACGACACCCAAACCTGATGCTCTACGTCGGGAGTCATCTCTACCCAATAGGAACTATGCGACAAAGGATTGTACAGCCCGTTATGGTTCGATTGGAACGAATCGTATGAGGTATCACTACTCATAGCGCTTGAGTCAAGGTCGTCCCCACTGTGCAGTTGACCGCGAAGTCCATTGGTGTCTGAAGGATTGGTAGCTCCAGCAACTAACATATCGGGCGGCACAAGTTTGTTCACGTTTATGTAGTCGGCCAGCGCCCCTGTGTCAAGTGAATGGTAGGCAAATTGCCCCCATCCGTTGTACAGCAGTCCAAACAGTCTTCGCAGCAATGGACGGTCATAGATGGTATCATTACCTTGATGTACAATGTCGTAATTGCAGGGTATATGGCCCCTGATGGTGTCGGTGTAACGGGAGGTGTCTATCGTATGCGGATTGGTGAAGGTGTTGGTGTCATATCGGTATTGGGTCGAGTCGGGAACGAATATTACGTATGGACGACACTCCACCTGCCCCCACTGGGGAGCGGGACTGGAAGAACGCACCGTGAAACAGATGGTGCTGTCCTTATGTATTGAGTCTTCCTCACCAAGCGTTTGCGGACCATATCCGCTATAGGTTGATATGTTTCCTCCAGCATTGATTTCAAGATAAAAACCGCCATCATTGTCTGTATAGTCACCTTCAATAATATAGTATCCGTCCACAGGTGCCTGGAAACAATAATCAGCAGAAAGTACAAAGTCTTCCTTGGAGTCATAGTATTCACCTGCTCCATCATTGTACTGAATGTAGTGCCGGTCGTATACATCGTCAAACTGTCGGCTCACTTTCGAGTGCAGCCGGAAGAACAGCATATCTCCCTTGGCAACATTGAATGTGGAATCAAAAGTGTACAGATATTCAGGATTGTCCACATCATAATAGCAAGTATCGCAAATGTCAAATGTGCGCAGAATGTCATCGGTAGTGGAATACAAATGATTCCCGATGGCGTTCACACCACTTGAATGTTGATATGTGTACACGATGCCGTCTGCGTGTCGGGCTGCTCTGCGTGTGGCACTGGTATCCTCTTTCAGCCCAACTTCGGAAGTCAGATGTATCTGTCCGTCACGCGGTGCTATCCATACCCGCACGGCCTCGGTGCTTGGCGAATCGTCGTGATAAGAGCAATCCCACTCTCGGTGGTAACGTTTGACTTCAACCCAATTGGGTTCTTCTCCAACGGACTCTATGCCTACAAGGGTGTCCGGGTCTTGGAGATAATGGTTGTAAAAGTTCAAAGCGGTTAATGTGTCGCATCGGAAAGAGGTGTCGCTGACCCATATCCGCTCACAGGTGATGCTGTCGTTCACTTCTCCGTCGAAGATGATGCCTCCGCAATCAGAGGCTGAAGTGACTACTGGTGTCGCTTCTGTCTCACTGCCTTCTGTCTGGTGGTTGGATGCCTCGTATAAGGTGAACTCAGGATAACCGTTCCCGTCCAGACTGTTGAACAGCACCTGCCCGTTGTCAACCAAGTCGATTAGACCGTCGCCGTTCACGTCGGCAAAATAAGTCGAGGTGGTGGATTTTGTCTTGGTCCAGCTGGCACTACCGGAAAAACCGACAGCAAACTGGCCTCCAAAAGTGTTGCTGTAACTGCTTTCTTGTAGGAAATGCGAGGCGCCATATACCTCAACAGGGCTTTCGAATTCTATTGTGCCGTCGCTGTTGTGTATGTGGCGGCAAAAGTACATCTGTCCATCTTTGACATACACTTTGTCTGCCAAGCCGTCACCGTCAAGGTCTACCAAAGTCATCAGGCTTTCGCTTGCCGACTCGCTGCGTGTATAGTTGCCACCGAGACTAAGGCTTGTCAAGCAGACTACTGGGCCGAAGCCGCCGGAGGCTGTGCCGCCGACATTTCAGCTGGAGGAGTGCGAAAGCCCCAATCCGGTGGCTCTGCTGACGGGTGTTACCCCCTGACGATCCGACAGAAGATGACCGTGCAGATTGGCGTTTGAAGCCGACAGGTCGCTTTCTACCTCTGGACCGAACATATTATTTGGTGTGGGGGCATCATAGTAACTGAAATGATAAGTGCTTCCGGCATATCCCTCATCAATCTCCGAAAGCAGCTTCACAGGATACCACGTCGTGTCATAGACTATCATTGTTCCATTTCCAGTTATGGTATCCTTTATCTCTGTAGAATCCACTATGTATAGCATCACGCTGTCATCGTCTTCGTCAGGCTCTATACAATGACACCTGGCTGCAAGGAAATTGCGCATCCCATTGGCGGCACTGTCTATCTTGGCAACGGTGGTCAGGCGGTTCTTGTAGTTCGTCTTGTAGGCATTCTCCATATCAAACAGCCAAGCTGTCAATATGCTGTCGCCGTGTTTTACATATACGTTGTTCAGCACTTGGTCAGTGATTTCCTTGAATCCGTTGTTGCAC
>ERZ842401.8174-NODE-8174-length-10398-cov-7.587160_pt1 | contig 10398 bp, 10 predicted proteins | sample MGYA00521270_ERZ842401 | MGnify/ENA primary metagenome ERZ842401 (study PRJEB31892, sample SAMEA3878208) | bioreactor metagenome | biome: Moose rumen | place: Sweden | collected 2011-10 | study: EMG produced TPA metagenomics assembly of the PRJEB12797 data set... | reverse complement strand
CCCCGCCTCGGCGGGGGCCTCCCTGTAACAGATATAGTAACAGGAGGTGAACTGATTGAACTTCCTCTGGAACAAAATCACCGAATGGATCAAAGGGCTGCTGATCAGCGGCATCATGAGCAATCTGAACGGATTGTTCGATGGTCTGAACGGCCAGGTGGCAGAGATCGCGGGCACGGTAGGAACAACGCCCCAGGGCTGGAACGGCAGCGTGTTCAATATGATTAAAACATTGTCTGATAATGTCATTGTCCCTATCGCAGGTGCCATCCTGACATTCGTGATGTGCTATGAACTCATCCAAATGGTGATCGACAAAAACTCCTTCCACGATTTTGAAACCTTTGTGTTCATGAAGTGGACGATCAAAACCGCGGTGGGCGTTCTGCTCCTTTCCCATGCTTGGGATATTGTCATGGGGATCTTCGCGGTGGCGCAGAACGTGGTGAATACGGCAGCGGGCACAATCATCACCAACACAGACTTGAATATTGCGTCTGTGATCGCCAATCTGGAAACAGGGCTGCAAAGCATGGAAATTGGCCCCCTGTTCGGGCTGTGGTTCCAATCCATGCTGGTCGGCATCATTTCCTGGATCATGACCATCTGCATCTTTGTGGTGGTGTATGGACGCATCATGGAAATCTACCTGATTACGTCCGTTGCGCCCATCCCCTTTGCCACCCTGGGCAACCGGGATTGGGGCCAGATCGGGCAGAACTATGTGCGCTCCCTGATTGCCTTGAGCCTGCAGGCGCTGCTCATCATCATCTGTGTGGCCATTTACGCCGTGCTGGTTCATTCCATTGCCGTGGACAGCGACGTGATCAAAGCTCTGTGGACTTGTATTGGCTACACCGTGCTGCTTTGCTTCTCGTTATTCAAGACCAGCAGCCTAAGTAAAACCATCATGAACGCCCATTAAGGAGGCAGGCCCATGAAAGACATCATTCAAGCAGACGTACCCAAAGACCTATCCAAAATCAAAACAAAACTCTTCTTTAACTTGACGAAAAGGCAACTCATTTGCTTCGGCTGCGGCGCACTCACCGGCATCCCGCTGTACTTTCTGACCAGGAACGTGCTGCCCAAGAGCCTGGCTTTGATGCTCATGATTTTCATCATGATGCCCTTCTTTTTGCTCGCCATGTACGAAAAGAATGGGCAGCCCCTGGAAACGGTGGCCCGGCACGTCATGGATACAAAATTCCGGCGCATGAAAAAGCGCCCTTACAAAACGAATAATCTGTACGCCGCCCTGGAAAAACAAGCGGCGCTCAACAAGGAGGTGAAAGCCATTGTTCGGCCTGTTCAAACGAATCTTCGGACGAAAAAAACAAAAGGAGCAGGAAAAGCCGCCCAAGACTAAGCTGACGCGGGCGGAAAGGAAACAACTGAACGCCATTCTGGCAAAGGTGAAAAAGCGGAATAACGGCCCTGCCACCGCTCAGGACACCATTCCCTATCTGCGGATGTATCCGGATGGTATTTGTCAGCTGGATGAAAACCACTTCTCCAAAACCGTTCAGTATTTCGACATCAACTATGAACTGTCCCATCACGATGAAAAGCTGGCGGTGCTGGAAGAATGGGGCGATTTCCTCAACTTCTTTGACCCCTCCGTGCTGTTCCAATTCAATTATGTGAATCTTCAGGACGACGCGGTGGAGCTTTCTCGCAGCTTTGATCCTGTGAGCAGGAATGGATCGGATGACCCCATCGCCGTGGAACTGAAAACTTTCCTGGAAAATGTGTACGCCCAGGGGAGCAACGATCAGGCACGGCTGAAATACTGTACCTTCACCGTGACGGCGGATAATCTGCGATCCGCAAGGATGCGCCTGAACCAGGTAGAGGGTGGCGTCAAGGAACACATGAACCGGCTGGGATGCTCCTGTGAGATTATGGATGGAAAAGACCGCCTGCGCCTGCTGCACACCATCTTTCATCTGGACAAGCGGGAGAAATTCAATTTTGAATGGAAGTGGCTGCCCCTCACGGGCCTGTCCACCAAAGACTTTATTGCTCCCAGCAGTTTTGAGTTCGGGGAAAGCCGGTACTTCAAAATGGGTGAAAAATACGCTTCCGTATCAGCCATTCAAATCCTGGCCTCCCGGCTGGACGATACCATGCTGGCGGAGCTGCTGAACCTGGATAACAGCATGGTGGTGACGCTGCATGTGAAAGCCTACGATCAGGCGGAAGCCATCAAGGTGGTCAAGCAGAAGCTGAGCGACCTGGACCGCACCAAGATCGACGAGCAGATGAAAGCAGCCGCAGCGGCTACGACATTGATATTCTCCCCGCCGATCTCAATCTGTACGGCAAGGCAGCCCGCGAAATCCTGGATATGCTGCAAAGCAAGGATCAGCGCTTGTTCCTGCTGACATTCCTCGTTATGAATACCGCTGACAGCAAAGCCAAGCTGAAAACGGTAATGGAAGTGCTCAAGTCCATGACGCAGCCCAAGGAATGTCCCATCATTCCTCTGGATTATCAGCAGGAGGACGGCATGATTTCCTCCCTGCCGCTGGGGATCAACCGCATCGAAATCCAGCGCATCATGACCACTTCCGCCCTGGCTGTCCTGATTCCCTTCAAGACCATGGAATGGGCGGACAAATCCCCGGAAGCCCTGTACTGCGGCGTCAATTCCCTTTCGGGCAATATGATCCTGGTGGACAGGAAGAATCTAAGCAACGGCAACGCCATCATCCTGGGCAAACCGGGCGGCGGGAAATCCATGGTAGCGAAAACGGAGATCGAGCAGGTGAAATATTACACCCATGACGACATCATGATCTGCGACCCGGAAAGCGAGTATTCTCCCATGGTATGGGCCATGGAGGGCCAGGTGATCCGTATTGCCCCCAACAGCACGGATTATATCAATCCCCTGGATATTAACCTGGAAAGCTACGCACCGGGAGAAAGCCCCCTGCAGCTCAAAGCGGAATTTGTGCTTTCCCTGTGCGAAATGATGCTGGGTGACAAAGAGGGCCTACAAACCATTCAAAAGAGCGTGATCGACGCGGCGCTGCAGATCATCTACCGTCCCTTCTTCATTGACCCGAAGAAAGAAAATCTGCCCATCTTGGGCGATCTGTATGAAGCCCTGCGGGAGATGAACACAGAGCGGGCCGATAACGTAGCCGACGCCCTGGAAATCTATGTGACCGGCAGCCTGAACCTGTTCAATCACCAGACCAATGTGGACGTGAATAACCGGGTGGTATGCTATGACATCCGGGATCTGGGCACGCAGCTCAAGCCCGCTGGCATGTTCATTGTGCAGGAACAGGTATGGTCCAGGGTAGCCGCCAACCGGGAAAAAGGGAAATACACCCGGTACTATATGGATGAGTTCCATGTTTTGCTGCAAACGCCCCAGACAGCGGCTTACTCTGTGCAGATATGGAAGCGGTTCCGAAAATATGGCGGCCTGCCTATGGGCATCACGCAAAACATCAACGACCTGACCCGCAATCAGGGCACGGACAACATCCTCAACAATACCAGCTACATCTATATGCTGAACCAATCCGCGGGCGACCGAAAGGATTTGGCGGCGCACCTGAACCTGTCCCCGCACCAGCTGAAAAAGGTGACGGATTCGGCTCCCGGCGTGGGCCTTCTGTACTGCGAAAACGCCATTATCCCTATCGAAAGCCATATCCCGGAGGATACGAAACTCTATAAACTCATGACTACAAAACCGCAGGAAGTATACCAGCGGAACTTAATGGAGGGAAAGAACCATGAAGAATGAAAAGAAAAACAAGATGAAAAAACCTATGACCCTGGAAGAACTGAGCAATGGAATCCATGCCTTTGTGGATTCATGCTGTGAGTGCCCCCAAAAGGAGAATTGCGCAACCTTTGCCCGCGCTTTTGCCGCCGACAGTTATCTGAATTATTATCGGAACGCGCAGGAACAGACGCATGATATGGAAACGCGGGACGATGACAAAGATACTTTCGATGAAAATGATCTTCCCGCCATGGACGCTTTGAATGAAGCGATTGCCGATCTGGTGGACAGTCTGTTCAATGTGACTGACAAGGTGGCGGAAGCCGCCCGTTACCTGAAAAAGCTGGATGAATTGACTGACGCCGCCCTGGATTACCTGTCCGCTATCGGCGTTCCCCAGCTTTCCCAGGAGGATTGATCATGAACAATATTTCCGCCTTTTTGTATCAGACCGGCACCCCTGTCCTGATCGTTACCGGCGGGCTGCTTCTTTTGTTCCTGCTTCTGTTTGTTTACGCCGCCCTAGTGGTATCGTCCCGCGCGGATGAACAGATGGAACGGGATTGGGCGGCATGGTGCCAGAGCCAACCTGATGGAAATAACAATATGGATGGGAGCGGCGTATGAATGGAAATGAAAAACATGAATCGGCAGAAATGGAGAGAAATACAAAACCGCGTGCCTCTCCCAGTCAGGCCGCCGCTCAAAAGTGGACGAAACCTGGCTCGCCGGTGCATACCGAGGAAAAGGCTGCGCCGGTGCAGTTCAGCAAAAAGAAAACACGGGAAGCGGAAAAGCCCAAATCCCATGTTCTCCGGCATACTGTCCAGGACGCAGCCCATGAGCGTGTCCATAAGGATGAAGAAGAAAATACTGGATTGCAGGCGCTCCATGAATCCGAGCAGATAACAGAAACCGTTTGGCAGCATGGAGGCCATACCGTAGAGAGTTGGAAGCATCATCAGACAAAAACGGCGGCAAAGGAGGAAGGAGCCAGCAACCTCATCTCCCATTCCAACCAGAAAAGAAAGCTGAAGCGGCAATACATCACCAATCATCGGACTGGAGTCCCTCTGGAGAATGCTGCCGGGCAATCCGTTGGACGAGGGATGGATAGGGCAAAGGACAGTCTGCAAACGGTTATTCATCATGCCGCCGGCAAAAAGCACACAGTTCTGCTGCTGATCCTGGGCGGGCTGCTGCTGATCGTCATGAGCTCCATTTCCGCCTGCTCTCCTATGGTGGAAGGGATGCTGACCGCGCTGACCATGGGCACCTATCCCGCCGAAGAAGCGGACGTGCGGGCAGCGGAAGCAATGTATGCGCAAATGGAGAACGTATTGCAGGATGAAATCGATCATCCTGACCGATATTACCCTGACTGCGACGAATACGTCGTGGAGGCACAGGAAATCTGGCATGATCCTTATGCTCTCATTTCCCTGATTTCTGCCTATCTGCACGGTGAAGAATGGACTGCGGACAGCGCCATGCCGGTGATTGAAATGCTGTTTGAATGGCAATATGAGAAAGAAGTCACAATCACTACAGAGCAACGGTATCACACGGAAACGGTGAACGGTAAAGAAACTAAGGTGTGGCACGACGTAAATATCTGTACGATCACCTTGAAAAATAAGAATCTGAGTCACGCGCCCATCTACATCATGGACGAGGAAAGGGTAGGCATGTACGCCTTGTATATGTCCACCCTGGGCAATATGCCGGATGTATTCGCGGGCTGGCCCCACGCATCCACGCTGAAAGAGCCCATGGAATATGAAGTGCCCCAGGCAGCGAAAGACGCAGATCCCAAGTTCGGAGCCCTGATTGCGGAAGCGGAAAAATACCTGGGCTACCCCTATGTTTGGGGCGGGTACAATCCCACCACCAGCTTTGACTGCGCGGGCTTCATCAGCTGGGTGTACATCCAATCCGGCGTTGCCAACATTGGCCGGTGGGGTGCGTCCGGCATCTACGCAAGCTGTCAGCATATATCACCCAGCCAAGCCCGGCCCGGAGATATTGTGTTTTTCGCTGGAACCATTGAAGGCGAGGAAGGCGTGACCCATTGCGGTATCTATGTTGGTAATAACAAAATGATTCATGTCGGCAATCCCTGCTCTTATGCTGATCTGGCCGAATCTTATTGGCAAGCGCATTTCGTGGGATTTGGCCGCGTGTATTGAGAAAGAGAGGACCTATGGCAAGAAAGAAAAGCAACCGCGTGAGCCTGGAACAGCATAAAAAAGCATTTCGGCAGAATCAAGCCGCTATTGCAAAAGCACTGGCCCAAAACGCTGAGTTGGAAAAGGCGATCACGGAAGAAGAAAACAATGAGATCATCGGCATCATCCGGCATTATCGGATCGGCATTGATAATCTCGAACAAATCATGCAAGGGATTCGTCCAAGCGGCGAATCTCTTTTCTCTGAGGAAAAGGACAAAGTACCGCCCGTCTCTACAGATGAATCCCAGGAAAAGAAAGAAAAAAAGAAAAGTGGGCAGGTCCTTTCTCCGATTATGGAAACCGAGCCTAAACAGGAGGGAATGGAAAATGAAGAAGAGTAAACGGCGGCTGGCAGCCGCTTTTTTGCTGCTGACGGTCATGCTGTATATCACCGGCATTGCTGCCGCGCTCTGCGAACCTGCGGACGCGGCCCAGGAAGAAAAAGACCCCTATGACTGGTCGGACTATGAGGGAGAAGTCATTCTGGATGATCCTGAGTTTTTCATGTTCGACGATGAAACTGTGGACGAAAATAAATCCGATACGGATGAAAAACCTGCTGATGACGGCACGCAGCAGGAAACAGAAAAAGATGATGAGGGAGATAGTGAGGAAACATCCAGTGGAACGGAAACACCTCCTGTTACTCCCAGCGAAGAACCTGCGGTGACGGACGCCCCTGTCCAGGAAACGCCTACCGATGCTCCTGAACAGCCTGTGCCAGTTGACCTGAAAGACCTGTTCCTGGTGGAAATCAAGGTGCCTGCCGGGTGGTTCAACCTGCCGGAAAAAGCGGTGCGCGTAAAGATCACGCCCAAGAATGATGTCCTGTGGAGCAAAATCATGGTTCGGCAGAACGATGGCGACTGGACAGAAATCAAAGAGAAGTTTTCTTTCCAGGACGGTTATTATTTCTATGACCTGACCGTGGCCGAAAACGGCACAATGAGTATTCGCCTGATGAATGAAGCCGGTGACTTTTTTGATACGACCAAAGAAATCAACATTTTTGACCACCGGCCCCCGGAAGTGACAGCGGGCATTAAGAATACGATGCTCCATGTGGTTGCCGTGGACGATCTGGCCGAAGTAGCGGGCATCCAGGTGAATGGCCTGCTGTTCACTACCCTGGAGGACGGCGTGTTGGATGTGCGGATGGAAGAACCGATGAACACCTATAAACAGCTGGCGATCCGGGCATACGATTACGCGGGCAATTTCTCCGATCCTGTAACATTGGACAATCCCTATTACAGCGAACCGACGCCCACGCCGAAGGTAACAAAAAAGCCTACTGTGACCAAGGAACCGACCGCAACACCAGCGCCCACCGCGGCACCGAAGCCTACCAAAAAGCCCTCCGGCAATACTTCCAGCGATTCGGAAACTGTTAAGACTACCAAAGCCCCGGTTGAAACCGCACAGACCGTAAAACAGGAACCTATCGTGATCATCCTGACCCCGCCGCCCACGGCGGAACCCGCGCCGACTCCCACCCCGGAAATCCAATACGTTCCTCTGGGGCCGGGCCAGCCCTTTACCCAGCACGGGAACATGGCAACACGGGACGTACTGTATTCGGCCAACACCAATAAACAGTTTATATCCGTGCAAAGCCGGGCCGGACAGACCTATTACATGGTGATCGACTACGATAAACCAATCGACGCGGAAAATGAGCTTTATGAAACATACTTCCTCAATCTTGTGGATGACCGTGACCTCATGTCGGTGCTGACGGACGAAGAAATCGTGCCGACACCCACGCCGCAAATCATCTATGTCACACCGGAGCCTACCCGGGCGCCCGTTCCTACGGCTGCTCCGATTGAGTCTGTTCAGGATAGCAGGAAAATGGATTCTACCACCATGCTGCTTCTGATTATCCTGATTCTGCTGGTTGTCGGCGGCTTGGTCGCCTGGTTCATTTCCTCGCAGAATAAAAAGCAACTTCCCCGGATTCCCGAATACGACGAGGATGAAGAAATTGATGATTCTGAGGATGATGCCAGTTTGGATGAATAAGCAGTTGCAAACAGAATGATTATCCTGTAAAATATTCTTATCACGGAAACGGAAGCGGTGAGAACGTGGCAGGCCAGAACAGTATTCGCCAGTACGAGCAAAGACAAGTCCGTACACATTGGGACGAAGAAAACGAGCAATGGCTTTTCTCCATTGTGGATGTTGTTGCCATTTTAACAGATCAGCCAGATTACGACGGGGCCAGAAATTACTGGAAAGTATTAAAAATTCGGCTGAAAAAAGAGGGAAGTCAGTTGGTTACAAATTGTAACCAACTGAAAATGCCTTCACCGAAGGATGGAAAGAAATATTCAACAGATGTAGCCAACACAGAACAGCTTTTGCGCCTGATCCAATCCATTCCATCACCCAAAGCTGAGCCGTTCAAAATGTGGCTGGCCCAGGTAGGCGCTGAGAGAATCGAAGAAACGATTGATCCGGAAATCACCATCAATCGGGCGTTGGAAACGTATCTGAAAAAAGGATACACCCGCGAATGGATCAACCAGCGGCTTCAAGCTATCCAGGTCCGTAAGGAACTGACCGATGAATGGCAAAGCCGCGGCGTATCTCAGGGTGTGGAATATGCCATCCTGACCGATGAAATCACCCGCGCTTGGTCCGGCATGACCACAAGAAGGTATAAGAAGCTGAAAGGGCTGAAAAAAGAAAACCTTCGGGATAACATGACCACCACGGAAATCGTTCTGAATATGCTGGCTGAAACATCCACCACAGATATTTCCAAAGCGGAAATGCCGCAGACATTTGAAGCCAATAAAGAGGTGGCCCGGATGGGCGGCGAGGTGGCAGGGATAGCTCGAAGAGAACTGGAGAAACGGACTGGGAGGCCAGTCATTACTTCAAAAAATGCCGCCGACCTTCATCCTGTTTTAACGGAAATCATAGAGGAAGCAGCAAAATTAACCAAACCGCAGGATAAAGAAGATACGGAAGAAAACAAGAAATAAAGCATTATCATTATCAATATGATTGGAAAAGGCAGTCTTTCGAGGCTGCCTTTTCCTTTTGGAAAGGAAAAGAAAATGAAACTGATTATCGCGGAAAAAAAGAGCGTCGGAGAGGCCATTGCCGCCGCCATCGGCGTAAAGGAAAAGCAAAAAGGATACATGGAGGGCCTGAACGCCATCGTCAGCTGGTGCATTGGCCATGTAGTGGAGCTGGCCCCGCCTGCTGCCTATAACGAGCGTTTTCACATCTGGCGCTGGGACGATCTGCCCATCCTGCCGGAGCAGTGGCTGTATACAGTTCGGGGCTTTGCCCAGGAGCAGTACAAAGTGCTGGCCGAGCTTATGAATCGCCCGGACGTAGATACTATCGTGTGTGCCACTGACGCGGGTCGGGAAGGAGAACTCATTTTTCGGCTTTTATATGAAAAGGTGGGCTGCCAAAAGCCTGTTCAACGTCTGTGGATTTCTTCCATGAGCGAGGAAGCGATCCGCCAGGGCTTCCAGCGGATGCGGCCCAGCCAGGACTATGATCGTCTGTACACCGCCGCCCTGTGCCGGCAAAAAGCCGATTGGATGATCGGGATCAACGCCAGCCGAATTTTTACGCTGCTCTACAGCATCACGCTCGTCGTAGGCAGGGTCATGACGCCCACTTTAGCCATGATCGTGCAAAGAGAAGAAACCATTTCCCATTTCGTCCCTGAGCGCTTTTATACCGTAGATCTGCGCTGCGGCTTTGTCGCCGGCAGTGAGCGAATGAACAGTAAAGAAGAAGCGGAAAGGATCGCCGCCATGTGCCAGTACAAAACCGCTACGGTCGAACGCATCGAGAAGAAAAAGCGTACCGAAAAGCCGCCCAAGCTGTATGACTTGACCGCGCTTCAGCGGGATGCCAACCGCCTGTTTGGCTACAGCGCCCAGCAGACGCTGGATTATACCCAGGAACTATACGAAAAAAGGTTTGTGACTTACCCCCGCACGGACAGCCGATTTCTCACCAGCGATATGGAAGGGATGCTTCCTGATTTGGTTCACTCCGTTGCGGGTGCATTTCTGTTCACCTCCGGCGTAAATCATCCTGTAAACCCTGCTCAGGTGATCGACGATGAAAAAGTATCCGACCATCACGCCATCATTCCCACCCTGGATATGACCCGCGCTGACTTGACTTCCCTGCCTGTCGGTCAAATGGATATTCTGCAATTGATCACGGTGCGGCTGCTGGCGGCTGTCGGGGAGGATCACGAATATGAGGATACCGCCATCGCCGTTGCCTGTGAAGGAACGGAGTTCACCGCTCACGAAAAGAAAGTGATTAAAATGGGCTGGAGAATCCTCGAAGCTTTGTTTCAGGGCAGTTTAGGAGGAAGGGCAGCCCAGGAGAAAGCGGAAGAGTCCTACCGTATTCCTGACCTGAAAG
>ERZ842401.8171-NODE-8171-length-10400-cov-4.925471_pt1 | contig 10400 bp, 11 predicted proteins | sample MGYA00521270_ERZ842401 | MGnify/ENA primary metagenome ERZ842401 (study PRJEB31892, sample SAMEA3878208) | bioreactor metagenome | biome: Moose rumen | place: Sweden | collected 2011-10 | study: EMG produced TPA metagenomics assembly of the PRJEB12797 data set... | reverse complement strand
TAGGCATTTGCTTGAGTTGATGGATATGTACCGCAGAAAGAATCAGTGGGAGTGAACGCGAAGGTAGAGAAAGGGTGAAATCTTAAAAAAACACAATAAAATTGCAAAAGAAGCGTTCTTGTAAGTGTAAAAGTGTAATTTTGCTGATTAAAACATATTGGTATGGCAAAGAAGAAATCGCAAAATATGATGCTGGCACATTCAAAGGCCAAGGTGGAGTTCTACGAGAAATACTTGGAACGCTATCTGCCCATCATGCTTCTCACGCCATATGTGAACACAATCTATATCTATGATGTGTTTTGTGGCAGGGGAGTGTATGAGAATGGAGGAGAAGGAAGCCCTGTGCGAGCCTTGAAGGCTATCGTTGACGCAAAAAGGAAACATCCATCGGACACGCAATGCTATCTTCGCTTGAACGACTATGATTCTAATAACATAGACTCTGTAAAACAATACATCGCGAAGGAAATTCCTGATTACGAGCACTATTGTAAAGTACAGTTTGCGAACATGGATGCAGAGGGTCTTTTGGACAGCATGGCAAACAGTTTGGCGAAGACCAAAAACAACGAGCGTAACCTGCTGTTTATTGATCCATATGGTTATAAGACAATACACAAGGATACGCTGGAGAAACTGTTGAAAAATGGGAAGACGGAGATTATTCTGTTCTTGCCAGTGTCGTTCATGCATCGCTTCAAGGGCTATGCATTTGACATAGAGGCGAGTGAAGGTGTGGCTCCGCTGAGACGGTTTACTGAGGATTTCTTCCCCGATGGACATCCGATGAGGAATGGGGATAAAGAAATGGATGTACACGAATATATAGAAAACTTAAGGGAAGCATTTTCATATGATGACCGGTATTATACTGCTTCGTATCAGATTGAGAGAGACAAAGGAACATATTTCGCGTTGTTTTTTATGTCATCTAATCTGAGAGGATTTGAAAAGATTCTGGAAGTGAAGTGGGGACTTGACGAGGAGGATGGCAATGGTTTCCTTTTAGAGAAGGCTTCGCCGTATGTGCAAACATCGTTGTTTGAAGAAGAGTTCGCAGCGGCAAAGAAACGAGAACACGGCAAAAGGCTGAGAAAAGCAATTTTAGAATACCTGCAGGTGCCACGTGATAACGGGCAATTGTTTAAATTTGTGTTGAAGAAGGGTTATATGGCCAAACATGCGAACGAGGTACTAAAGCAATTGCAAGAGGAGTGCTGGCTGGATGTGATAACCACAGCAACGGGAAATCCGGCGAGAAAGGGTTCGTTCTACCTTAACTATGATGGTGTGAATAGTCCCAAGGTAAAATTTATATTGAAACAGAAATAACGTGATATGAGTTCGACGAAGATAGAATGGACAGATGCAACGTGGAATCCGGTGACAGGTTGTACAAAGATGTCGGCAGGTTGCCAGCATTGTTATGCTGAAACGATGTCGAGAAGGCTGCAGGCAATGGGAGTGGCCAAATACAGCAAAGGCTTTGCGGTGTCGCTGCACGAGGATGCTCTGGTTGAACCTGAAAAATGGCACAAGCCTCGTACCATATTTGTGTGCTCTATGAGCGACCTATTCCATAAAGACGTTCCGTTTGAATTTATAGACATGGTTTTTGCTGTAATCAGGCGAACTCCACGACACCGTTATCAGATTCTGACCAAAAGAGCAGAGCGGATGGCCGAATATTTTGCAACGCGTGAGGTGCCAAGAAACGCCTGGCTCGGTGTTACCGTGGATGTGAAATCTTCGAAGCCTCGCATAGACAGTTTGCGTGGAATTAAGAATGCGCCCATCCGGTTCCTGTCGTGCGAGCCGTTGTTGGAAGACTTGGGAGAACTGGACCTGACGGGAATAGACTGGATTATCGTGGGCGGAGAAAGTGGCAATCAGGCCAGACCAATGAAGGAGGAATGGGCTGTGAACATTCAGCGGCAGGTGGAGGCCGCCGGCAAAGCTTTCTTCTTCAAACAGTGGGGAACTTGGGGCAGCGACGGCATCAAGCGCGACAAGCATAAGAACGGTAAGAAGTTGCGTGGTGAGATATGCCAGAAGATGCCGGAGGTGAAATAATAGAATAAAAGAGTGGTTATATGATATCATTGACAGCTGAACAAAAGACGATAGAGGGCATTTTTGGCTCACCCAACGAGACATACGTGATACCGATGTATCAGCGACCATATTCGTGGGGCTTTGACCAGTTATACGAGTTATATAAAGACTTGGTAGGAGCCTACCAAGAGGAGGAATCATATTTCTTGGGAAACATCATCATGGCGCGAAGTAAGTCCTATGGCAGTGATGGAAAGAGTTCGGTGGTTGATGGTCAACAGCGTCTCATTACTCTGTGGACACTAATTAAGGTGCTTTCGATATATCTCCCGGAAATCAATTCACTGAAGAATGCGTTGTATGTGGTTCCGTGGACGGGCAAAGCAATATTGCCCAAAATAGAGTCGAAGATATTCGAGAATCGTGATGACAAGGCGATAGAGGATGTGTTGAAATATGATAAAGAGAAACTGGAGAACCGATATAAGGCTGTTGTGACGAGTGAGGGCATCAGCGAAAGGAAGTGTGCAACGAAAGTAGAGTATGCTCTTCTGTATTTTTATCAGCAATTCATTGTTCAGCAGAAAGGTGACTTTGACTTGGCTAAATTTGCACAGTTCCTGATGAGGAGGGTGACAATGCTGCCTATTGTTCAAACAGCAGAAGAACAAGACGATGCAGAAAACAAGGCCCTGACCATTTTTGAGACCATCAACAATAGAGGAATGGACCTGGAGGACGCAGACATCTTCAAGGCCAGACTTTACGATAGCGCCTACACCAAAGAGCAGCGTGAGGAGTTTATTGCTATGTGGGTGGACTTCAAAACGGACTGTCAAGAATTGAAACTATCGGTGGATGATGTGTTCCGCTACTATTCGCATGTTATCCGTGGCAGACAGCGTATTACCTCGAATGAGAAGCGGTTGAGAGAATTCTTTACCAACGAGTCTTTTTCGCCGTTGAAAATACTTAGCTACAAAGAGGTTCTTGAAGATTTGGATAAGATATTGAGTATCCTGAAATACCTGAACAACGAAAGAGGTGACAACAGCGAAGTGGGTATATGGCTACAGATTATCAATGCATACACGAACCAGTATCCGACGTACGCCATCATAGTTTATCTGTATTATCATGGTGTAGAGACTGAAAGTGAGAAGCGTCTGTTTATAGAATTCCTGAAATCGCTTATCAGGTATTGTTTCTTTATGGGAAGTACAACTTCGGTAAAGTTCAATATCTATAACATGATAAAAATAATCGCCAATCGGGGTGAAATAGATGCTAATTACAAAGAACTGCATCCTGATTATTTCACTCATCTAGGCCGTTTGCAGAACGGCTATGCTCTTCTGGCCTATTATCTTGAGACTGGCAAAGAGATACCCGTGAAGTTTACGATAGATAAGATTGTGAATTTGAGGGATGAAGATTTGCTTGGAGACGACTGGCAAAAGCATATAAGCTCTCTTGGCGATATTTGTAATAGTTTAGGTAATCTGGTGGTAAGTGATTTGCCCAAACGCTATAACTCTGTGGTGGAAAAGTATGAATACTACCAGACATCTAAGAATGAGTATGTGAGGAACGTTTTCTCTTCACCGACATTCACCTATGAGAATTGGAAGGAGCGTAACAATCACTTGAAACAAGTGCTGGTAGATTTCTTTAACAAACCTAACAACGATGATCAATCAACTGAAGCTTGAAAACTTCAAGGCTTTTCGTGATGCTGCAGAGATGTCGCTTGACGGGAAGAATGTTTTGGTGTATGGTGAAAACGGTGCCGGTAAGAGTTCGCTGTATCAGGCTCTGAAAATTATCTTCCATCGGAATCGGATTTTCGATGCTCAGATACCAGCTACCGTAACAGATCCGCGGGACAGGCGAAACGCAGAGAAGGACGTGCTGGCGCAGTACAATTATCAATTGACACCATTGACTGACTTCACGCTGGCGATTAACGGTGATGACTATAAGACGTTTTCGACGTCGGGATACGATGTGTGTATGATTTCGCGGGATGACATTCTTGCAGAGAATGTGATTGATGTGGTGGGGTTGCTGAAGAAGAGTATTGTAGGTATTTCTGACCCGGAGAATTTTGTTGCGGATAAGAAGAAAACCATAGAAGAGCTGGTAAACCTCTTTCTGAAAGAGTATTTCTATGAGGAAAAGCTGACGGTTGAGTTGACATATAGCAGGCCCAACTGGCTGTTGACGGTGAAGGATGCCAGTAGGGATAACAGAGGACGAAATGAAAAACTGACTGAGTATTTCAATGAGGCTAAACTGCATATTATCAAAGCTCTACTGTTGCTGACAGCGGTGCTGTATAATGGAGCAGCCGAACGAGGCGATGAGCGAGTGCTAGTGTTGGATGACGTGATTAGTAGTTTGGACGCGGCTAATCGGACATTCTTTGTGGAACTGATGAAAGAGTATTTTGATGATTACCAGAAAATCATCCTCACGCATAGCGTGTCGTTCTTCAATATGGCAGACTATTCCTTTTCAATAGCCTATCGTCAGAAAGAAAAGTGGATACAGTATCAGGTCGTGGAACACGAAGGAAATTCGGAAATAGTGGAGAGAAGTTCGCAGGATTTTGCTAGCAATATCAATAAGGAAAAGCGGCGTCAACCCATTGGAGATATAGGAAACAGAATACGCAAGCGTTTCGAGTTTCTGGTCTGTGAGGTTTCGAAACTGCTCTGCACCGGAGGAATCGCTGAAAGCGGGAAACTGATAGAAGCCATTAACACACCAAAGAAACTGTATTATGAATATGATGCTGCGAATAAGAAGACTAATACGGTGTTTGATTTGATAGAGGAATTGACAGCCATTATTGATGCAGACGCAGGGTCTCCATTAAAAACTCAATTACAGGCTGTGATTGACCGCTATGTGTCGGATACCGAGGTTGTCAAGTTGAGGGATACAATTTGTGACCTGGCAGTCTATCAAAAGGTTTCGATGCATCCTTTGTCGCACGCTACAGGAGCCATGCCGCTCTCGACACAGAAAGAAGTTGAACGCTCGATTACGCTTCTAATGATGTTAGAGAAGCAGATAGGCACTCTAATTGGACGGGATTTGTATTCGATATAGAGATGACTAAGGAAGAACTGCTGAGGATACCTGTGTCGTTCTACCGACACAAGACTTCTGCTGAACCAAGAGCTGCAAATATCGGTCAAGTGCTGGGCGCTATTTGTGGCTCTTTCTATGAGCAGCAGGTGAAGACCATACGGCAACTGAAGGATCTGGGTAAGAAAGAGGCGGCAGACGAAGTGAAAAACAATCTGCACGCCGTCACCTTCTGCGCAACCTTTAAGAACCTGCGCCGCAGCAGTATGTACCAGCAATACAACAAACTAATGGTGATAGATATAGACAAACTGGTGCCAGACGAAATGGAGCGCGTGAGAGAAAGGCTGGAAGCGAACCCTGTGGTGGCTACCTACTGGAAATCGCCATCCGGCACAGGATGGAAAGGGTTAGTGCCACTGAGCTACCTGCACAGCGACAAGAAGACCGATGTAGTGGAAATGCACCACTGGGCATTCAAGAAACTGGAGGATGATTTCAGACAGAAAGACAATATAGAACTGGATGCCAGTGGCAAGGACATTACAAGACTATGCTTTATGAGCTGGAGCCCGGAATTGAGGGTGAAAGATGCGTTTGAAGTATTCTTAGTGGATTTGGACGAGATGAGGGCTGAACAGAAAGCCCGCAAGAAAAATGGTGGCGAACGAGTAGTGGTGCAGTCATCGGGCGAGCCCATTCAATGGAACCTTGTGGATGGAAAGAAGCAGGGCGACAGGAATCCATATGACCGTCGGATGATGGAACGGATTTATAAGTTCTTGGTTGCGCGTGGCCTGAGCATCACTTCCACTTACGAAGAGTGGGTAAAAGTAGCCTTTGCCATCGCGCAGACCTTTCACTCTACTTACGGGAGGAAGATGTTTATGAAGCTGTGCGAGCTTGACGGTGCTAACCATAACGAGGCGAAAAGCGAGCGATTGATTTACGATGCCTATACTACACCCGTCATACGAAGTGATTTTTCATCTATAGTATATCTGGCCCAAAGGAAGGGCTTCGTCAGTTGAGTTTGGAAGGACGCATTTCCGCAAGGGAGTGCGCCAGGTCTCGATGCCACTGAACGGAGTTACGGCAACTGGCATATAATGAAGCCGCCCATTGTTCTCTGTATCACCGAAGTTTATTTTACACAAACAAGCTGACAGATGGCCCTTCCTTTTCTTGAAAAATATATTACACAGGAGGCAGTGATGAAACTGCTGATACACTATCGCTGCAAAGAGGCAGAGAAAGTGCAGAAGGTGAAAGTGGTGGAAGAATTGGCCGTGCAACCCGACGAGGACGAAGTGAATGAAGAGGAAAAGACCAACGAAAGGAGAGAAGAACTTTATGGACTGTTTCCACCACGGCGGCAATGGGTACATATAGGCTTTGAAAGCCGCAAGAATCTGTCGCAGTTGGATAAGAACGAGTTGAACCTATGGTACACAGTTGTCAGGGAAAGACAAAAGACGGGAGTGCATCCAGAATGGTACGAACGGCTGACTGCGCGAGCAGAAAAGATCGTGACGGCTGCGCTGACTAGTGAACGGTTGTTTTCGCGGCCTATGGTGGGCGTGATAGAAAAGAAACGCAGCGAAAAGGACAAAACAATAGAGTGCAGACCTATTTGTCTATTCAAGACCTTGGACGAGCGGATATATGCCTCGCTTTATAACAAAGTGTTTACGAGGCTGTTTGATTCGCTGATGTATGAGAACTCATTTGCTTTCAGAGTTCCGCATAAGGGCGACCCGCAGATGCTGCACCTGAAGGCCGTGAGGAAAATTAAGGAATTCAGACGGGCGCACGAAGGACATCTATGGGTGGCAGAGTGCGACATGAAAAAGTTCTACGACACATTAGATCATGATGTCATCAAGAAACGGTTCTGTCAGATGCTGCGATGGAAGAAACAGGAGGGAGCGATTAACATTGTTGAGGCGCGAATCCTGAAGAACGTAATATTCAGCTATGTGAATTGTTTCAGTTTCTACAAGGATGTGTTCAGGTATAACAAGAAGCCGAGGCATCCGATATGGAGAAGCATCAGGAACAGCGGCGGCTACAGCAAAAAAATCAAATGGATAGAGGCAGACATTGAGAAAAGACGCGCAGCAGGGACCTGGCCTTACAGGACAAAGAAGCATGATAGGTATGAGTTGGGTGTGCCGCAGGGAGGTGCCTTGTCGGGCGTGATAGCCAATGTGGTGATGCACTTCACGGATATCAAACTGCGGAGATACTGGCAAGAGAGTGACGATTTTCTCTATATCCGATTCTGTGACGACATGATTATGATGGGTGTGGATAAGAGTAAGGTAGAAGAAGCCTTCGAACGATATGGACAGAATATAGAGGCAAACAACCTGTATATGCACCCGCCGGTGGAGTTTACTGGAAAGAAGATGAAAGCCTTCTGGGACGGCAAGACTAGACCGCCATACCGCTGGGGCAAGCCGGAGAAAGACGTGATGCCCTGGGTGACCTTTGTTGGATATGACGTGAACTGGGAAGGTGACACGCGCATCAGACAATCTTCGTTGAAGAAGGAAATCAAGAAGCAGTATGAAAAACTGATAGAGGTGGTACATCTGCTTGGTGGCAAAAAAGGCCGCAACCCGCAATGGACACGACAATACATATATAATAGCGTGTTGAAAAGGATGGTGGGGATGAGTGTGGGTCGTGTTCAGATATGGGACTACGAACATTTTGATAACTACTACAGCTGGGCCAAGGCGATGACTGAACTGACCGATAATAAATGGTCGAGATGGCAGTTGAGACAGTTGGACAAACACCGGAACCTAATGATGAGACGGCTGGGGCGGTTTATCTCGGAGTTGAACTATGATGAGATCAAACCCTCAGAAGACCGCGAACGCAATGACGCTTTGTGGTTTTACGGGAAGCCGTTCAGCTATTACGGTCAGGTGCTGAAAAAATGGTAGAAAGAAGAAAAATGAGATAAAGTTGGATAAGATACTGGTGAGGGGCGACCCTCAGTGTCTGTTAGTTCTAAGTGCTGTTTTAAAAAATGAAAAAAGTGACGCTATGAGCTGATTTTTTGGTAAAAGTTAGCCATGCTGACTTTTCCTTGATCTCGACAAAATTCAAAAATATTTTTGATTTTGTGCTCGATTTTCGGAAAAGTTGGATAAGATACAGTTGAAGGAACATGAGAAAAAGAATTTTTTGATGTTTCATTAAACATGTATTTTATGGTTAAAAACTTTTTATCAGAAGAGGAGTGGGCACGACTGGAAGCCGTGACCCCCGAGCAAAAGGAGAAGGCGCTGAAGAAGCTTGCCCGTTGGATTACCTACGAGATTGTACATCGCGGTTTTGATTTGGACTACGGTCCATTCTCTTTCGCTGCGATGGGCGGCAATGCCGTTGAGGTGATTTCACAGGAGTGCTACGATGCGCTGTTTGGAGGCGAGTGGCATTGGAAGCCCACCCGCGAGTTGAGCTCAATGCTGATTCAGATTGCCAAGAGCAAGATGGGTCACATCATCCGTGACTGGCACGCACAAGGCCATCCGGACATCAAGCTGCAAAGTGAGCTGAGCTATCGCGAACAGGTAGAGATGGACATTGCCCGCCAATGGGAGGCGGAAGCCAATATGCGTGAATTGGGTTACGACATCGCCCGCAAGGCGTTGAGCGGCAATCCGAAGATGCTGGCCTACATCGAGGCTGTGTATGAGACCAACGACTATCGCGCCGTTGCCAAGCGCCTGAAGATGACCTTGAAAGAGGTGCAGGAGCTGGAGAGTCAACTACTGGCCCTCCTTGAGCAAAGCTAAAGTGCCACTGATTCGGGCCCGCGAGGGCAACCAGACGGGCCTGAATCTTTTTCAAATGAATACAGTATTAACAATTAAAAGATTACAGCAATGAAGAACGTAATAGACAAGATCGATGCACTGAAGGCAAACACCGTAAGCGAAAAAGAATTCAAGAATATTTGGGGTATCAGCCTGGATGAGCACATGAACAAGATGATGGAACACGTGCGCAAGACGGATGCACGCATCAAGGAAGAACGACTGAATGGGCAGAAGAAATAATATAGTGTTGTTACATTCGGACAGTCATAATGGAGGCTCCCGCAAGCGGGGGCCTTCATCGGTAATACAATATCGGCTCCTGCAAGATTGCGGGGGCCTTTTTTGTGCCCGTCGGAAGCGTTTGCTCTGGATGGGGAACGGGATTTTTTTCAGAATCTGGATAAGATACAGATGTGGGACGCTCGGCAAATGCCAGGCGTTCTTTGTATGGGGTTGAAACGAAGTATTAACAAAAAATGATAAGGAGGAAAGAATCAAGATGAAATGGTTTAAGGAGGGGGAGTTCCGCTGCCGGTGTTGCGGCGGGCTCCCACCCGATGCGCGGGAGAACATCAGGGCTCTGGTGGAGGAGGTGCTGGACCCGGTGCGGGAGGCCTTCGGGGGACCGATTGTGGTGAACTCGGGGTATCGGTGCGAGCGGCATAATAGGGCCGTTGGTGGCGTGCGGAACAGTCAGCACCTTCGCGGGGAGGCGGCGGACATCGCTCCTGCTGGCTTCAAGATTCAAGATTCAGGATTCAGGATTCAGGATTCAAGATTCAAGGCTGAGCTGGAGCGGCTGAAGCAGATCATCATCGAGAACGGGCGGTTCGACCAGTTGATTGACTACGGTACGTTCCTGCACGTAAGCTGGAAACGGTTCGGGCCAAACAGGAAACAGAAACTGAAAAAAAGATAGGAGGAATGGGATATGGAAACATTGAATTGGACGGAAGTCATCTTGGGCGTGATGACCCTGTTGAGCACTTGCGGATGGTTTGTGGCGGGCCGGAAGTATCGGCAGGAGGTGGAGGGCCTGAAAGCCGACAACCGGCAGAAGGACATGGACCTGAGCAAGATGTACGTGGACGAGTTCCGCAACAACATCGCTGAACCCCTGCAGCGTGAAGTCGGGGAATTGAGAATCGAGGTAAATCAGTTGAGGTATGCGTTACAGAAAATCGGAGATTGTCCTCACAGTGCTTCTTGCCCTGTGTATGACGAGCTGCAGCGTCAGTCGAAAGACGGCGGAGAGTAGTGTAGAGCGGAGAGCGGAGAGTTTAGAGGTGAGGGATTCGGTGGAGGTGGAACGTGTGGCGGAGCGGGACTCGGTGAAGGAGGTGACGGTGATAACCATCGACCGGAACGAGGCTGGAGACACGGTGCGAGTGGCACAGGTGACGGAGC
>ERZ842401.8170-NODE-8170-length-10401-cov-4.173690_pt1 | contig 10401 bp, 6 predicted proteins | sample MGYA00521270_ERZ842401 | MGnify/ENA primary metagenome ERZ842401 (study PRJEB31892, sample SAMEA3878208) | bioreactor metagenome | biome: Moose rumen | place: Sweden | collected 2011-10 | study: EMG produced TPA metagenomics assembly of the PRJEB12797 data set... | reverse complement strand
TGGGCTTCATCTCCTTCTCGCCCCTGGCACAGGGACTGCTCACCGACCGCTACCTAAACTGTAAGTCGACGGCCGAAGGGAAAGTCAACGGCATTCCCGACGACTCGCGCATGTCGAAGGGCAAGTTCCTCAAGGAGAGCATGCTCACCCCCGAGCTCCTCGAGCGTCTGCGCGGCTACAACGAGCAAGCCCGTCAGCGCGGTGAGACGCTCGCTGAGATGGCGCTGGCCTGGATTCTGCATCAGAAGGGCGTCACCTCCGTGCTCGTGGGTGCCAGCAGCACGGCTCAGCTGGAGAAGAACCTGAAGTGCGTGAACGCCAAGCCGTTCTGAAAGTGAGTAGACTTAACGGCGGCATTTCGTCGCGACGTTTTAAAATGAAGAGGCGGAGATTGTCTTTGTGCGACAACTCCGCCTTCATGGTAGATAACTAATAAATCTCTATTCCATCATCTTTTTTGCTGTAACATCTTTTCCTCTTCCAGTTTCATGATGTCGGTTTCAGTAAGAGGAATATGTCTGATGGCAGGTCTTTCTTGGCGTACATTTGCGCTGGTTTCTACGTTGAATCGCATGACAACCGTTTGATCACCGTTCCCGGCTCCTACAGGATAGGTACCAGAGGCCGGATTTCCGTAGTTGACAACTTGGTTGTAGATCAGTGAACCGCCACGGTAGGCCACAAGGTTCCAGTTGGTAGGAATGGAGGTGTTGCAATTGGAATACATGTTGACTCTGATCTCATAGGTTCCATTCTCCAACATCTCCTCCGGAAGCGAAATGTTTTCGCAATTGATGTTGTCAATACTACACCCTGCATTCGAGTCGACATCAAGTCCGTAGCGCACGCTTTCACCATTGATGGTGGCATAGCCGCCCTTGTTGCCAAAGTAATAATGTGTACCGGATGGCGTGAAGAGGTGCAGGTCGATGTCTTTCGCATTGTCAAACGAAAGACTGATCTGCAGTGCGCCCGTTTCGGCTTTGTGGAACCGGATCCAGAACTCATGGATGCCGATGCTGCGGCCGTCGACGGTATGGCCGCCGACTCGCACTAAGATGTCGTGGTCAAACTGTTGGGAGAAGATGAGTGTGATTTTGTAGATATAGTCTTCTACACTGAACACAGGCTCTTCTGGGTAAAGAATGTAGTAGCCAGGGATGCCTACGATAGAGATGTAGAAGCACTCTATGCGGCTGCGCGTGGTAACGCCGACGATGTTTGAACCGCCTGGAAGAGCTTCTTCGTTGGCAGTCACATTCACTTCTGCCTCAGCTTCCTCGGTAGGCATGTCTCCTTCGTGATAGACCGTGTTTCCGTCAATCGTGAAGTAGTCTTCCGAAATGGGGTTGGGCTGATTGGCATCACGCTGGAAAGTGGTTCTCTCAATCTCGTTGAGCGGAGTGGCTACGCCTACTTTGATGTCGCTGTTCGTCACTTGGTAGTAACTGACCGAGCTTTTTGCAAACTTCACTTGAGTACCATCCGTTTTCCTCAAGTATATAGAGTCTCGCTGTTGTGCCATGATTGAAATGGTGGCAGCAAGCATGAACAAGCAAATAATTACTCTTTTCATTTCTTTGTGATTTTAAAAGTATGACCGTTAATATCTAACAAATACACGCCATTGGCAAGAGTTGACATGTCGACAGCAGTACTGCTGCCAAGATGTTTTATACTCATGGGACAGCTATCGCCTTTGAGCCCGTAAAGCCGTACCTGGCTGTTCTCGGGCAATCCCTTGATGACGATATAGTCGTGAGTGACTCTGGGTGACACCTGAAGATCTGCGGCTGTCAGATCCTTGATCTCAGACGGAATGCTCTCCTCGTAGTGGATGTCACGAACAGCATTCTTGTTGATGTTGGCTATGACATAGTTTGCTGATGTGACCTCCAGCAAATCACCGTTAACCAGGATCGTGGGGTTGTCAGTAAGCGTAATGTATATGTCGTTATTGGCATTCATCATGTTGATGACCATCGCTCTCTCGTTGGAGGCGAAGCTCTGCAGGCACAGCGCAGCCATGAATGCAGAGAGGATATACTTTATCTTTTTCATAAATCTCATATGTGCTTATTTGATACTATTGGAAAGTGGCAACTCTGTCAAGCTCTTTGCAGCAGCTCTACGGGTATCGTCAGGCCATGTGGCATTCTCTGCTGTATTGTCGCCATCGCAGAATGTGCGATAGGTGCCGACAGGAACCATTCGGTTGTTGGGATCGTATTTGTCTATCATGACAAATGTGAACGAGTAATTCACTATGCCGTCAGAGGTCTTTTCGCCGGAAACGACGATTGCCTGTTTGAATGTGGTGACACCGTCGCTATACGAACCTGTGATATTGAAGAAGGCAGAGAATTTGTTTCCCTCTCCTGTGAGGAAAGCACCAGGCCCAAGGGCAGTGGCACCGGCAGTCTCAAAGTCTTCATAGTCGAGCGTGTTCGATGAAGTCTGGTTGCTGAAGCGGATATACATATCACTGTATGTCCTTCCAATGACATCATCGGTCAGACTTGACCTGGCAAGGTTATGAGGCGAAGCAAGGTACACTCCTTCGATATTCGGCGGGTTGAATCCTGGATTATAGGTAATGACATCATCATCTATCAGATCCTGTATCTCCTGAGGAATGACATCGTCAAGGGTCACCTCCCTATATTCCTGGGTGACGTTCACTTTCATGCGCATGCCATAGGTGCAGGCAACGAATGACATCTGACGCTCTGCTCCAGAATAGTTGGGTTGTACATAGACGCATAGCTTTCCGTCTACGACCTCGGCTGAGCACCAGTCGTATTCGCCCACGATGTCAACGCTGCCAGTTGTGTTCTGCTCGCCAATATTCACAATCAGAGTGTCTTGCTCAGACTTGAGCCTGAGGTCCATCTCTTGTATATAGTTCATGGCAATGCGTACACCGGCAGGCATCTTATAGAACAGGTAGGTGCGGCTCTCTGGATTGTATGACAAGCGTGCACTGTTGCGTGCATAGGCTGCATCAAGCGCCTGTGAGCCACCGCGTCCTATCTTTTCGCTTCCATTGGCAGGACCTGTAGGATTCCAGATGTCGTTGGCATCGCTGTAGGCGGCAAACCAGTCAGAGCACCATTCGTAGATATTTCCGCTCATGTCATAGAGCCCTAACTCGTTGGGTGCCAGTGAACCCACTTCGTGTGTATGTGACTGGCCGTTGCTCGATACCCATCCTACTTGATTGATGTCATTGCTGCCAGAATAAGTGTATCCCTGACTCAAGTTGCCTCCACGTGCAGCATATTCCCACTGGGCTTCTGAAGGCAGCGTAAAGTCGAGTCCTGTGAGTTGTCTCAGTTTCTCAGCGAAATTTTCTGCGTCACGCCAGCTGAGTCCCTCCTCCGGCAACTGTAGTGACTGCCGGAAATAAGAAAGGTCTTCACCCATGATGGCGATCCATTGTCCGCGTGTGACGGCATATTTGCCAAGGTAGAAAGCTGACAGATTGACGCTGTGTACAGGAGATTCGTTGCTTTGGGCCTTTGCATTGTAGTTAAGTCCGTCAGGACTTGTGCTTTGTGCGCCCATCTGGAAGTTACCGCCTTCAATGGAAACGAGAGCGCGAACAAGTTCCAGGATGGCGGCCTTCTGTTCGTCAGTGGCATCGGGACTCCATGTGATTTGTCCGATGATGTCTTCTATTGTGGGCAGCTGGGTTGCCATGTTGATGCAGTTATCCTGAGTGACACTTATTTCTGCCTGCATGGTACTTGTGGTGACAACAATTGTCCCATAACGCTGCAGACCACTATAGTTTCCTGCTACGGTAATCATCAAATCATTTCCGTCAATACTGGTTTGGCACCAATAAGGCTTTTGGGAAATATAGAAATTCTCACTTGCTGAGACTGATATGGTAAAGGTCTGTCCGTTGGGGTCTGCCGTCAGGTTTTGCTCAGAAAGATCAAGATAGTGGGTGTTGGGGGCATTCAGTTGGTCAAGGACGACACGTACACCTACAGGCGCAATCATTCCTAACAGCTTGCGCTCTGTCGGGAGATATGAAAAGCGATAGGCGTTACGGGCTGTCTGGGCCGGAGTCAGATAGCATCCTCCTCTGGCTACTTTCGTGTCTCCTTCTTCAGGGCCGGTCGGGTTGGTTACTTCCTCTGCAGTGTAGTCAGCATACCAGTCGCTGCACCATTCAAAGATGTTTCCCGTCATGTCGTAGATGCCCAATTCATTGGGCAGAAGCAGACCGCTGGCATGCAGCATACTCTCAGAATTTTCAGCAGTCCATCCCACTTCAGATGCTATGTTGCTGCCAGAGAAGACACAGTCGCGGCTTTTTCCGCCGCCACGCGCTGCAAACTCCCATTGAGCCTCTGTCGGTAGCGTAAAGTGAAGGCCAGACAGATAGTTAAGTCTGTCAATGAAAGCTTGAGCGTTTTCCCACGAAATGCCCATCTCTGGCAACTCGCCTTCGTTAGAGAATGAAACGAAGTCTGTGCCTTGCATGATGATAATGAAATCCAGATGGGTAACCGTGTGTCGTCCTATATAATAGGAGGAAAGATAAGCTCTATGAACTGGTCCTTCACGGTTTTCTGAATTGAGGTTGTAGTTTGGCAAAGAAACGTTTGAGTGTTGCGCACCAATAAGGGCTGTTCCGCCTTGCACATAGGTCAAGTCATCAACGATACGGCGGATGGCTGCTTTTTGCTCCTCCGTGGCATCACTGCTCCAATGGAACTCGCCAGTGTCCAGTTCGTCATCAGGCTCAAAAATGGTACGTGGGAACGAGAAAGTCAGCATTTGCTGGTGCTCATTGGCGTTGATGCTGTCAAGATAGGCCATGCCATAGACATCAATCAGTCCGGAGCGGTGTTGCACGTAGATGGAATCTTCAGCTTGTACCACGCATGAAAATGCTGCGAACAACACTAAGAACAGGCATTTTAGTTTTTTCATATAAATGCGAATCTTTGCCTATAAACACCTCTGATTCAGCTGTCTAGTAACTTGTTTTCTATATACACGAAAAAGGCGTAGGTGTCTGTTCTTCTGCCCATCCTGGGACTACAGGCCTTCGCATTGCCCCCTTCACACAGGATAGACAACGCAGTTAGCCCACGCCAGTACGAAAAACATCCTTTCCATTAGAAAATAGAAAGTCGGTAGTAATCGCACCACGTAGACATCTTCGGTTGTCATCTGCCTGCTGTGAAGGTCGAGTTTGCGAAGTTCGTAGTCCACAACGACAGACGTTCGAAAACGTCTTTTACATATATATGCCCGCCATGCCCACTTCAGTGGACTAACTGGCTGCGCGACAAAGATATGAACTTTTTATGATATAGCCAAATTAATGGAAAGAAAAATTTTATCGAATCAAAATCTCGAATCAAATATGGCACTATTTCCCCTATTTTGAAAAGAAGATGATTAACGGACAAAAAGAAATAATGATTCGCATTCCTATGCCATTGATACATAGCGAGTTATGGTGAAGGATTTGTGAGAGGTCTGTGTCTGAACCTCATGGGCCTCAGACTTCTCAAAAACCGACCTAAACCTCCCAGATACTGACGGGAGGGAAACCCTTCACCGTAAATCACTGATTCATAAGCATTTGCTTGCGTAAAAGATGATATGTCTATCCTGTATAAGGATAGAATAGCTATATTTCATGTCAGTTATTGGGCATTTGCTATGAGAGAATGGGCATTCTCTACCCCAAGTTTGGGCGTTCTCCACCCCAAGAATGGGCATTCTCTGGCCACAAGTTTTGCAGTCCTGCTCCACTTGTTTTACATCATCTCGCGCTTGAACCAAATTTGGAAGAGGGGATCGGCAAGGAAGATTCCCTCTTCTGTTGTCTCAATGATTTCGCGGTCAGTGAGCGACTGCTTCAGCTTGGGCAAGTTGGAGCGAGTGCCGAGTGAGAAGCGTGAGGTGACTTCTTTCTTGCCGAAGTCATTGTGGTAACCCAGACAGATGGCACGGATGAAATTCAGCTGGTAGGAGGACAGTGATGCAGTCATCTCGACAAACAGGGGAGAGGCTTGTGCCACAGTGGCCTCCATGCCTGCCTGAAATGACTCTTCTGTTACGGTCTTTTCTGTCTGTGCAAAGACATTCCATGCCAGTTGCTGCACGTATGCGGGATAGTTGTCTGCAGTCGTGGCAATCTTCTCGGCCAACTCTGCGCTGATTTGTTTTCCCGAGGCGTTAAAACGGCTTATGATGAAAGGAACCCATTTCTCAGTAGGTATTTTCTTGAGGAAAAACATGTCTCCGAACTGGTAAAACGGCATGTTGCGGCTATAGAAGAGTTGGGACATAAGGTGTTTTTTAGAGCCGAAGAGGCAGTATGAAGTGTGGCGGTGATGCTGCCATACGCTGCGGATGCATTTCTGAACGGTGACTGAGTCGGGAATCTCGCCTAATTGCTGGAACTCGTCAATGCAGACAACGATGTTGTAGCCCTTTTCCGTGGCAATACGTTCAGGAAGCTCGAGAATCTCTTCTGGAGTATGGGCCTGAGGGGAAATACCTAATGATAAGGAGAAGTCTGTGTTTGGCTCGGGACTGTATGTGATTTTCGGTGTGATGCTGACTAAGAACTGTTTGGCTGTCTCGATCATCTGTTCCATGCGTGTTGCGGTTGACTGGATGATAGCGGAGGCGTATTTTTCGTAAAAGTCGTACTCAGTTCTGCACTTGTAGATGTCCATATAGATGACTTTCGTCTGCGACTCTTTCATCAGACTCTGAACTTTTTTCACAAGTGATGTCTTGCCCATGCGCCGAGGCGAAATAAGAATAGAGTTTACTCCATTCTTGAAGTTTAGCATCAGTCGGCTGGTCTCTAACTCTCGGTCGGTGAAGTTGTCGCCCTCTACCGACATTCCATATACAAACGGCTTGCTCATAGAGATTCAATATAGTCTGATGCAAAAGTAAATAAAAAAACGGTGTACACAAACAAGTGTGACACCATTTGGTGAATATTATGGATAATTAACTAAATCGCTGATCCTAAGTGAAATATATATAAAAACAAGATGTTTACCAAGTGGTGTAACACCAGTTGGTGAACATTTTATTTGTCTTCTTGGTCCTACTTCATTTTTGAGGTGACGGGATTGCGGATGCCTTTGTAGCTGTTCAGGAACACCTTGGCCGAACCGAAGGAGAGAAAGAGGTCGAGGCGAACGGGGATGTGGTTCAGGTCGTCGGTGACGTAGAAGCGGATGAGCTCGTTGTTCTTGCCGTCCTCGTGCTCGATGAACGAGAAGACCAGACAGCGGAACTTCTCCTTGGTGCCTTCAATCTTGTAGGTCTCCTTGCCGCGGTATTTCAGCCACGAGTTCGACAGGTGCTTGGCATCGGTGATGGGCATGGGGATGACATCGCCCTCCTTCATCTTGGAGGCATCGAAATTTCGGGCGCGCAGGAAGATGCTCATCATGTCGTAGACGCAGTCCTTGTATTCCTTTTCCTTCCAGTGCACCTCGCCGTCGGCATCCACGCGGTGCATCTTCACGTGGCAGTTGCTGTGTGGATAGCTGTACCACAGCTCGTCGATATAGTAGCGCTTACCCTCGAGCGAGCCCTTGCGGTGGTAGAGGGGCACGATGTCCATGTCGGTATAGCAGAGCAGTGTGTCGCGCATCACGAACACGCCGTCGAGCTTGTCGTTGCCACGGGTGATGAGGCTGGTGCGATAGGCATCCTGCCCGTTGTAGACCGACTTCACGGTCGACATGGAGGCGGAGCCCACTTTCAGCCACAGGAATTTCCAGTTGAAGTAGAGGTCGTAGGACAGGAACTCGCCGCCCTGGAAGGCTTTGTTCTCAATGCCGCACTGGGCGGTAGCGGTGGTGGTGAAGGACAGGTTGAGGAACAGGAAAGCTAACCCTGCCAGCAAGTTTCTTCTGAGAGTTATATGCTTCATACGTTTTTCTCTTTTATAGTTACTCAAGTTGTTTACCACGGATTTCACGGATTCCACGGATTTTGGCTGCGCGTTATCAATGCATTACGCAGATTCATCTTGGATTTCACGGACGAGTCATCAGTGGAATCAGTGTAATCTGTGGTCGTTTTTGTACATTCGAAAGTTGAATTAATAGTTATTCTTTTGGCACGTAGGGCACGCCCTTGTCGGCGGCACGCTGGGCGTTGCGGTTGCGCAGCTGCTTCTCCTGGTCGGGCTTCTGCTTGGTGATGGCGGCGGGCTTCTGCCTGAAGCGTGGCCGGGCCGTGAAGTTCCAGCTGCGGCTGACATCCCATTTGGCCTTGCACTCCACCTCCTCGTGATAGTAGTAGACGGGCTCGGGCTGCAAGTCGGCATCGTAGTCGCCGGTGTCCCATTTCCCGTTCTTGTTCCAGTCGACGTATGCACGCAGGTAGTACTTCTTCGGGGTGACATAGAAGAACTCTACCGTGCCGTCTTGGGCGATTTCCTCGCGCACCACCTTGTCGCCGCCATCGAGCATCTGCACGACGACATTGCCGCTGTCGGGCATGTTGACGATATTGACCATGAGCGTGCTGAACTGATCAGTGGTGCGCACTTTCAGACCCTGCTTGATGGGGTTTGACACCAGTCCGTAGATGCTGCGGAAGGCGGCTGAATCGATCTCCAGACTGTACTCCACACCCGGTTGCCATTCGGCCTTGACGACATAGCTGCGCGGCCCTTCCTGCTGGAAGAGCAGGGGCGTGTTGTACCACACCGAGTCGATCAGTGAATAGAGGTGTACGGCCTCGTGATGGCAGGAGTCGAGTGGGGTGGGCATCTCCAGATACACGTTCTGATTGGGATTGAGCTGGCCGCTGGGTGTCAGCCTCACGCGCAGCGGTTCTATGGGCATGATGCTGTCGTAAGGCTCGTCGTGCTTCTTTTTCTTCTCCTGCTCCTTCTGCCATTTCTCGAAGGCTTTCTGCTTGTCCTTCATGCGCTTGGCATAAAGAACCTTGGGCAGTGCCTCGATGGTGTCGGTCTTCTCTGCCAGCAAGCCGGTGCTGTCGGTAGAGAGATAGGTGGCCTCGAAGCGCAGGGTGTCCTGATTGATGAGCGTCGTGTCGCGCAGCCAGTAGTAGACGGTGTCGCGCTTCTCAGAGGCCTCTATGCAGAAGGCACTGTCGGCATCGAAGTTCAGCCCTCGCAGGCGCGGCAGCGAGTCGCTGCCATAGCTGAAGAACAGGCCAATCTTCTCAGGCTCTTTGCGCTCGGTCTTGAGCAGATAGCGGTCGGTCTGCGGCACCTGGAAGCTGAGCAGCGTCACGTCGTCGGGCATGAAGTGGGTATAGCCGACGCGGTTGATGTTGCTGATGCGCAGCGAGTCCATCCATACCGTGTCCTGACGGGTGTCCATGAATGCCGAGGGCGAGATGCAGTCGTGGGAGAAGGCAATGTCCTCGCTCTTCTGGCCATAGACGAAGTCGCCGTCGGCATCCTTGAGGGCGAAGACGCGGTAGTTGCCCGGGCCCACTCCCTTGATGGTGAAGCGGCCGCTGCCATTGGTGCGGGATACGCGCATCATGGGGGTCTTGTGGAAGGTGGTGTCCACGCAGAGGCTGTCGTCATAGAGTCCCACCAGAATGCCTTTCACCGGCTCCAGATTCTCTGCATTGAGCACATATCCCGACACCTGCATCGTGTCGATCTCGCTGCCTGTGGAGAAGGTGAAGGCATAGTTGCCCATAGGGTTGCCCTCGTTGTTGTCGGTGATGGCGTCACTGAAGTCTATGGTATAGGTGGTATTGTCTTTCAGCGTGTCCACCAGGTCGATGACGATGCGCTTGCCCGTGGCCTTGATCTCGGGGGCCTCCAGTTGTGGGGGCGACACGATGACCTTGTTCTGGGCATCTTCTATCTTGATATACTCATTGAAGTTGATGGTCACGCGCTTCGACTTGACATTGGTGCCCATATCGCTGGGCGACGAGCTGACCACCTTCGGCGGCGTGTCGTCGTACCAGCCGCCGTCGGGGCTGCCCATGCGAGCGCAGGAGGAGACAATGAATAATGTACAATGAATAATGAACAATGTACACAACGCAGGTATTAAAGACTTGTCAATTTGGAAAAAGCTTTTATCGTGATGCATTGACATTGTGTTATTTCCTTTCTTCTTCATTGTTCATTTTTCATTACTCATTAGTCATTGTTCAATGCTATCAGTTGGTCGATGATGCCGCGCTCGTTGCTCAGTCGGGGCACCTTGTGCTGTCCGCCCAGCTTGCCCTTGGCCTTCAGCCAGTCGTTGAACAGGTTGGGGCGGGCCTCGATGATTTCGAGGGGCTGCAGGGTGATGTCCTTGTAGCGCTTGGCCTCGTAGTCGCTGTTCACCTCCTGCAGCTTACGGTCGAGGATGGCGGCGAACTCGCTGAGGTCTTTCGGCCGCTTGG
>ERZ842401.8168-NODE-8168-length-10402-cov-3.598628_pt1 | contig 10402 bp, 8 predicted proteins | sample MGYA00521270_ERZ842401 | MGnify/ENA primary metagenome ERZ842401 (study PRJEB31892, sample SAMEA3878208) | bioreactor metagenome | biome: Moose rumen | place: Sweden | collected 2011-10 | study: EMG produced TPA metagenomics assembly of the PRJEB12797 data set... | reverse complement strand
CAAGTCCTTCATTGCCCGTGCCGTGCTCAATGCTGACACTGGCGATGGGGTGGAGGGCAATGAAGGACTTGGCGTTCTCGCCGCCATGATAGTCGCTGCTCTCCATGAGTGCGGACTGCGGATAAGCGTCGCGCACCTTGAGGTAGGCGCTGACCGGCGTGATAAGATCGCCCAGCACCTTCTTGCTTGCAGTTTTGTATCTGTACATATAATACATCAATTTGATTCTTTAAGACCACGAATTTCACTAATTCCACGAATTATTCTTTGCCATCAAGGGCGTAGCCCATTCGTGCAATTCGTGCAATTCGTGGTTATATGGAATTATTAGTTTGTTGATTGTTGTTGGCTAAATACGTCGCGAGGTCCTTGTCTCCGCGTCCGCTGACGGTAAGTACGACCACGTCGTCCGCTTTAAATTGCATCTTTGGTAACAGGGCGAGGGCGTGGCTACTCTCAAGCGCGGGGATGATTCCCTCGAGGCGGGTGAGCTCGAAGGCAGCCGCGAGTGCTTCGTCGTCGTTGACCGCAAGCACCTGTGCCCTGCCTGTCTCGAAGAGGTTACAGTGCAGGGGACCCGTCCCCGGGTAATCCAGGCCGGCGCTGATGCTGTAGGGTTCGATGATTTGACCGTCCTCGGTCTGCATCACCTTGATGCGACTGCCGTGCAGGATGCCGACGGTGCCGATATTGAGCGACGCGGCGGTCATCTCCGTCTCCATGCCTTTGCCGCCGGCCTCGCCGAGAACTATGCGGACGCGGCTGTCGTCGAGGTAGTGATAGACAGTGCCCGCCGCATTACTTCCCCCGCCGACGCAGGCGATGAGATAGTCGGGCCAGTCGCGGCCGACCTTTTCCTGAAGCTGAATCTTTATCTCCTTGCTGATGACGCTTTGCAACTTAGCGACCATCTCGGGGTAAGGATGAGGCCCCACCGTGCTGCCTATTATATAAAAGGTATCGCTCGGATGGCAGCACCAGTCGCGTATCGCCTCGTTGGTGGCGTCTTTGAGTGTCCGGTTGCCACTCTCCACGGGAAAGACTTCGGCACCAAGCATCTTCATTCGCTCCACATTTGTGTGCTGACGTTCTACGTCCAGAGCGCCCATGTAGACGCGACAAGGCATCCGCATCAACGCACAGACCGTGGCCGTGGCCACGCCGTGCTGACCCGCTCCTGTCTCGGCTATGATGCGCTTCTTGCCCATCCTTTTGGCCAGGAGGATTTGTCCGATGGCATTGTTTATCTTGTGCGCACCCGTGTGGTTCAGGTCTTCCCGCTTCAGATAGAGTTGACAGCCGTAGTGCTCACTCATGCGCTTGGCATAGTAGAGCGGTGACGGGCGACCCACATAGTCCTTCAGCAGTTGATGGTACTCCTGCTTGAACTCCTCCGACTCGATGATCGGCAGGTAGGCTTCCTGCAGGTCGTGCACACACTTGTAGAGTATCTCGGGCACGTAGGCACCGCCGAACTCTCCGTAAAATCCTCTTTCGTCTACAAAATAGCTTTCCTTCATATATTTTCTCTTAATTCTTAATTCTCAACTCTCAATTAAAAAAGCTCGCCGCTGTCGCGACGAGCCTTTATCTTTTGTGTGATACTATACGGCTTACAGCCTCGCGACTTTTTATCTCGAGTTCTGCCACCACCAAAAGTTATTCACACACTTCATATATTCTTCGTTTTTGTTTGATTACGGCTGCAAAGGTATATATATTTTCTGTCACGTGCAAATTTTTTGCCCACTTTTTTGATAATATGAAAGAAAAAGTGTAATTTTGCCGACGATTTAATGCAAAACTATGACTTTAAAAGACTTTTTAACACAGAATGACCGTTTTGCTGCCAACAGTGGTTGCAAGTTGATGGAGATACGTGAGGGATATGCCCGTGCCGAATTGTTGGTGACCTCTGAGCACCTCAATGCCGGGGGTGTCTGTCAGGGTGGGGTTTACTTTACGCTGGCAGACATAGCTTTGGCCGCCGTGATGAATAGCCGTGGGGCCTTGACCTTTGGTATCGAGAATAATATCGTGTTCTTGAAAAGTGCCAAGGTCGGTGATATGCTGATTGCCGAGGCCACGGAAATTTATAACCATCATAAGATTCCTTATGTCGATGTGAGAATTACCAATCAGCAGGGTGAACTGCTCTGTGTGGTGACCGGTCTGGCTTATCGTAAAGGCGCTAATTTGCCTGTTGAGGGCCTTCAGTAGTGTTAAATTTGACGTTCTTTTGCATTTTTTTGCCAAAAAACTTGCAAAGTAATCAAATTAGCTGTATATTTGCCCCCGATAAGATTCTTATCAGCCATTTGCTGATTCACCTTATCTTATATTCAGAGGTTGGTAGCGTCCTGCACCAACCTCATTTTTTGTTCTCTTGTATGTCACGCCGGAAGTCAGAGGGAGACTTACCAAAATTCTCACGGACGTACTTGCCAAAGAAGGAGAGGTTGCAAAACCCTAACTTGATGGATATCTCCTTGATGGATAGATTGGTATGCAATAGCCAGTACCGCACATCGTTTTGCACATACTCGCATATCCATTCATAGGCAGTGCGGCCACTCACCTCACGACAGACCATGGTGAGATAGCGCGAAGACACATATAGTTTATCAGCGTAAAAGGAGAGCGGATGCTTTTTGATTTCATTTTCTGTCAAGAGGGAAATGAAACGGTCGAACAAGATTTTCTTCTGATTAGTCTCCCTGGAGTTCTCGATATTCGACTCCGTCGTGATAGAACGGCACAGTTCATAGATAGCTGATTGTACCAGTGAACGGATAATCTCTTTCTTGAATAATGGCTGTTCCTTATGCAGGTTGTATTGAAGAAGGGCATTGATATGTTCAAGGGCATCCGTGCTTTGCTGATTCAGGTGAATGATGTGATGACGCTTCAGATAGAGCGTTTTGTTCCAGATGCCTTGATTGGGGTATAGCAGTTCAAGGAGCAGGGATTTGGAGAGGCAGATGAGTTGGCATTTCAGGTCTTGGCTCATTGCGAACTGGTTGTATATGGCATTTGGATAGCCGATGAATACTTCGTTTTCCTTGATTGTATATTCCACTCCATCCATCTCAAACGTGAAATTTCCCTTGCTGCATAGTGCAATGAAAACCTTGTCTGATTGTGTGGAGTGCATACGAGGTGTGTAGGTCAGGTGATTGATGATCACTAATTCCCCGTCGGTATAATCGAGTTGCTGGTAGTTGTGCTCAGTGAGCCCGATGTATGGTTTCATGTCATTCAGGTTATGATTCATAATGCAAATATCGACATTATTTCTGAATAACTGACGACAAATTCGGTTAAATTATCGACGAAAAGATGGTCGTTCTCAAATCAGAACACTATTGTTCTTTATTTGAACACTTTGTCGAGGAATATGGGCGTAAAACCTTTCTTACTTTTAGCGACTTGTTCAGGTGTTCCTGTTGAGAGTATCTGCCCGCCTTTTCGCCCTCCTTCCGGCCCCATGTCAATTATCCAGTCTGCCAATTTGATGACATCCAGGTTGTGCTCGATAATGATCACCGTGTTGCCTCTGTCCACTAGCTTTTGAAGTACCCCCATCAGGATGGAGATATCTTCGAAGTGTAGGCCGGTGGTAGGCTCGTCCAGGATATAGAGGGTTTTCCCGGTATCTTTTTTCGAGAGCTCGGTGGCCAGTTTCACTCGTTGGCTCTCGCCACCGGAAAGGGTCGTGGATGGTTGCCCGAGTCTGATATAGCCGAGGCCGACATCTTGGATTGTCTTGATTTTCCGGAGAATGTCGGGTACATTCTCAAAGAACTCAACGGCCTGATTGATTGTCATGTCAAGTATGTCTGCGATGCTTTTGCCCTTGAAACGAACTTCAAGCGTCTCTCGGTTGTAGCGTTTGCCGTGGCATTCTTCACAGGGCACCTGAATGTCGGGGAGGAAGTTCATTTCAATCGTCTTGTAGCCGTTGCCACCACAGGTCTCACAGCGTCCACCCTTGACGTTGAATGAGAAGCGCCCGGGCTTATAGCCACGAATCTTCGCCTCGGGCAAATTTACGAAAAGGTTACGGATGTCTGAGAATACACCTGTATAGGTAGCTGGATTGGAGCGCGGTGTACGCCCCAGTGGTGACTGGTCGACAGTGACTACTTTGTCAATCAACTCAAGACCTTCTATGCTGTCGTAGGGCATTGGTCTTTTGGCTGAGCGGTAGAAATGTTGTGACAGGATGGGTTGTAGCGTTTCATTGACGAGTGTTGATTTCCCACTGCCGCTGACGCCGGTTACGACAATAAGACAGCCGAGTGGGAATTCTACATCCACGTGCTTGAGGTTGTTGCCGGATGCACCATGGAGGATGAGCTTTTGACCAGAACCCTGACGGCGGTGCTCAGGTATTGAAATAGTGGCCTGCCCGTTCAGATATTGGGCTGTGATGGTCTGGGTCTTCAGCATCTCATCGGGAGTCCCCTGAAATACCACCTCACCACCTTTCCGTCCTGCCCGGGGGCCGATATCGACGATATAGTCGGCACTGAGCATCATGTCTTGGTCGTGTTCCACCACGATGACCGTGTTGCCCAGGTCGCGTAGTTCTTTCAGCGACTTGATGAGACGTTCATTGTCGCGCTGGTGCAGTCCGATGCTGGGTTCATCCAGGATGTAGAGTACATTGACTAACTGTGAACCTATCTGAGTGGCGAGTCGGATGCGCTGACTCTCACCGCCGGAGAGACTGGCCGACTGTCGGTTAAGAGCCAGGTATTCAAGTCCTACTTCGAGCAGGAAGTCGAGTCGGGTGCGGATTTCCTTCAGGATTTCATGGGCAATCTGCTGCTGTTGACTATTGAGGTGCTCCTCCACCTTGTCGAGCCAATCACGCAGCTCTGTGATATCCATGGAGGCGAGTTCTGAGATGTTCTTGTCCCAGATGCGGTAGGACAGTGCCTCCCGGTTAAGCCTTTGCCCGTGACACTCAGGGCACTCACATTCTGCCAGGAACTGGTCTGCCCATCGTTGACCTGCTGCGGAATCGTCGTTTTCCATCACATTGCGGAGGTATTTGATAATACCGTCAAAGCTGATGAAGTAGTCGCTGGTTGTGTGTACCAGTTCCTTGTCGATGCGTACATTCTCCAGTGAGCCATAGAGTATTTCCGTCATGGCATCTTCAGGAATCTCCTCGATAGGAGTCTTCAGGTCGCAATCGTACTTCTTCAGTAGTGACTCAATCTGCCAGAAAATCATCTGGTTTTTATATTTTCCCAAAGGTAGGATGCCGCCGTCACGGATGCTTTGCTTCCTGTCAGGGATGACCTTGTCCATGTCTATCTCATTGATGATGCCAAGGCCTTTGCAGCGTGGACAGGCTCCCATAGGGGAGTTGAATGAGAAAATGTTGGGTGCAGGGTCGCTGTAGCTGATGCCTGTGGTAGGACACATCAGACGCTTGGAGAAATGCTTGATGGCGCCATTGTCCTTGTCGAGGATCATGAGGAGACCTTCACCCTGTTTCATGGCTATCTGTACAGACTTCTTGAGTCGGTCGCTGTCCTTGGCATTGACCTGCAACTTGTCGATAACCACCTCGATGCTGTGGTTCTTGTAGCGATCCACCTTCAAGCCACGTACGATTTCCTTCATCTCCCCGTCGACGCGGATGTTCAGGTAGCCCTTTCGTCGCATCGACTCAAAGAGTTCACGGTAGTGGCCCTTTCTGTTACGGACCAGTGGGGCCAGTATGAAGATTTTCTTGCCGTCGTAGTCGTGCAGGATCATGTCAAGCACTTTCTCTTCAGTATATTTGACCATTTCTTCACCGGTCATATAGCTGTATGCCTTGCCGGCGCGGGCAAAGAGCAGACGCATGTAGTCATATACCTCGGTAGTGGTGCCCACGGTTGAGCGGGGATTCCTGTTGGTGGTCTTCTGGTCGATGCTGATGACGGGTGACAGTCCGGTGATCTTGTCCACATCGGGGCGCTCCATGCCACCCAGGAAATTCCTGGCATAGGCCGAGAATGTCTCGATATAGCGCCTCTGTCCTTCTGCAAAGATGGTGTCGAAGGCCAGTGACGACTTGCCCGAACCGCTGAGTCCGGTAATGACTGTCAAGGAGTTGCGCGGTATCTCAACGTCTATATTTTTTAAATTATGTACGCGCGCACCATATACATTTATTTTCTCGTCTTCCCTCATGGCATCCCTATTCAACAGTAGTCTCTTCAGAGTATCCTCTTAGCAGGTTCACGTCTTTACGGATATTGAACTTCCGTCCGTCAGCCCCGCGTGCCTTGACGAGCACGAAGTAGGTGCCTTGCTTCACATCCTTGCCGTTATAGGTGCCGTTCCAACCCTCGTCAGGATTGTCCCACTCATAGAGCTTTTTCCCCCAGCGGTTGAAGATATAGGCATGAAACTCCTCTATATTCTGGCATTCCTTCGCCTTGTATATGTCATTGATCTGGTCGCCGTTGGGCGAGAAAGCATTGGGAAATGCCAAGCTGCTGACGAGTGTGACATCACCAGTGTCGCCGGTATCATCGGTGGTTTCTGTTTCTTCAGTCTCTGAAGTGTCACCAGTATCAGTTACCTCCTGTGCTTGTATCCAGGTTGTCAGAATTGCTGCGAATGCCAGCAGAAAAATCCTCTTTATGTTCATTTTCTTTTGTATTAATGTGCAAAGATACTAAATATTTCATAATTCTTAATTCATAATTCACAATTATTTTGTACTTTTGCACGGTAAAAGGCAAAATTTTGGATTTATGACACGGATTTTAAGATATTTTGTGCTCTTTGCTGCGATGATTTTTTCCGTTGATGCGGCGTTGGCACAGACGACAACCGACATACGTGGCCTCCATCAGGTGAAGCGTAAGGAAACCATCTTCGGCATAGCCAGGATGTATGAGATATCCATAGAAGAGCTCATTGATGCCAATCCTGAGATGAAGAACCCTGGTTATGAACTCAAGAAGGGGGACGTGCTTCGTATTCCCTGGTCGGCAGCGAAGAAACAGGCCGACGGCACAAAGATAACTGGACAATCGGCGGAAACGAAGGTGCAGTCTGACAATCAGGGCAGACAGACATTGGCTAATGACGATGTGCGCCATCGTGCCATCCGTGTGGGGGTGATGCTTCCACTACATGATGTGAATGGCGACGGCCGTCGGATGGTAGAATACTATCGGGGCATTCTGATGGCCTGTGACAGTCTGAAGAAACTGGGCATCTCGACGGATATCCATGCCTGGAACACGGCCGAGAACAGTGACCTGACACCAGTGTTGACAGATAAGGCTGCCGCGCAGTGTGACATCATTTTCGGCCCCTTGTATTCGGCGCAGATGAATGCGTTGTCCGACTTTGTGACGGCACATGACATCCGACTGGTGATTCCTTTCTCCATCAGTGCCCCGCAACTGCTTACCAATAGGAATATCTTCCAGGTGTGGCAGTCGCCCACCAATATTAACGATGCCACCATCGTGCATTACCTGGAGCGTTTCAAGGGGTATCATCCCGTCTTTATTGACTGCAATGATTCCACGAGCAATAAAGGCTCTTTTACCTTTGCACTCCGCCGGCAGTTGGAAGGTCGTCATATAGACTATAACGTCACCAACCTGAAGTCGAGCGAGGATGCATTTGCAAAGGCCTTTAGCCAGAGCAAGCCGAATGTCGTCATACTGAATACGGCCCGTTCTCCGGAGTTGAGGATCGCCTTTGCCAAGATCAATGGCCTGAAGTTCAACCTGCCGAATCTGAGTATCTCCATGTTCGGCTATACGGAATGGCTGATGTATACCCGTACGCATTTGGATAATTTCTATGAGTACGACACTTATATTCCCTCAGTGTTCTATTATAATCCCTTGTCGAGCCAAACGGGGCGTCTGGAGCAGAAATATCGCTGGAATTTCCATGCCGACATGATGCAGGCCCTGCCGCGCTTTGCCTTGACAGGCTTTGATCATGCCTATTTCTTCCTGATGGGACTCCATAAGTATGGCAAGGATTTCAACGGTGCTTCAGGTATGTTCGGCTATCCGCCTGTACAGACACCTCTCGTGTTTGAACGGATGGGGAACGGTGGTTTGCAGAACCATAGTTTGCTCTTCGTACACTACACCCCGGATCATCGGGTGGAAACGGTGAAGTTTTGAAGGTGAGAAAGTGAGAAGGTGAGAAAGTGAGAAAGACAATGCGAGATAATTGGATTAAGAATAAGGCGGTAAAGGTGATGTGGTTGAGGGTTGTGTTCATCTCACTCTCTCACCTTCTCACCTTCTTACCTTCCTTCGCCCAGGTGGGTGAATATCGCACCGACTTTGCCGTCGGTTTCAGTGGCGGTTATACGATGAGTAATATTGCCTTCGTACCGAAGGTTCCTCAAGGTATGCTTGGCGCTCCCACCTTCGGATTTACGGCCCGCTATACCTGCGAGAAATATTTCAATAGTATTTGCGCCATATCGGCAGAGGTGAACTATGCCCAGATAGGCTGGAAGGAGAATATCCTTGACTTCAGCGATAACCCTGTGCCCAAATTCGACGATCCTACGCAGAATCTGGAGTATTCACGTAAGATCAACTATGTACAGATCCCTCTCTTGGCCCGTCTGGGTTGGGGACGGGAGCGGCAGGGCTTCCAGTTCTTCTTTCAGATCGGTCCTCAGTTCGGTATCTATATGAGCGATGCTGTAGAGACCAATTTCGATGTGCGTCAGTCTGAGTATAATCCGGGAGCTGCGGACTCGCCTAATCCGAACTATAGGTATCGGTCCACCCGTGTCTCCGATGTCGTGGCTCAGGATACGATGGCCGTCGAGAATAAGCTCGATTATGGTATCTCTGCCGGCCTGGGTCTGGAGTTCAGTCATCGCAAGTTAGGCCATTTCCTGTTGGAGGGCCGCTATTACTATGGCCTGGGAAATATCTATGGGTCAACGAAGCGCGACTACTTTGCCCGCTCCAACTATGGTAATATTGTCGTCAAGTTCACTTACTTGTTTGACATCATCAAGACTAAAAACTCTAATATTAAATAATTATGTTCGAAGGACAACCTAAAGGTTTATTTGCGTTGGCACTGGCCAACACTGGTGAGCGATTCGGCTACTACACGATGCTCGCTGTCTTTGCATTGTTTTTGAGGGCAAACTATGGATTGTCGCCCGCCTTGGCAGGCACGATCTACAGTGCATTCCTCATGTTAGTCTATTTCTTCCCCCTCATCGGTGGTATCATGGCCGACAAGTTCGGCTTTGGCAAGATGGTGACCACGGGCATCATGATTATGTTCGGCGGTTACCTGTTGCTGTCGGTTCCCCTGGGTGGTGACACCACGGCGCTGGTGGTCATGCTGGCAGCCTTGCTGCTGATAGGTTTTGGCACGGGTCTCTTCAAGGGCAATCTGCAAGTGATGGTAGGTGACCTCTACAACGATCCGCAGTATAAGGATAAGCGTGACTCCGGCTTTTCCATCTTCTATATGGCTATTAATATCGGTGCCCTGTTTGCACCGACGGCTGCTATTAAGATTAAGGAGTATGCAGAGACCGCCCTTGGCTATTCGAGCAATGATGCCTATCACTTCTCGTTTGCTGTGGCTTGTGCCTCGCTGATTCTGTCAATCGCCATCTATTACATCTTCCGTTCTACCTTCCGCCATACGGAGGGTGGCATCAAGAAAGATGCTGCCAAGGCCGACGCTGCAGCCGAACCTGAACTCTCGAGTCAAGAGACCTCACAGCGCATCGTGGCCCTCTGCCTGGTGTTTGCCGTGGTGATTTTCTTCTGGATGGCTTTCCACCAGAACGGTCTCACCCTCCCCTTCTTCCCCCGCGACTACACAGCCACGTCTTCTACAGGCATCCAGTCCATGCTCTTCGATGTGCGCAATCTGCTTGCTTGCATCTTCATCATGTATGGTCTTTTCGGCGTGTTCCAAACCAAAGGTCTCAACCGCATCATTGCAGGAGTGCTCATTGCCGCTGGTGTTGGATTCCTCATCGGCATGATTCCAGAGGCAGGTACCATCGTTGACGTGAATGCTCCGATTTTCCAGCAGTTCAACGCTTGCTTCGTGGTGATGCTCACCCCTGTCAGCATCGCCATCTTCGGTTGGCTTGCCAGCAAGAGCAAAGAACCCAAAGCACCCGTCAAGATTGGTCTCGGCATGCTTGTGGCTGCCGCTGCCTACATCATGATGACCCTCGCATGCATCGGGCTTCCCCTGCCTGACTACGACGCGGCTGGCACCAACCTCCACATGGCTGACGTGACTCCAAACCTGCTCGTATCTACCTATCTCGTGCTTACCTTCGCCGAACTGTTGCTCTCTCCTATCGGCATCTCGTTCGTCACCAAGGTGGCACCTCCCAAGTACAAAGGCATGA